>JACLAD010001939.1_pt1 | contig 11653 bp, 10 predicted proteins | sample 8027901 | NCBI WGS metagenome assembly JACLAD01 (sample SAMN15725071, study PRJNA655200) | protist metagenome | isolation source: fluorescence activated cell sorting (FACS) single amplified genomes of... | place: Spain: Blaines Bay Microbial Observatory, Mediterranean Sea | collected 2016-07-05
GCGATCCCCGGCACGGCCGTCATTGTCATCGTCAACTCGCAGCGGCGACTCCACGGCGGCGTGTCGTCACGTACCGTCGAGGACAACGGCAACCGATCTCTACGATGGATTCCGTACCTGCGCGGTCCCATCCAGACATTTCTGGACAACAGGAAGGTGCTGTGCGGTGCCCCCTCCGTCGGCACCGACATGCGCCCCATGCGCGGCCGCGCACCCGTCACCTACCCCAACAAAATCATACCACGCGGCGCACTGCGCGCCGGCATGAGGGTGGCCGTGCCGTGGGGGAAGGGCAAGACGCGAGCCCTCATCAACGCCACGGTCAGACAGATCCCGGAGGGCGGCGCAGGGAGGGTCAGGGTGATCTGGGACGGCGGTACATGGACAGATATTAAGGGGATGGTGTACGAGCCCACGCCGCCGAGTCGGTCGACAAGCAAAGGCGATTGATGTGTTTCCTAGCTCCTTGATCAACCTTTTTTCATGTTCATGTTTTATTTTCATTTCATTCTTATTTGTTGTAAAACATGTAACATGTAACATGTAACATAACCATAACCAATAATTAATTAAATATATGTCATTGTCATTGTCATTCATATTCATATGTCATATGTCATATGTCATATGTCATATGTCCTTATGTCTTATGTCGCTCATTTTAAGAGGTTAGGGTTAGGGTACGAGGAGGAGGGATAGCGTCCCCAGGGCTCTGAGAAACAGGAAGGGATGCAGGTCTGTCTGAGAAAACCAACCACTTTCACGCGACCTGTAGGCCATAGTTATAGACTGGACAAAAAACCTGCACGCCTTGTTTCCGGATATATAGCTTAGACGTGCAGGTTACCCGACCTGCACGCGACCTGTAGGCCATAGTTATAGACTGGACAAAAACCAGCACGTCTTGTTTTCGGATATATAGCTTAGGCGTGTAGGTATGCGTGCAGGTCGGTTTGACTGACCAAGGCCAAAAAAATAGATCCAGTAGAGACTCGAGCGTGAGAGGTAGTGAGAATATTAATATGGAAAACACAGGTACACAACTTATAATTTAAAACTCTCTCTCGTAAGATCGAGAGACACTCGAGGCTCGAGACACAAAAGCATGTACGTTGTGTGCACGCAAGGAAGGAGCAGCCCGCCAGTTGTCGCGACCTGCAAAGAGCTTTGGAACGCCCCCGTCTAGTGACAGGCACTAAATTTGCGACAAGACCGACAGGATGGGCAACACCCAGCGGCGCGCCAGACCAGCACTGGTGGTCGATAGTGAGCGCAGATTTCGCCATGTCTTGGAAGTGCGGAGACTTGAATCCACGGAGACTTTGATGAGTACTCGCAGCCTACCGACAAACGGGACAGAAAGTCAACCTAGACAACTTACGAAACGCTCACAAAGTGTAAGGTCCAAGAAAGTTAAAAAGAAAAAAAAGCTGAAAAAGAAAAGTTTATCCTTCGCGGGTGTACATGTGAGAGAGTACAACACTACCCTGGGGGAAACTGTCTGTGGCTCTGGAGCTGCCATCGGCCTGGGTTGGAAAGTTGTTGGCGAAAAGAAGTACAAGTCTCTTGAAGAGCATGAGAGAACTTTTTTCTCGAAATATCGTAGACGAGGTAAGATGGGAGAAATACCGCCTCGAGTTGACAAAATTATTGAGTGGGCTTCTGACAAAAATGACTTTTGGGTCCCACCAAGGCAAAGATATGACTACCTTCTGACGTCTGGAATTGATAGGCAACTTGTACACAGGTCTATGCGAGCGCTGGAGATCATCCGCAACTCTAGAGAGTTGTCCTGTGGGGATCGCGATGCGCTATGCTATACGATCGCAGTACACCGGAATATATCAGAAGAGGCAGCCTGGAAAGTGTTGACAACTAAGCCGCCCCCACCTTCTGGACCACCTCCTTCGAAAAAGCCAGGTAATAAGGGCAAGGAAGCGAAAAGCAAGCCAGAAGGGCAAAGCGCCGCAGACAACGACGACAAAAACGAGAGTAAAGAGAATCGACCGAAAACGAAAGTTGGCATGTCTATCCGTATCGTGGCTAAAATATCTTGTCGTATGAGAGCACATCTTGAGAAAGCAAAGAAAGCGGTTGCTCTCCGAAAACGCTTGAGGCGGTCATCGATCATTGGAGTGCAGGTACGGGGTATGGCGCAAGATGAGATGCCGAAGACGCTCGAAATGGATCTCCATTCTACGGAAGTTGCCGGTGGGAAAACGTTGTCACCGTATGCCTCTGCGGCACAATTCGTGGCGGAGGATGGTAAAGAACTTTGGCATGATAGTCTAGAGCAAGGTAAGACTAACTTCTTCAGCATATCACAGAATTTTACTGACTGCGCACTTTTGACTTCCGCTGTCTTACGGTACTGATCACCCATGCACGCGTTCCCTCTGTTCTTGTTGCAACATTTTCCCTCTCACCCTCTTAATGTGTGTTTCTTCACCGCCCCATTCAGGTTGTACTGGGAGAGGTAGCTGGACCCCGGCCATTGAGGCACTTCCAAAGGGAACGAGCACAGGCAACGGGAACCCGCCAAATCGTCGAACAGAGAAAGAAAATAAAAGAATCTCGCTCCTTTCGCAGGAATCTCTTGTTTTGCAGGCGGAGAAGGAGTCGCGACTTTCACTGCTGTCAGAAATTGACCGCATTGATTCGGCGGGGGAAAGTGCTCCTGGAGCTGACATCAATTGCGGTGCAGATGAAAATCCGACTCAGGACAAACGTACCCAAAGAAAAAGCGGCAGGCGGAGGTCAATTGTTCCCATTGGCGACGGAAAAGGTGGACGTTACTTTTTTGATGACCCCAAGTTAGGTGGAAGCGGCGAAACTAGCTGGGACTTGGAATCTTTAGACGCGGACCTCGCTGATCCAGTCTATGCTTGTTGTACGTCTGATGGTATAAATTATTGGTTCTCGGATCCAGCTCTTGGAGGAACAGGAAAGTCGGCGTGGAGCAAGGAAGAATTAATATAGCTGCCGTTACAGTTATTCAAAAGCGGAGGTAAAAGTAAAAGTAAAAGCACGGAGTGATGGGCGCTATTTAAAAAAAAAAAAAAGTTTCGACGTTGTTAAACGTTTAACGTTTAACGTTTTAACGTTTAACGTTTTTTAACGTTTTAATTTTTATTAATTATTAACGTCTTTAACTATTTAACGGTTTTTAAACTTTAAACTTTACAACCCCCTCGTACTTCGCGCTCTTGTGAGGCATGTGACCCCAATTTGTAATGTTCCAATTGAGACAATGAGACATGCAAACATAAGATAAGTCTGTGTGCACAATTCAATGCAGACATTGCAAACACTTCGTTGCCCACTGCATTCATCGATGCACAACCCCTTTTCATTGCAGAGTAAAATTGATAAGACACGATCTGTTGAGTTGGAAAATTCCATTTCACCCTCTAGATCCATGTAAAAATACACAATTCTTGTCACTGCAATGAAACAGTGAACACAACCGATGAAAAAAAGCCCTATTCGATACACCTTAATTTTCGATTCATTGCCGTCCAGAGACAGGTATCGAATAAAAAATCCACCTGAATTTAAATCATCGCGAGCATTTCGATACTTTCGCACTAGTTGCTGAGTATTTAAGAGTCGACTGAGTTCGCTGGCGAAAATGATACCCAGCATGTCAGCGAAAAGAAGAGGAAATATACTGTCTGGGTGTCTCTGTCCAGCACCTACCATGCAAATAAGGACTAGAGACAGTAATCTGATGAAAAATAGCATGGCGCGTGTTGTAAACCCTAGTGGGCACGTGAAAATTTGCAGAAAATCTTGATTTGCTTTTGCAATCTTGCGGCTGAGGTTGGCTTTCTTAATCTTTGGTTTTGCCACCCGCGCAGGCAGCAAATTTGTGCCGTCCCTGCTTTCACTGGAAGCATTCCCCTCATTATCTATCCGTTCCTGGTATTGCAGAATTTTACGAGGCCTCATATCTCTTATCTATGCTGACGTTTCCCAACTCTGATGAACAGCTTAAACTCCTCTCAGACCTTTACCATGAGCATGAGATCGGATAGGTAACCTTTACTTGCGTCGACCCAGAAAACTGCGCAGGTGGAGCGCTCAACTTTGGCGCTGCTACGGGCGCCGGCAAAAATCAATCTTCGCCTGCGCCTCAAGACCGACTCATTCGTCGGCGAAATGGGGACGCGCGATCGCACGATCCACGTAACCACGATAAGTTATAAAACGCGTGTCACAAAACAGCACACCCCTGAGCACACCGCACACCCCCCCCTCTTCTTTGTCATCTATGTCTCGATTTTCGTAGACTTAACTACCTACATCTCGAATATAGACAAGAGATCGAGGAGAGACACAGGCGGCCTGAACGCCCGAACGTTACGCCCCTCTCTCCGGCGGAAAGTTTTTAGAATACGTTGGACAAGTGAAAGAGAGAGTGGCGGTCAATAGACAAAGCAGAGTCCTTGTCACGACCGGAGGCGTCTCAGACCCGGTAGTGAGAGGTGTGTGGTGCACACGCCGCGATTGTAATTGTCGGGGGAAGCGACCGTAAGTTTATTCCACGCTAGGCCTCGTCGAACCCGGGAAAATACGGAAGTCACCATGTCGCTCAAGGGACGCACTTTTCAACCCAGTAAGAATCCCATGTACATGACAACGAAGAGCTCTGCTGAAGCAGCTTACATGGCCAGAAAGTTAGTGGCTGCGGGTTGTACAGCAGAGGAACCGAAGCGGCCGACTGCGCAAGGTCCTAGCATGTACCATTACAGTACCATCTCATCAAGTTACGGAACGCAAATAGGGCTCAGTGACAGTTTTGTTGCTCGAGCAATGGACCCCAAAAGGTCACAGCCAGTGAAACCAACCTTAGCAGATAATGGCCTTGGGAAGCCCCTGGGAAGCGAGACACAAAAGAACTGGGATGCATCTATGGCGACGCGGAAAAAGAAAGCAGCTGCGTGGAAGTTTGAGGCAAAGCCTCAGAACCCACTCTATGTTACCAGTGCGCACGAGATTGGATACAAACGACCAGCTGCACATGAATTTCCTGATCGGATGTTCCCCACCCAAAATCAGTTCACGTCTACATTCAATGGAACGCAGTACCGTGATCAGGGTCTGAATTGCTCTGTGGACAACTCTAACTTCATTGATAAGGGAGAAAATGCATGGTGAGCGGACTATTTCAATAATTGTGAGAAATATCTATGTGTTAGTGCTACTTGCATGTATAACACGCGTGAGTACATCAGCACACTCTAACTTAATCTTATATGAAGTAGACAGCGGCTGTATGTATACGCACGCGCGGGCCTCCTATGATTTGTCGTATCCCTTCCGCCCTCACTTCATCCGCCTTGCCTTCATTTTGGATCACTGCCCCAGGCAACGTTGCACTTGCCAGCTTCGAAAACAAAAGGCCGTGATCACTTTTCCTTTTGTCCAAGTCGGGCGTGAAGAGAGTGTATGTGTATGCAGATATATTAACCGTTTTTGGACCCCACCAATCTTGAAAAAAACAAGACCCACAGGATATCTCAGCTGGACTGAGGGATACAGATCAAAAAATCGATTTTGAAAAAAATGAAGACAAAATAATGGTTGTAATTTGTAATGAATATGAATGGCGCTATGACATGGCACATATGGCGGGGGTGCACTATTACTGAATGAACACTCACTCTCGTCTCTACTACTGTACACAGTATCAAGCGCTACTGCTGTAACTCTCAGGATTCAGGGAGAGAGGAGTGTGAGAGAGAGAGGAGTGTGAGAGAGAGAGAGAGGAGAACGCAGGAGGAACGACCAGAGGAACGATCTAGATCTAAATTTAGATCAATATAAATGATATATGATCACATTAAAATAGGGTAGATTAAGATGGAGGCGACGGCACCTCGTCTGGAGCATCTTTTCACAGCCGCTGCACACACACACCCTGATGCTGTAGCGATATGGGATCGTCCCCCGGAGTCAGATCTGATGATCCCGGATGATCTCGTCGCAGCAACATGTGATAGACGGGCGAACAAATCAGAGGAGGCAAAGCTGGGTGAAGCAGGTGGGAAACAGGCACTTCCAGGGAACATGTCTGGGTGGCGTCAGACAAAATTCAAGGACCTAGAGTTTTGGAGTAATCAAATTGCTAGGTGTTTGCTAGCCGGTGCAGAAGTAGCTCCGTTTTTGGGGGCAAGGATCTGTATCAGCATACCTCGGAGCGCTGAGATGGTGGCTAGTGTAATCGGAGTGCTAAAAACGGGAAGCATGTATGTGCCAGTGGACCCCCAATATCCAGAAGGATACACAGATGTCGTCATTCACAGCAGCAAACCATCAGCCGTGATCACGACACCGGAGCTTGCATCAAAAATATCCGCGCGTGTAGCCTCGATTCCCATAATTGTTGTGGCCGCACTGAAGAACTCAAGGCAACTCAACATCAGGATATTGTTAGCCACAAAGGCTGGCGGTAGACAGCAGTTTCCACGAAACTGCACTTCCTGGCACGGAGACACTCTAACTTCCACCGACTTTGCTGGTTTCCCATCGGCAAGTGAAGAAACTAGTGTTGTTACGGAACCAGTTCACGAAGGTGTAGATTCCAGAGATCCTGACAACTTGTATGTGCTCTTCACATCTGGAAGCACTGGTGTACCCAAAGGCGTTGTGGGGAAACATAGTGCTGCGATAAATCGTATATCATGGATGCACGCGGCTTACCCTTTTCAACAAGGGGAAACTGTCTGCAGCAAAACAAGTCTTAACTTTGTTGATAGCGTGTGGGAAATATTTGGAGCCCTCCTCGCCCAAACGCCGAGTTCGGATGAGGAAAGTAAGTCTGTTCCTCTCGTCATGATGCGAGATGCCTCGTTGGTTGACAAGCTCGTGGACGCTCTCGCGGCGCACCGTGTTACCAGACTTACGGTTGTGCCCTCGTTGCTGCGTGCAATGCTTGGGCTATTTCCTGACCTTGGTTCTCGCCTTCCTGCGTTGCGCCTCTGGATAACAAGCGGCGAAGCTCTCGACTCGTCTTTATTGTCTGAATTTAGGCGTGCAATTCCAGAAGCCACATTGTTGAACCTGTATGGTAGTACAGAGGTTGCTGGTGACTGCACTGGGGCTGAGTTCCCTCCTCTGAGTGAGGAGGAGCCTGACATGTCCCAGCTGTGGGATGGCCCTGTTCCTATTGGTCATCCCATTGCCGGTGCGCAGTGTTGGATCGACCCGGCGGCGGCGGCATCGACGTCAGCGGTCGCCGTGCCTGCCGCCTCTGCCGTGGGGAAAGGCTTTCCGAGGGTCGGTGAACTTCTAATTGGTGGACCTGTTCTTGCCCAAGGATACTTTGCGAGTCCAGAAGAGAGTGCGCGCCGCTTTGTCGCGCGTCCCGACGGATCGATGGTGTTCCGCTCTGGTGATCTTGTGAGACAAGACAGTCCTGGCGGTGTCTACTGGTTTCTTGGACGTGTTGATAATCAGGTGAAAATACGGGGTGTTCGGGTGGAACTTGAAGCCGTAGAGGAGGCCCTTTTGTCAGTTGATGTGGTAACGGAAGCCGCGGTCATCGCATCGCCAAAGGGTACGCGCTCAAGCGGGCTGAACCTCTATGGATTTGTCGTGTTGCAAGTTCCAGCCGCCAAACACGAAAGTGCATTGCAAAATATTCGAGAGCGCACACGTTGTATGCTACCAGCAGCCGCTTTGCCTTCCTCATTGATCGTTCTTGACAGGCTTCTCCGAACGCCCAACGGGAAACGAGATCGCAAGGCGCTGGAAATGATGATATCTTCTGTCCCTGCAGATGCGGGGGGATTATGTCCAAGTTCAACTTTTTCTTTGTCTTCTTCTTCTTCTAAAACATTGAACATAGTGTTGGCAATAGTGAGAAACCTTCTGGGCGGGCTGATAAAGCGACATGAAGAGTTGGGGCAAGCTGATGAATTTTATGCGCTTGGCGGCGACAGCTTGTCTCTAGTGCAATTAATTATAGAAATTTACAAGGCAACTGGGATCCGGCTTAGGCTTGGAGACCTCCCCCCTCCGGGGCGGCTGCGTCTTGGGTGGTTTGTCGACGCCATAAATGGTAAAGACACAACAGTAGAACGGGATCTTGAGCAGGATTCTCTCAGCACAGACATAATCATTCGTCCTCTCGCCTCGGATTTAGTTTCCCAGGTAGCACAACTTTTTTCCAAAAGTTTCGTGGGTAGGGAGCCGCTCATGGTTGCACTTGGGGTCACAGAGGCAGAATTCTTCCCTTTTGCTGAGGGGTTTTGCAGTTCGTTGTTGAATCCTACGTCAAAAGAGGCCGAGTTATCTTTCGTTGCACTGCGTGGTGGTCAGGTGGTGGCTTACTCCTTGAACGAAGTATTTGATCCCAACGAACAAGAGCCGGATGTTCCCGAGGTCATGATGCCTGCCTTTGCCTTCCTTGGGCAGCTCGATGAAGCTTATTTCGCATTCCGCGAGGGTCCGCCTGCACCCGGCACAGCTATGCACATGATTGCTGCTGGAGCCCACGAGCATGCGTCCACCAGTGGTAAAAATTTCAGTAATGATGCTTCGCTTGTACTTCGCCTGGAAAGGGCCGCTCTTTCCCGCGCCCGGCAGCACGGTTTTAAAACTGCATTCACAACGTGCACAAATTACGTGACAGCAGTGATCGCCGAGGATGAACTTGGTTTCACTTCGTGCGTGACTAGCTCTGCTCGCTCCTTCGAATTTGACGGGAAGCACGTCTTCGCATCTGTCGCAGATGTACATGATCAGTGTGCCGTCTTCGAGCTGGAATTGTGAGACTGCATCGTTTCCAGCATCAACACCAACTTTAAACTTACTAAAGACACACAGTAATATGCAGCCCCGGTGGGGGATCGGCGTCTTTTATCTGCCCTTCATGGACGAAAAAGATTTTGACTCAGACTTGGGGTGTTCTGGTTCTTGACGGCAGCTAGACGGACCTGATTTAGATTAAAATGCCTAAATTTTAGATAGCAGATGATGAGCAGGGGTCGATCGTCGACCTGGCAAAACGAGAAAAGATCCTAAATCTAAATCTAGTCTAAATCCCTGGAAATTCTGTGGAAATTTCCCCGGAAATGCGCCAGAGAAAATTTAAAGTTAAAGTGTCGGACGCATGTCCGAGGCAAAGGAACCGTCGGCTCTGAAGGCGGAGGCGCCCGCGGTGCTGACCGCCCCCATTTGGAGGCAGAGCCACGCTGTGAAAGCGGAGCTCGAAGTTAAGGGACTGGCGCGAGGTGGTGCGGACAGTGGCGCTGCTCGCAAAGAGCTGGTCATTCGGTACTTTCAGAAGGGCTACTTCGAGTCGCTGGCCTCCTGGTCATACAGTAAGCCTATTTCCAGCGCTGACGCTGCATCTGTCTGGCTGAGCGATCTTATCCCGGGAAGCATATATGAGGCTGGTCTCGTCGTGCGTGAAGTTGAGTCGAAAAAAGTCACTGAGGAAAGTCCGAGCATTACTTTTCGGACACTGACAAAGGAGCAACACGAGGCTCGCCAGGCTACGATCAACCAGTTTGCCGTGCATCTTCAGAAAGAAGAGTACACAGAAATTCTGCAGGATATGACTAAACGTGGGCAAGCATATTCCAAAAAAATCGCTCATATGGACACGAAGCTCTACGAATATGCTCGGAAACTCCAAACAATTCGCGAAAAGGTGTGCTCCAGTGGCGAGGGAGAGTCGAAAGTAAATCTTGGGGAGTCGATGGAGGCCATGGGTGCAATTCTGTCCCAGATAGAGAAGATGCAGTCCAGCTCACAGGAGCGTATTCGTGAGGTGGAGTTAAACAATGCAGCTATCATTGAGGATTGCATGGCAAAAATATCTCTCCACAAATCAAAAGTGAGAGCTGAGATTGCACAGAAGGACGATGCGATTCGTGCCCTGCAAGCACGTGTGCGCGAGCTGGAAAGGGAGAACCGAACGCTCATGGAGCGGCGAACATAAAAGTTGCGCACAGGAACGGACAGGTCCCATTTCGGCATCGTAAAGTGCTTATCGTCATGGCACGCGTAGAACACATCGGTGTTCGCATGCGAAATACGATACCTTGAAGTGTGCAAATTCAAATGTTTCGTGCTTGGATGCACATTTCTTTTGGTCAAAATCATATTTTTAATTTATTTGGAACAGAATTTAAGAAAAGTAAGGTAAAAAGACGGAATAATATAATGTGTATTATAAAGGTATGGTGTGGTGTGGTTTGGAACAGAATTTAAGAAAAAGTAAAAAGGTAAAAAGAAGGAATATGAGGAGTTGTTTTTTTAAAAATTCCAAAAAATGTCAAACGTCAAACGTCAAACGTCAAACGTCAAACTGTCACTGTCACTGTCAACTGTCAATGTCAATGTCAAAAAAATTAAAAAAAATAAAAGTGGCCGCAATTGTAACTGCGTAATTACAGAAATAGTCGGATTTTTTTTAAGCGAATTGATATACACCATGAAAATGCTGTAGCGAAAAATAAGTGCCAGCGCGCCAATGTCAGCGGCGTGAAGATTGGCTGGCTGGCGCGTATGTGACTTTGCAATGTCGTGCCAGTGCTCGAGGATGGCCATGCTCCATAATTTCCAAAATCAAGGCATCGAGGTTCACTGGCAATTCTCTCCACCCTCAAAGCAGTGCACCTGATTGTTCTTCTCTGGGGCAGTGTAAGTCTTGACGGTCGCCCAAGCGCACTGATCCTCGACGTGAAGAGTCCCGAACTTGACACGGATATAGCCCTGCTCTCCCCAGTACTCGCCCCAGGAGTTCCGTACAATCCAATACTGACCCTCCGTGTCGTCGTTACCCCATCCAACAACTGAGATGACGTGGTCCACGCCCTCACCAGGGTCGCTGGCAATTCCAGATGTGTAGTTAAGAATGGGTGCCGCGTCAATACCGCAGGAAATGGGTCCGTTCTTGTAGATCTCTTGCTGCATATCCTCCTGTCCAGAGATGGTTCCGTAGTCACTGATACTCGCGTTCGGGTACTCCTTGATGGCCACGCATTTTCCCATGGGGGGGAAAGTTGAGCAGGTGCGGGCAACATTCATCGGGGTGCAGCTCCAGTCTCCATGGGGGCACAAACCTACATCGGACTCGGAACTGCAGGCCAGGTAAGGGTTCGACGTCTCGTAGCTGATGCCCTCGCCATTGTCACTGAGGGACTTGATGAACTGGTAAGGTCCAGCAACACTACCTCCGTGGCAGGAGCCCACCTCACCGCAGTTCAGAATGTGCTGCACTGACAGATCAATGTCGATGCCCATGGCACCGCGTGCAATCTTAACGCGGTCCCCGAGGGCCGAGATGGAGCCGTGAGCCCAGCACGATCCGCAGTATTGCGGGATGTGCTGTTTCGTGGGACGGGGCACGGCGTTGACGTCAGAGAGGGGGGTCAAGAGGTGTGAGAAGGTTAGTTATCTTTCGTCGCCGAAACGCCAAGTATGCTCATAGGAAAAGGAGGAGAGAAAAGGGAGGGTATCTCATATGACGTACCTGGTTGCGACTGCGAGTGCAGTAGTTCTTTCCGTCCTTGTCGCACCAGGTGAAGGCCTTGGGAAGGGCCTGTGTCTGCCCGAGGAGGCCGCTCGCAACAGCGTGCTTGCCCGCCTTGAACTTCCTGTCGATTCCGTGCCTCACCTCCTCGGCTTCGTCCCAGAC
>JACLAD010015408.1_pt1 | contig 11637 bp, 9 predicted proteins | sample 8027901 | NCBI WGS metagenome assembly JACLAD01 (sample SAMN15725071, study PRJNA655200) | protist metagenome | isolation source: fluorescence activated cell sorting (FACS) single amplified genomes of... | place: Spain: Blaines Bay Microbial Observatory, Mediterranean Sea | collected 2016-07-05
TCTCCGAAAAGGTCGTCGATGTCTTCGATGCTGCGGGCATCAAGAAACCCGAAATCTCCATCCTCTCCGACGAGTTCCTTTTGGAGCTCAAGGGGATGCAACAACAAAACCTCGCCCTTGAAACGTTGAGGAAGTTGCTCAACGATGAAATCAAGACGCGGAGCAAAACGAACCTCGTTCAAAGTCGATCCTTCAAGGACATGTTGGAGGAGAGCATCCGCAAATACCAAAATAAGGTCCTCACCGCCGCCGAGGTCATCAACGAGCTCATCGGCCTCGCCAAGGATGTCCGTGCCGCACAAGCCCGTGGAGAGGCCTTGGGCCTCACCGACTACGAGATGGCTTTCTACGACGCCGTTGGAGAAAATGAGAGCGCCCAAGAGGTCATGACCCAAGACGCCCTTCGGGACTTGTCGGTGGCCCTTGTCGAAACCGTTCGCAACAACGCCTCCATCGATTGGACGATCCGTGATTCCGTCAAGGCCAAGATGCGAATCGCCGTGAAGCGTATTCTTCGCCGCTACGGGTACCCGCCTGACATGGAACTTCTCGCCATCGACCGCATCCTCGACCAAGCCGAGGTGTTGGCGGAAGAATTGAACGAGGCCTAACCCCCTCCCATACATTTTGACGGCGTGAACGCAAGACCACACGACGGTCTTCGTTTCTTCCATCTACCGATCTTTCGGCCCCCTTCCCCCTTCGAAAAATCAAGGCAAAAAGGGTGCCCCTCATCGGACTCCGACCTTTGCGGCAAGAGGATTCGTGCGCTTTGGTCTTTCTTTCCCGCGCGGCCCATTTGGATGGGGCCGCGCATTTAAAAGGTGCGAGAAGCTTGTGTGGGACGGACCCCGCTTGCGGTCCGCGTTAACGTTTCCAACGTCTACGAGCAAAGTTCGGACTCAATCGCCATTCGATGGGTTGACGGCGTCAAGGAAACTGTCCACATGTGGAAAGGTTGGTCACGCCCGCATGCGGAGTGCCTCACGAATCTTGTCCCCCGCCCGTTGTGCAACCTTCTCACGATCCACGTTGAGGTAAAGGAGAAGGGCTTGTTCGGACTCGTGACCCGTCAAGGACCGCAATTCACCCGCCGAAAGGACTTGGAGTTCCCACATGTTGGTGGCAAACGTGCGACGAGCCGTGTGAAGGGTCACAAGCTCGTTGAATGGGCGTTTGATGGGTCGCGTATCACGCACATCGCTTGAGGCCATTTCCACGGTGCGCGTTAGGCCCGCGTGGGCCAAAACCTCCTTGATGACACGGTTCATTTTTTGGTTGCTCATGACCTTGGGAAGGCGCCCGTTGTACTTGGTGAGGATGCGATTGACGGGGTCAAGGATGGGTACCCGAACGCGGTCATCGGTCTTGTCTTGGATGAACGCAAGCTCGGAAGGGCATTCTCCCTTGTTTGCCATCCACTCGGCCTCCAACAATTCGGGAAAGCGTTTGAGGTCAGAATACCGCACACCCGTCCAACACGCCACCACGAAGAGGTCACGCACGGCATTGAGCGCCTTGAGCTCCTTGCCATTCTTACCCACGGACGGCAACTCGGCAAGCTCCAACACCTCGAGATCATCGAGGGTGAGATGAACCTTCAAACCGCGATACTTGGGTGGCACGAAGTATGGTTCGAGGTAGGAACGGTTGTCGTGGAGCTTGCGGTGGTGGGCCTTCTTGAGCCACACCTTGATCACGGCGAGGTCCTTGCCGATGGTGGACACCTTGCACCCTTGGGAAGCTCGAAACGTCTTGTAGCGGTTGACGAGGTCCTCGTTCCAGTCCTCGAACTTCATACCTCGTCCCAAACGGCCTCGCGCAAAGTCCTTGAGTTGCGTGAGCACGGTGCGGTATTTGGCGATGGTCCGTGCGTGGAGCTTTTGCCCTTTGGCGTTGGTTCTGTACTCCTCGGACTCCGTGATGAACTCCTCCACCCATTGGTAAAAGGTGAGGGTCGTCTCGTTGATGTTCTCTTTCCCCTCTTGAAGGCGGTCCAAGGCCGCACTCAACTCCTCCCACGTCGGCTCCCGTTCAAGCTCGTAAGTGAGCGTATGGACCGTGTCTTGAATGGCCTTCACGTGATGCTCGATTCGCTTGTTCAATCCCATCAACCGAGTCCGCTCGTCTCGGTGCAAAGAGCCAAGGACTTTGATGCGTTGGCGGTTCTTGTCCCACCTCTCCGTGGGCACCGTCACGCCGAGTCCTTTCCTCCGTTTGACACCCCCAAATTGGAAGGATGCAACGGTGCCACATTCGGGCTTGGAAGGACGGAGGAGAAGGACGGAGATGTTCATGAATTTGGAAGGCGAGATTGATGTTCCCGTTGATGTTCCAAAATTCGTTTCGTCGTTGTTTTAAACGGCGAAAATCACTCCCCATTGTTTCCACATTGCACAAGGCTTCCACAGCGTTTTCGGGGGGTCTGGAAGCAAAAACCCCGCTCCTTGGGGGAAGCGGGGAATTCTTGTTGTAGCCCGTAGGGGATTCGAACCCCTGCTACCAGGATGAAAACCTGGCGTCCTAACCCCTAGACGAACGGGCCAAAAGGGTGCGCAAAGATAGTGTCCGGAATGAATCCAACAAACGCCCTGCGCAGGATGGTTCAGCCGAGGTAGGCGCGGTACATCCAGACCAGCTTTTCCTGCTCGCGGATGTAGTCGCTCATGAGGGCGTTGGTGCCTTCGTCACCGGCCTCACCGCTCAGGTGCAACAAGGTCCGTTCGCGCAGCAGAATCACGCTGAATGCCGCCACGCAGTGCTTCAACGCCTCCACCCCATTGGTCACATCGCGGACCACAGGCACTTTGCTGGTGGCGAGGTATTCCTCGTGGGTGTGGACGGGAGAGCCGCCGAGGGTGAGGACGCGCTCGGCGACCTCGTCAATCTTGAGCTGCAGGTCCGTGTAGAGCTCCTCGAACTTGGCGTGGAGCTCGAAGAACTCCTTTCCGCGGATGTTCCAGTGAAACCCCCGGGCGTTCATGTAGAACACCGTGAGGTCGGCGAGAAGGTCGTTGAGGCCGGCAGCGAGTTGGCTGGCAGCTTGGCCGTCGAGGCCGATGGGCGTGGTCGTGTCCATGTCAGAAGAACAGCGGTCAGAGACAGGGGTTCAGACGCGCTGTCAGTAAGCGCGGGCGAAGAGAACGCGGCGGACGCTCGGGTTGCCGGTGCGGATGCAGGTGCCCGGCGTGGTGTCGCCGTCGAGGGGCAGACAACGAATGGTCGCCTTGGTCTCCTTCTTGATCAGCTCCTCGGTCTCGGCGGTGCCGTCCCAGTGGGCGCTCAGGAAGCCGCCTTCCTCGAGGCCGGCAGTGAACTCCTCCCAGGTGTTGACCTCGCGGGTGCTCGTGGTCATGCGGTCCTTCGCCGTGTTGAACAGGGCGCCCTGCATCTCGGCGAGCAGGTTTTGGACGTGGGCCACAATCTGGTCGGCCGGGACGAAGGCCTTCTCGCCGGTGTCGCGACGGGCCACCTCCACGGTGCCGTTTTCGGCATCGCGCGGGCCAATGGCGAGGCGCACGGGCACGCCCTTGAGCTCGTACTCAGCGAACTTCCATCCGGAGCGCTTGGTGTCATCGTCGTCGAGCTTGACGCGCAAACCGACGGCCTTGAGGTCGTCGTGCAGCTTCTGGCAGGCGCCATTGACCACCGCATTGGCCTCCCCACCCTTCTGGATGGGGACGATGACCGCCTCGATCGGCGCCAGCTTGGGCGGCAGGACCAGGCCCTTGTCGTCGGAGTGGGTCATGATGAGCGCGCCCATCAGTCGGGTGGATACGCCCCAGCTGGTTGCCCAGACGTGCTCCTGCGTGCCTTCCTTGGTGGCGTAGGTCACGTCGAAGGCCTTGGCGAAGTTCTGTCCGAGGAAGTGGCTCGTGCCCGCCTGCAAGGCCTTGCCGTCCTGCATGAGGGCCTCGATGCAGAAGGTGTCGTCGGCCCCGGCGAAGCGCTCGCTTTCCGACTTGATCCCGCGGACCACCGGCATGGCCATCCAGCCCTCGGCGAAGTCGGCGTAGACGTGGAGCATCTTCTCGGCTTCTGCGATCGCCTCCTCGCGGGTGGCGTGGGCGGTGTGGCCCTCTTGCCAGAGGAATTCAGCCGTGCGGAGGAACAGGCGTGTCCGCATCTCCCAGCGCACCACATTGGCCCACTGGTTCACCAGCAGGGGCAGGTCGCGGTAGCTCTGGATCCAGGTCTTGTACGTCTTCCAAATGATGGTCTCGGACGTCGGGCGAACGATGAGCTCCTCCTCGAGTTTGGCGTCCGGGTCCACCACCACGCCCTGGCCGTCGGGGTCGTTCTTCAGGCGGTAGTGGGTCACCACTGCGCACTCTTTGGCGAAGCCTTCCACGTGGGCTGCCTCCTTGCTCAGGTAGCTCTTCGGGATGAAGAGCGGGAAGTAGGCGTTGACGTGGCCGGTCTCCTTGAACATGCCGTCGAGCACGTCCTTCATGCGCTCCCAGATCGCGAAACCATAGGGCTTGATGACCATACAGCCCTTCACGTCACTGTGCTGGGCAAGGTCGGCTTCGACCACGATTTCGTTGTACCACTTGGAGTAATCCTGATCGCGGGGGGTCAATTTGGCCATGGGAAATTGGTACGGCGTTTGCTGTCTGAAAGTGGTCGAGGCGCAAAAGTACACCACCGCCAATGGGCGGGTCATGGCCCCAACGTCTTGTCTCTCCGTCTGTTCGATGTAATTTCCCAATGCCCATGAAGTTGAATTCCTACCTCCTCCTCCTCGCCCTGCCCCTCTGGCTGGCGTCCTGCACGTCCTCGATGGACCTCATCGGAGACCGGACTTTGGAATCGGATGAATTCTACCTGAGTGGTGGCGAGCCCCACACCGGGGATGGCGCCTTGGAGGCCGCACGACAGGAGCAGCTCCTCGACCAGTACGACCAGTACACCCAGTCCGATGACGACAATCCTTACAGGGGACCTGTCTCCGGCGGTCAGAACGGCCAGTTGTGGAACCGGTACTCCGGTGGGTTCAACAGCCCCTTCAGTCCCTACGGCAACTTCGGTTCGGGATTCGGGTACAGCCCTTACAACCAGTACGGATTCGGTACGCCCTACGGCTTTGGTGGAAGCCCCTACAGCCCGTTCAATGCTGGATTCAGCAGCACATATGGCCACAACAACTTCGCCTTCAACACCGGTTATGACGCCTGGGGCAATCCCATCGGCGGCTTTGGAAACCCTTACGGCTTCGGCAATCCCTACGGATTCAACGGCGGCTGGAGCGGCGTTGGTCCCGGATGGGGCTATGATCCTTGGGGCGGCGGCTTCTGGGGCGCGCCCAGTTATGGGTATTGGGGAGGTGGATACCACCCCTACTATGGCAACCTCGGTGCTTACGGCAATGGCGGATGGGGTGGCTTCTGCGGAACCGGCGACATCGTGAATGGCAGCGGCGGCATTGCGCCACGTCCGAGGCCCAGCTTCGGTCAGTTCACCGGCCTCACCAGTGGATCGGGAGTGGATGCCAACGATGATGCCGGTTCGGCAGCGCCGAATGCGTCACCCAAGCCCAATGCGACCCGGAACAGCGTCTCCAACGGCAACCGTGGCCGTCGCGGTACGACGGTCATTCCACCGGCTCCGACGCCCAACCGAGATTACGACTACGGGCGACAAAGTCCGGATCGCTCCGGCGAGCCGGCCACCCAGCCGAGCCGGAACCGCAACAACCGCAACTCTGGCCGTTCCAACAGTGGATGGAGCGACCCCGCACCGCGGCAGAACTACAGCAGCCCCAGTACCCCGCGCGGTGGTGGCAACCGAGGCGGCGGCAACATCAGCCGTCCCTCCTCGCCCCGCCCGAGTGCACCGCGTTCCTCTGGCGGCCGTTCCGGCCGCGGAGGCTAATCTGTCATTTTCGTGCCCATGACTTTGCGTTTCCTCCTCGGCAGCGCAGGACTCGTCCTGCTCGCCTTCGCCACCCCGACCAGCCTCTTTGGACAAGGCCTTTCGGATGTCATGCTGTACAGCAGGATGGACCCGCTCGGTTCTGCGCGCTCCACGGGCTTGGGGGGCGCCATGACCAGCCTCGGTGCGGACCTCGGTGCCGTGTGGTCCAATCCAGCCGGCCTCGGCTTGTACCGGAGCAGCGACGTCGGCATCAGCCTCGCTGTGGGCGCCGGCGGAGGGCGCACCACGTTCGCTGAACAGACCGGTACCACAGCGGCCCCCCACCTGATTGTGGGCCAGCTCGGGGCCGCGCTCACCATGCCCCTCAACCACCCCCACTTCCGCCGGGGCACATTCGGCATTGGGTACACCCCGTTGCGGGACTTTCACCAGCGTGTCGAGTGGGAAGGCCCACAGTCCGGCGAGAGTCTGACCCAACAGCTCGCTTTGCAGGCCCAAGGCACGCCGTTCGACAGCTTGTGGTATTCACAGCCCTTTGACGCCGACCTGGCCTGGTATACCTACCTCATCGACACCGTGGCCGGCAGCACCGACCAATATCAGGGCGCCTTCGATGGAGACGACGTCCAGCAGAGCCTGCGCCGCGATCGCGAGGGGCGGATGGGCGAGACTTCCCTGGCCTTTGGCACCAGCTACGACGATGTCCTGTACATGGGGCTCTCCGTCGGGTTGACGTCCATCGACATGAAGCGGGTGGATGTCTACAGCGAGCGGAAGCTCATCGGCCCTTCCCCTTTGGACCGGTTCACCTTCAACGACCGGCTCGAAGTCAGTGGCTCCGGCGCCTTCTGGTCGTTCGGCCTCATGTTCCTTCCCGAGGGAACGCCGCTCCGGTTTGGATGGAGCTATCGCAGTGGGTCTGTGTTGACCATCGACGACTTCTACCAAGTCGATGCCACATCGGACTTCTCGGATGGCAGTGGGTTTGAATGGAACAGCCCGAACAGCTATGTCCAATACCGCATTCGCACGCCCCGCCAGCACCGCCTTGGATTCAGTTGGACCATGGGCAAGTCGGCTTTGTTGACCCTGGACTACGGTTACGCGGACTTTGCCCAAGCCACCTTTACCTCCAACGACTTCCGGGAAGAGGATGTGGCCGCCATCCAACGCGACATCGACTCCACGCTTATCGCTGAGCAGAACGTTCGAGGCGGCCTCGAATTCCGCATCCAAGACACGTGGCGCTTCCGCCTCGGCGGAGGCTGGCGGTCAGAAGCCGCCCAACCCCTGCGCGGCTTTGACGGACTCGAAGACGGCACACTTCTCGAAGACGGCGCTGCCCAAATCCAATGGGCCATCGGCGGCGAGTACAGGGCGGAGACATGGTATGCGGGGGCGACCTATCGACACACCTCGACAGAAGATGCCCGGCGCCTTTACGCACTCAGCCCGGTCATCGCACAAGGGCGGACCGGGCTGGGTCTGTTGATGCTGTCCATTGGCGCCCGATACTGAAGGGCAGAACAGAAAATGAAAATCAGGCTTTGGCTGCGACCTTCAACTCCTTGGCCACGAGCTTCTCGACCTTTTCCTGCTCCTCCTCGGCCAATTCCTGGTCCACGAGGATGCGGCCACTGTGCTCATCCACGATGATGCGCTTGCGGGCACCGACGTCAAGAATGCGCTGCGGCGGAATCTTGATGTAGCTACCGGCACTGGCCTCGCGCTCAATGGGCACCACGGCCATGCCGTTCTTAGCGCCACCGCGGATGCGGAGGTAAGCTTGGAGCAGGCGATCGTCGATTTTGCCCGACATCTTGCCGCTGAGGTCGCTGAGGATTTCCTCCTCTGCGCGCGTCTCGGCGATGATTTCGTCCAGCTCCGTCTGCTTGGCCTTCAGATCCTCAGCGCGGTTGTCGTGCTTGGTCTTGACCTCCGTGATGGACTCGGACTTCTGCTCGAGCTGGGCCTCGGCCTCTTTGATGCGCTTCTCGCTGAGCTGGATTTCCAAGCTCTGGTATTCGATTTCCTTGTTGAGGGACTCGAATTCTCGGTTGTTGCGCACGCTGTTTTGCTGCTCCTCGAAGCGCTTGATCATGGCGCCTGAATCGATGATGGACTCCTTGCGCTCTTGGATTTTCTGCTTGATGCTGGCGGCCTCTTCGTTGAGGCGCTCGAGACGAGCGGCCAAGCCGGCCAATTCGTCCTCAAGGTCTTCGACTTCCAGTGGCAATTCTCCGCGTACAACGCGCAAGCGATCGATGCGGCTGTCAATCAACTGGAGGTCATAGAGCGCCCGGAGTTTCTCCTCTGCGCTTGTGGCTTTGGTCTTCTTGGCCATCAGGATACGTGAATGGGGTTGGTGCGGACTTCCGACAAAAGGACTGCGAAATTAGGGAATCCAACTTTGAGGACAGACAATTGATCCACAAGCCATTGCGAGATGCCCCCTTCGGCCTCCGCGTGACCGATGTCCGCAATGGTGATTTGTCCTTCCGTGCCGAAAAATTCATGGTATTTGAAGTCCGAAGACAGGAAGACATCCGCACCCGAACGAATCGCGTCGGGAAGCAGGAAACTGCCCGTCCCGCCGCAGAGCGCTACGTTGGCAATGGGGCCTTCCGGCGGCGCCGTGTGGCGCACCATGGGCGCGCCAAACACGGTCTTCAGCCGATCCACAAACGCCGCCCAGTCCAGTGGGACATCATAGGATCCAATGCCGCCGCTGCCAGCTGTGGGATGGTCATTTTCGAGGTGGACCACATCGTGGGCGACGAGGTCATAGGGGTGGGCATCCAACATGGCGGCCACCACGCGGCCGACATTCCAGCGTTCTACCACCACTTCCAATCGCGCTTCTTCCACACCTTCGCGTTGGCCTACGCTCCCGACATGGGGATCCGAACCCGGCTGCGCCCGGAAGGTTCCCTGGCCTTGCGTCACGAATCCGCATTCATCGTAATCCCCCAAGCTACCAGCACCTGCGGCGAACATGGCCTCCCGGACCGCATCCAGATGGTCGTGCGGCACGAACGTCAACACCTTGGACAAGGTGGACTTCGCTGGACGCAACGTGGCAAAATCATCGAGCCCCAACTTCTCTGCCATCATCGCGTTGACGCCGTGGGCCACATTGTCCAGATTGGTGTGGATGGCATACAGGCCAATTCCAGCCCGAAGCGCCGCCATCACGGTGCGCTCCACCTCATTCCGACCGGTCAACCGCTTCATCGGGCGGAAAATCAACGGGTGGTGGGAGACGATCAGGTTGCATCCTTTGTCAAGGGCTTCAGCAACCACTGCCTCGGTCACGTCGAGTGAAACCAGGACGCCGGAGACCTCCGTTTCGGGCTCTCCCACGAGGAGACCACTGTTGTCATAATCCTCTTGGAGGGCCGGCGGAGCGATGGCCTCGAGCAGGGTTGCGATGTCAGAAATGCGGGGCATGAACCAAAATTGGGCATTGCGAAGGACGGATTCCGCGGGCATTGTGGCAATTTCGCCGCCCATGGCTTTGCACACCACTTCTTCCACAGGCCGGCGCCCCTTGCAAACGGCGCCAGAAAATGTCCTGCGGGACCGGTGGTGGTGGGCTCCTGCTGCCGCCCTGTTTCGACGTGCAGTCCGCATTCGCCACTGGGCCTTTGACCGCGGATTTCGCGCGTCTCAGGAGGGCGCCCTACCCACTGTAGTGCTGGGCAATGTCACCGTGGGCGGGACCGGCAAAACCCCACACCTCAAAGCGCTGCTGCAAAAGCTGATGGACAGCAGCAAGGACACCCGATGGGCCATCCTGTCCAGAGGGTACGGACGCAAAACGCAGGGATTTCTTCGGGTGGACCGGGAAGGCAAGCCGGAAGAATACGGGGACGAACCTTTGGAAGTCGCCCGCAAATTTCCCGGTGTCGCGGTCTACGTCTGTGAAGACCGCCTTCAGGGATTGGAGCGTATTCGGGAAGCCGGGCTGGCCGATGCCGTCCTGATGGACGATGGCCTCCAGCACCGCAAGCTGATCCCTTCCATCGGCATCGCATTGGTCGACACCACCCAACCGGTGGACCGGGACCACTTCCTCCCCCGTGGACGCCTGCGGGATCTGCCCGAACGCATTACCAAGGCCGACGCCGTCATCCTGACCCGCTGCCCCACAGCGCTGACCAAAGGGGATCTTCGCCTGTGGCGCCACCGGTTGAAGCTCGCTGCCGACACCCCCCTGCTCCACTCGGGCTCGCGGCCTGAAGGACTCCGGGCCATGGCCACCAAACGCTATGCCAGTTGGCCCATGCGCTGCGTGGCCGTGTCCGGCATTGCCCAGCCTGCCCAATTCGAAGCCCACCTCAGCCGCCACTGCAGCGTGGTTCGCCACTTCGCATACCCGGATCACCAAGAATTCGCCCCCAAACATTTGGAGGAATGGCGGCAAGCGTTGGCCACACCCGATGAGCGGGACCAGCTCCCGGAGGCCTTGATTACGACCGAAAAGGACGCAGAACGCATTCGGCCACTGGCAGGAGCAGCTGACCTGCCCATTCTGATCCTGAACCTGCACATCCAATGGTGGGACACCGTCGCCCTCGACGGACTGTTGAGTACCATCCGGGAGCGGGTTGAAGCGTTCCAGTCCAACTCGGATATTTGACCCATGCGCCATTCGTTCTCCTTGAGCCTCTCGCTCGCATTGGCCTGGATCTGGGCCGGCTGTTCCTCCTCTCCCACCGATGCCCTGAGCGGCCAAATCGGAGGCGCAGAGAATGCCACTGTGACGGTGTCCAACCTCGGACCCAACGGCTATGTGGCTTTCGACACCGTCCAAGCTGACCCCCGAGGACGGTTTGCATTCCATGCATCGGCGTTCGCAGACAAAGCCTTGGACATCTACCAGGTCAACGTGGGCGACAACTTGTTCTACATCATCGCCGACAGCTTGTCCCGGATCCAAGTCAGCGGTGATCTGCCGGAGGACAAAGGGCTGGCGACAGACATCCAGATGACAGGCGACAAGTGGTCCAAGGACTTTGCCGAATTCGTCTCCGCTTCTGCAGTGCTGAATGACAGCCTACTTCAGTGGAAGCGAACCGTGACCAATTCAAGCCTGCCGGCCGAAGTGCGCAATGCAGCCAAAGCGGAGTACGATGCGGGCCGGGACCAGGTGGTGGAATTGGCGCGTGCCACCGTTCGCGCACACCGCTCCAGTCCGGTGGGCCTGATGGCGGTGGAGTACCTCGACCTCTCAGCAGACCGCGCCCTCGCCAAGCAGGTGTTGGACAGCACCAAAGCCCTCTTGGGCCACAGCGCTGCGCACCGCAACCTGTCCCGCCGGGTCAACCAACAGCCCAAGCCTCGGGTACAGCAACGCCGCAATGGACTCATCCAGCCGGGCATGGCCATGCCGGACATCGCCTTGGCGGACCCCGATGGACAAGCCCGCTCGCTCTCCGACCTCCGGGGAAAGGTGGTATTGGTGGATTTCTGGGCGAGCTGGTGCGGACCTTGCCGTCGGGAAAACCCGAACGTGGTGCGAGCCTATGAAGAATACAAGGACCGCGGCTTCGAAGTCATGAGCATTTCGCTGGACCGCGACGCGACCAAGTGGAAGCGGGCGATCGAACAGGATGGCCTGGCATTGCCCAGCCTGCCCAATTCGAAGCCCACCTCAACCGACCAGACAGCGGTGTCCGGCGTGTTCGACGACCATCGGATCTGAGTGGACGGTGACACCGAGCTCATCGGCGAGGTACCCGCGCGTCCACATGTCGT
>JACLAD010004835.1_pt1 | contig 11632 bp, 10 predicted proteins | sample 8027901 | NCBI WGS metagenome assembly JACLAD01 (sample SAMN15725071, study PRJNA655200) | protist metagenome | isolation source: fluorescence activated cell sorting (FACS) single amplified genomes of... | place: Spain: Blaines Bay Microbial Observatory, Mediterranean Sea | collected 2016-07-05
CTTAGGTCTGTCCGCATATTCTACCTATGGTATTTTCATTTGATATGCCATTACTTTGGCAAGCCTTGGTATGCAACATTGTGCGCCTTATGTATGTACAATGCTCTTGTCCAATAAGGGCATTGCTGCTGAGAATCTTCGCCAGCGCTGAGTGTTCAAGTAGCCAGCGCTGCGTGTTGAAGTGCCACAATATTGGTTCAAGCGAGCTGATGAGCCAAGCGTGGAATTTAAATATATTACATGCCTAGCCAAAGACATTTCAATGGGGACATGGCGATCTCACGTTTGTCGAAGCTCGCAAGTGTCTTTCATGCCCCCATTCAAATGGTTTCAGCATTGGAAATCTTACGCAGATAATCTGTTTCCTGATTCTTATAATATCAAACCAAACTCGGATGCTGAAGCTTTTACGTGTATCTATGTACATCACGCCAGACTCGGACGTTGGGAGCTTCCTATGTGTATCTGTGCATGTGTGTATCATTCCTAATATATGTATTGCTCAATGTGCATACAAGTGGCATCTCATTAGGCCTATGTGTATCTGTGTATGTGTGTATCATTCCTAATGTATGTATATGCTTAATGTGCATACAAGTGGCATCTAATTAGGCCTTTTCACTTTTATTAAAAACAGAATACTAACTTTTTTGAAACAGCTTTGCATGCTGAGAGGATTTAGGTCGGATATGTACATTCTGAAGGCACTCTTTTTTTTTGTGGATCTCATATTCTCATGATTGGTCGCAACTCTGTTCTCAGCTGTGTCTAGATTCAGCCTGCATCTTTGAGACTGATGTGCATATGATTTTTCAATCATCATGGTGTGAGTGTCACCAATTGAAACTCGATGACTTCTCCTTTCACCCACCTCTACGGAACACAACCACCTCGCTGAGGTACTTGACAGGGAAGTCCATTGGCACATGAACAATTGCAAAGCCATCCACTGCACGGACATACCAATTCTTCATTTCCTCCAAGCTGCTTTGCTGGGTGAAGAATATGTTCATTGCTGTCTGCAAATCCATGTCTTCCGTCTTCTCGATCTCGTCATAAAAGTCATCCTTTTTGATTACAATTTTTCCTGCTGCGGACATTTCGGTTACACGGCGAATCTTCAATGTGCCCAAATCCGAAGCGTTCGTAGCAACAGGCTTGCTTTGCTGCAGACGATGGTGTTTTCCTTTCACTGCCATGCTGCGGTGTTTCTTAGTGTCCATCTTGTCGGTGTCTGAACTTGTGGCGGGCTGGCGATCCCTTTTTTGCAACTTTGTATTATCTTGGATTGTCTTCTTTGCACGCATGTTCATAACTGAACGCATCTTCGGATTAGAGCTTCCTTGGCAAGCTGCCTTTGTGACCTTCTTCGTTTCTTTGTTGGCAGCAGCCAACACGGCGTGAGGACTTGGCTCAGATGCCATTTCAGCGTCGCCTAGGAGAAGAGCAACTTGCTGATCACCTTCATTTTCCACATCAGCTTCTTCTTCTCCGCAAACTCCACGTACAATGTCTGCACGCCATTCTCTTGGGACTCGCGTCACTGCAATCTTGTATGCCGTGTCACTTACAGTGCGAATTTGCGACAAGTGATACACGAGGCAACCACGTAGCCGCGGCGTGCTGCACATACGCGTCATGAGATCAGGGTTGCACACGACACATTTGCCATTTTCATTGCCGATAGCTTGATCACGTGACACTGTGGGATGAAAGATGCACCGGTAAGTGATGCCACTGTGCACGAACCCGGTACAACGGCGAGGACCCATTGCTTTTGTGACCAGCACTTTTACAGTTAATGCTTTGACAGCTTCCAATTTGACCCTCGTGGCTTTCCGTGCACACATTCAATGGTTCGGCAAGAAATCTTACGCAAATTCAGTTTCTTGATTTCTTGGGATATCTAACCAGACTGGATTGTTGGGAGTTTCATGAATCTGTGTATGCGTCTGTCATTGCTATTATCTTTATCTTAATATGTGCATACAAGCGGCATGTCAGATCTGGTTTAAAATTTTGGGACCCTCATTGCCCTCCACCTTGGCTTGAGGATCAGCAATTTGCCTTTGGCGTGGATCAACTGGGCCCAAGCAAGGCCGACAGTGAACAAAGATACCCGGCTCCGCTCAACACAAGAAGCAGAGTATGTTCTATTTGTTATATAAAGAGATTTGCATACTAGCGGCATGTTGGATCCACATTTGTTGAATGTTGTGAGCCCACCTTGGACTTGGACCTTGTACTGTGGGGATCATACGTGTGTTCTGAGAATGAGCATAATTTTCAGCGCTGTGACTGTTGGGTGGTTCAAGCGCATATACGGCAGGGCTGAGGTAGCATGAAACGAAAATGAAAATGCCATGTCCATACTAGAACGCAAAAAAGAAATTTCTTACGCACACAGTATGCTACTACTTTTTGGACTCATACGTTTGATTTCACTGTACTCATTGTTGATAGCTATTCAGCCTGCATCTTTGAGACTGATTAAGGGAGGATACTCTTCCTACCTATCTACCTACATCTTGTCAATCTTCGTGATGTGCAGTGAGGCCCAGGTATGCCAATGTCAACTGTTTGCTGATGTCCGCCTTCCATGTTTTGGGTTTGATCTTCGCTTTGTCGTATTTCTGTAGCGACGTCATGCCCAGTGCCTTGCGAAGGGGCTCATCTTTGACCAGACTCGTGAATTCTCGAACGTCATCGATTTTGGGTTCTGGACCAGATCCAAACTTGGTGGCAAAGATTTCTGCTGCGGCAAAGAGCGTCAAAGCGCTTCCATAGTCCACCACTTGGTTGCAAATAGCAGCTTTCTGTGCTGATTCTAATGCGTCTTCATTTGGCTTGCTTTCTGTTTTCTCATAAGCTTCAAATAACTTCTTGATGACATCCTCATTCGTTAGATATCCGGTCTCCGATACCAACATTTTCAACAATCCAAATCCTTCCATTGTATCATCGATGCCGTACTCATGCTTGGCAGAATTGAAATTCTCCGCGCAGGCGACGTGAGCCTTGGCAACCTCTTCAACAAAGGTGGTGATCTTCTTGCTCGCTTTTTCAGCATTGGCGGCCAAAACTCTTGCAGCCGCTGTAGTTTTGGGCAGCCCTGCAATTTCACGCAGGGGCACGGGGACCTTCTCAATAATCTCAATGAGCTTCTCCGCTTCCATCTGAGCCATGTCCTTCGCATTAGCCTCAATTTGAGCTTCTTGCAAAAATGTTTGAAACTCCTTCAATGGCCAATCTGCATAACCTTTTAACTCTGCTTCTGAATCTGAGCTGGAATCGGAATGCTTCTTGCCTTTCTTGCCCTTTTTATTGACTTTCTTCTTCTTCTTTGTCGCATCCTTCTTTTTCTTTGTTTTCTTGTCGTCACTGCTTGAATCTTGGCTGGCATCAGATTCTTTGGACTTGGCACGTTTTCTTGAAACCTCAGATTCCTCTGACTTGGACCGCTTCGATTTCTTGACTTTCCTCTTGAGCAAGTCAGCGGCCGAGTTGCTTGCAGATGCGTTTGAGTCCCGCTCTGCTTTTTCCATCATGAGACTTGTAATTGCGGCAACCATTTTTGAGAAATCCTTCGGTTTCGCTTTCCATTTGGATAATGACTTCTTCTCTGTTATGGACTCAGGGATGTTTGCTGCCCACCACGTTGTTGCATTCAGGCAAAGCCCCAACTGCAACAAAGATGTCCCCATCAAGTAAAGCCGACCCGAGGATATGGTTAGATTGGCAGCAAGCTCATGAAGTTCATCCTCATGCTTCTGGAAGAATTCCGCAATTACCTCGAAGGCAGCGGTGAGCTCCGCTTCCTCTCGCTCTTCCCCAGGGACAGTGTTGAGAACTTGGAAAGCTTTGTAGATTTCCCCATCTGTGCCGCCTAGGAGTTTCAAAAGTTCTTCTTGGTCTGTGTCAAGTAAGGCTTTGAGCATTTCCATGCCTGCAACAATTGTGCCGGACACTTCTGAGGTTCCAACCCCGGGTCGTCGGACCATATGGCTGCTCTCGTTCGTCACCAAAGTCTTCAGGTTCTTGCTCTCCAAGAAGTGGTCATCGGAAGTAGGCTGTTTGTCGCTTTTCACAAAGCAGGAGCCTGCTTTCCCTGCGCTTGCTCGCAGTATTGCTTTCGGAAATTGATACCGCGACCAAATACGGTTTGTGTGCTCCGTTGTGCCTTCTTCCTCTGCCTGCCACTCTTCCCCTGGCTCCTGCCATTGATTCTTTCCACCTGTCCATTGATAGGCGCCAGCATAACCTTTGCCACCTTTTTGTTCCCAAGAATTTGGCACAGCCCAACCTTTCCCGGAATTTTTGCTGCCACCATAGCCCTTGTTAGCATACCCTTTATATTGTTGGCGACCACCCATTGCAATGACAAGACGCACCAGAGTTGAGTGTGTTCGAAGTCAGTTAAGACTTAACAATGGTTACTATGCCGTAACCAGCTCGAATGACTCGCAGCCACAAATATCATACACTGGATTTCCGTATGCAAATAGTATACCCTTTGATTCTTACTATCTAAGTTAAGTCTAAGGGACTGTGCCATGTTCAATGGGTTCAATCTACGCAATGTCGGTGTTCATTTAAATTGTTTGTCTTCAAAGAAATGATTATCAATGTTCGATTTGTCACAGAAATCGATTTGAAATCCAACACGACATATTGTTATGGGCAATGGCACATGCCATGATTGTCAACAACTAACATGTCAGTGGGTAGGAGCATTCCAATATGATCTTGTTTGTTCATTGTAACCATCATCATATAAGAAGGATTCAAGACGTGCCGGCATTTTTTTTGTTCGTTAGTATGCGTGCAGCACCGTGTGGGGATGTTACTTTGTTTGGTTGCAAGTGAGAAAGCACACATTGAATTTTATGTTTCCATCAAGAAAACAAGCAAACAAAAAGAATGAACCAAATGGATTGCAAAACTTTAATTGCTTGGCTGTGCTGTGCTCTCTGCTCGATTTACCAGCGTGCACATGTGAGCAAAGAATTAGCAATGGTTACTATGCTGTAACCAGCTCGAACAACTCGCAGCCACAAATATCATCCACTGGATTTCCATATGCAAATACATGTATGCCGTTTGATATGCTTACCTTCTAAGTTAAATCTATGGGACTTTTCCATGTTCAATGGCCATAATCTACGCCATGTCGGTGTTCATCGACTGGTCATTTGTTGTGCATTTCAGTTTTGTGTTTTTCTGCAAAGAAATGATTATCAGATATCACAAGAATGGACTTGAAATCCGACACGACATATTGTTATGGGCAATGACCCATGCCATGATTGTCAACAAATAACATGTCAGTGATCTGAGATGGACCATTTTAATATGATCTGGATGTTCATTGTAAACCATCATCATATAAGAAGATTCAAGACGTGCCGGCGTTCGTGTTTTTGTTCACTAGTATGGGTGCAGCACGGTTCATGGGATGAGAAAGCACACATTGAATTTTATGTTTCAATAGAGAAAACAAGCAAACACAAGAATGAACCAAATGGATTGTAGATCTTTAACTTGCTTGTCTGTGCTGTGCTCTCTGCTCGGTTTATCAAGCGTGCACGTGTGAGCACACATAGGTGGCTTATTTGTCAATCAATCGCTGAGGATGTCTATTCCAAAGTTATGCATTTTTGATTTGTGATCTTTAGTTGTCAGCAAGGTCAAGTAATGTGTAATGGTCTAGGTCCACGCCTTTCACGGCGGTCGCATTTTGGCAAGGAATCAACAACGAGTCGATACCGCTTTGGCCTAGTTGAATTGTTTTCAAATCTTGAAAAATGACATGCTGTGACTGTACTTATAAATATAAAGGAGAAACACGCGCTATGGGAGCGCGACACGTTTGACACCGCCAGTACTCACGCTCCCATAGCTCGTTGTGACAAGTCCTGCATATGACATGCCCGCACCCATACACCACATTGGATAGGGTGTCTGTGCACACTGGGCACTCACCTACGCGAGGTGCTGCCTCAGTTTGCGTGCTCATCTCTTCTTGTAGTGGCCCAGTTGGAAGTGGTGTGCCAGATTGCAGCATGGTCGTCACATCTCGTGCATCTGTGGAAGACATCGTTGGCGGCACTGGGGCGGCATCTGGCGTGGACGTCTCTGGCGGTGACGGCGGCGGGGGCGGCAGAGCCCGGAAGTGACCGCTTAGATGATTGAATTCATAATGCTGGTTGACTTGTTGCCAGCATCTCTCCTGCAACAGGTGTAACGCTCTGTAGTCTCCGCCATGCTGTGCCAGTCTTGCTTGCAAGCGTTTGCAATGGGTCTGGCCTGCCCAGTGGTCATGCGCGCACCGCGATGTGCAGCACAGAGTGCACTGAACAGGCCCTTGACGCCACAACTTGCCGTAGTAGAACATGTCCTCTGCCGCTTTGGCTTGGTTGTGCATGTAATCCCACCATGCACTGCGTGACGCTCCATGCTGATAGAGTGCTGTCATGCATGCTTCTTCCCAGACATTGGTCCCAGCCATCCTGTTCACTGCAAACTTTGTCAATTGTGGTGGAACAATGTCCTGTTTCGCACTGCGAGCTTGGGCCCTAACACTGCTGAGAAAGAAATTATCCAAAGAATGTGTCACATTTGTGAAGCCAAATCCTATCTTTGCCCCTTCAAATGGATGCTGATCATTTCAATCTTTAGGTCATGCTTATACTATCATATGAGCTACCCTAGAATGAAAGCTAGTATACGGCCTGGGAATTAGACGTCGTGCCATATTGACGTTATGAAATGCGTTACTTGCTTATTATTTGTTCGTTTTAGGGGATGGCACATGTATACGTAAGATTACATGTACTCATGATACAATCAACACGATGATATGCAACATTGAAAACATGTGCTCATTTATTAAGGATTGATCTTCAACTTTATTCTTGTATACACACTTCTAACGCAATTGGTCGAAGCAATTCTGGGCCAAACCCAAGTGGTGCTCTTAGAAACCGGCTCAAGCGAGCTGATGAGCCAAGGTGGGATTAATGTGTATTTGCTGTTGAAAATATATTAGACGCCGCGCCAAAGATATTCGATAGGGACATGGCGGTTTCGCGTTCGTCGATGCTTGTGTATTTTTTTCCATTTCAATTTGTTTGGCAATTGCTAAAGTCAATGGACAATTTGTCGATGCTTGACTCCTTTTTTCCATTTCAATATGTATATATATATATATATGATACATATGGCTCCTGGCTCGCGATTCTTTCCATGCATTCCAAACCTCGATTTTTCAAACCTCCACGTATCCAATCCCTAAGCAATGTGGTCGACACTTATGTTTGTGTTGCATGTTCAGCCTTTGTTTGCAATTGCATTTTTCAAATGTTTCTTCTGTGTAATCTAATTATTGATTTGTGGGAAAGATCAAGATGTATGAAGATATGATAAGTGCTTCTTTTAGACATGGCACTCATAAACACGAGCAGGGACATGCCACGCAACGCTTTGCGATTCCACTGTGTCTTGGTTGCACGTTGAGCGTTTTTTTTGCAATTGCACTTTTCACATGTTTCTTCTGTGTAATCTAATTATTGACTTGTGAAAGATCAAAAGTATGAAGCTAAGATAAGTGCTTCTTTTGGACATGGTACTTATAAACACGAGCAGGGACATGCCACACAACGCTTTGCGATTCAGCTCATTGTCTTGGCTGCTCTTTCTTCTCAGCACCACAGAAGCACAAAGTTCTTACATACTCAATACAACTGCATACACCATAAACATTGAGAGATTTGACGACAATGGAACAAGCGCACAGAGAAAAAGCTGTGTTGCGTACATATGTATGGTCAATGATTGCGAATGTGTTATCGTACATTACATTTTGTTCTGCATATGCGTGCACACGTACATATTCAATGTGCTTTTTCAGAATAATAAAACTATCAACCAAAGATGTCCCTTATGCGCATCACTGCCGAATGCGTATCCACGTGCCCCCGTTCTGAGTGTCCAGGTGCTTTTCAAAATCCGACAGATCGTTTCCAGATTGTATACAGCGGCAGCGCACCCGCAGACGGCACTGCAACCGTTTCTGTGCCTTCTTCAGTACCAGCAATCGGCGATTGTCAGCTGACATCCAACGATTGTTGTGCCTAGGAAGCATGCGAAGTTGTTTACAGATTTCCATTGACTGAGGCCGGATTCTGAACTTTTTGCATGCGGTAAATTATTTGTAGATTGATTCTAGTCACGCCTTGCGGAATAAGTTCCCCGTAGTCCCTAGCAAGCCATTTCACGCGCAGTGTGAGATAGGGCGCGGTCGCGGCCAGTTCTGGTTCGGCAACAATAGCATTAATAGTGACATCCAGAGGTATGCCATTTTTAAATTGCTTGCTGCAGGCACCTGTTAAGACTTACACGTGTCATCCTTTTTGATTACATTGCGTTTGTCTTGTTCTATCTTGTCACCCTTGTGTTCCTGTCCTCTCAAACACATGAAAAGATAAAATGTGTATACGTTTACATAAATAAATATTTTGATATAATATAGAAATATATATATATATATATATATATTGATATCAAATATTGATTTCATTATTGTGAAAACACATGCTTGTATGCATGTATTTATATATATGGATATATGTATATATATGTATATTCATTTCACAAATGATGTGTACATCCATATTGTTACAATTAATCACCTTGCGTAAAGTACAGATCATCGACATCTTGCTCCAACATTGTTGCTGCCATGGCAAGGACGTGAAGCTTGTGGGAAGTACAAGTACCGCGCGCTGGAGTCACTTGTTCATAAACAGCTATAAGGAGAGCACTGTCAAAACGAATTGATGATGCTGCGCAGTATTAGATCAGAGTGGATAGTGAAGCTGTATTGAGTAGAACTGGTCTCTAGAAAACAGAGCACATTCAAGAATGGTACTTTTCGTTAGAGAGCTAGTCACTGAAACATGGCCAGTTATATATATATATATATATATGTATACATTGCATGTGTGCATCTGGAAGGTCTGCCAGGTTTGGTACAGTAGGGTTCTTAGGAGTCTTACTCAAGCTGAATTTCTTACAGGCGGCACCTCTTCAATGTGTGAACTTGCAAAATGGGAATGTATATAACGCTGAGATTCCTAAATGTTATGATAGGTCTGATTTATGGTTTCACGGGGCCTTTTGCCTTGGCAACGCTCTTGGTAACTGTGAGAATTCAGTCAAGTGTTTGCATACAGTTAAGTACAACGCGCATTGCATTAAAACAGTTACATTCTATGATCCTTTGGAGTCGCTGCTGTTCATTCTGCTCTAAATTTAATGTATCCTGTACTCGTCAAGACTGAAATAAAACAACTCATGTGAACTCAACTCCTCTTGACTCGATTGAACTTGACACCACTGGTGTTCATTGAACTTCTCTCATTTCTTTACTCACTCTTTTTAATTTACTCGCTTGCTTGCTTACGTTTTTATGTACTATGCTCGTTCATACATGAACGCAATACCTTGTTTCCGTTGTGCCCGTTGCAGCACACGAAACTGAACAAAAAGTATCGGTTTGCACGGTCGTCACGCGTGACCCTTGGGGAATCTCGCGCGACGACCGGGGCCGTGTTACCGGCCAGCAGCACATGCTTTCTGTGGAATCACGCGCGGACACGTACTGCTCTATCAGGGGTTTGGCCGACAAACCTCGGGACGGCACGACTGTCGTCGCCCGCCCCGCCGCGCATGTCTTTAATTTAAAAGGGGGGGCACATAAATCCTTACCCGATAGTAATTTTACTACACGGGTAAGAATGGAAAGATTTGGGACCGAACGGAGATCCTTGTCCGTCGTAGTAATTTACTAAACGGGCAAGGATGTTGAAAAATGGAGCATTGCAAATTCCTTATCCGCTAGTAAATTATTACTACACGGGTAAGGATGTTGATTTTGGTGGGTCAGGGGGGTGGTTTTAACATCCTTGCCCGCTAGTAATTTACTACGACGGGTAAGGATGTTCTATGGGGGGCCTGAATCAACATCCTTACCCGGTAGAAATGTGCGGGCCCTAGCCTTTCCTACCTAGGTTTTTACTCTTCCTATTTGGTATAGGCAGCCTACCAAACTTTCCTTCAGTCAGGTGGTTGGACCAGAGATCGACCTCTCCTCTCTGTCTCCATTTTTTTTGATCAAATGCTCTGGGCTGATTTCTAATAATACTTATAAATGTATTGAAATTGGTATCATAATTAAGGTTGACGGCACGTACGTATGTAGTAAATGTATATTTTAATCAATTTGTTTTGTTAATTTACAATTTACAAACCACTTTGGTCCCTGCAGAGTGACTTAGTAGCTAGAACCCGAGCTTTTGCAAATTATATATATACATATTCTAAACCAAAACAAAATATATATATATATTCTGTGACGTCTTAAGACGTACTAGGATGTACTCTGCATTACGTTTCATATGATAAATGGACGTACCTGGTATTTATATTTAAATTTAAAATATATTTTAAAAAATAATAATTTTCTTTCATTTGCAAATTTTGCATTTGCATTTTTATTTGTATTTTAAAATTTATAAATGCTTTAGGAACAATTGAAGAAAAGTATACAGGCCCTACTACGTTTGAGGACATTCCAGGACGTATCTGGTATTTATATTTAAGTTTGAAGTAGATTTAAAAATAATAATAATTTTCTTTCATTTACAAATTTTGCATTTGCATTTTTATTTTTATTTTAAATTTATAAATGCTTTAGGACCCATTAAAGCAAATTATATAGGCCCTACTACGTTTGAGGCCATTCCAGGACGTATCTGATATTTTCATTTACATTTAAAATAGATTAAAAAAAAATAAATATTTTTTGGCATTTGCAAATTTTGCATTTGCATTTTGATTGTGATTTTTTAATTTATAAATGCTGTAGGAACAATTAAAGCAAGCTATATAGGTACTATTACGTTCGAAGACATATCAAGAGGTACGCTGTACTTATTCAATTCAATTCTTGTCAAAAAATAGTTTTGAGGCTCGTATGTGCCACGTGCTAGAACATTCTACGTTTTAGAGCATGCTAATATTTAGACCATGCTACATTTTAGACCATGCTACGTTTTAGAGCATCAATGTTTAGACCATACATCAGTTTAGAAACTGCTACGTTTTAAAACCTGCTTAATTTTTGAAACTGCTACGCTTTAAACCTTCTACGTTTTACACTATTCTACTTTTTAGAGTAAATTATATTTTAGACTATGCTAATATTTACATTATGTTACAATTTAGACCATACTGCGTTTTCGACCATGCTAATATTTTGACTATGCTAAGTTTTAGAACCTGCTAATTTTTAGAACCTGCTACGTTTTATAACCTGCTACGATTCACACTATGCTAATATATATATATATATATATATACATTGTATATATATATATATATTTAGAGTATTATAATTATGATAATTCTTAGAACATGCTACGTTTGACCACGCTACGTTTTAGACCAGACTACGTTTTATAACCTGTTACTTTTAGATTATGATAAGTGATAGATCATGTTAATTTTTAGGGCATGTTAATATTTAGATCATGCTACGTTTTAAACCATGCTACGTTTTAGACCATGCTAA
>JACLAD010017351.1_pt1 | contig 11628 bp, 6 predicted proteins | sample 8027901 | NCBI WGS metagenome assembly JACLAD01 (sample SAMN15725071, study PRJNA655200) | protist metagenome | isolation source: fluorescence activated cell sorting (FACS) single amplified genomes of... | place: Spain: Blaines Bay Microbial Observatory, Mediterranean Sea | collected 2016-07-05
TATTTACGCTTGTGTGCATGGTTGTTTTGTCATACAAATGAAGAATATAACAATGCACACTATTGGTTTTTAAAAAGTTAAATTTGAATTTAAACCATTTAAATGATCAAAAGTTCGTATTGAATAAGTTGATAATGGGAGGAGTTAACAGGTCAATCAATAGCTTGTCTGATGGATGTAACCCTCACTTAAATGTTCCAATTCCGAGTGACCTGTTAACTATTCCCATTATCAAATTATCTCCAATTTAGTATCTACCTTTTTTCCTGTTGGTCTTGCAAGTGATGTATCTTTTGCATGTATTTAGCATGTATTAAATATTTTAACATTTGCATTAAAAAATTTGTAAGTTACAAAACCTACCATTAGAATAGCATTAGAGCTTTTAAAAATAAAGTGTATTACTATTGATAAATATATGGACCAATTTGATGTAAATATTAATTTCATCGAGTTAGCACTACACAGGCCTTGAAAAAGACGGTTTACCTTAAAATATTCCCCAAAATAACACTACACATAAGAACATTCACGTTAGACGGCCGACGAAAACTGCAAAAACGTATGCATCATAGAAAAAATAAGGCTCATATTTTGAATGTCGGGCTGGGGAAGAAAAGGAGAGAAGAAAAAAAAGGAAGGAGGAAGAAAAAAAGGAAAAAAAGGAAGAAAAAAGAAAAGAATTATAAACTGTATTAAGGTAAATATAATTTACTATATTATATGGAAATTTATACCAGTCGGGCTGTGTCAAATATAAATGTCATAATCGTCATTTAACACCGTCATTGATAGGCAAAAGAGTTGTATATTCCACTTAATATACGGTCGGGCTGCTTTAAGTACAAAACATATGGTTACGAGTAGGGTTAGACCGAAAATAAACCCTAATTTTGCTCTACTTCTGCGATTTTTTTTAACAACGGATGCATTACAGGAATAATTGTACTTAGTAGAATATATAAATAATAATATTGGCGTGTTTCTAACATAAAAGCTCCGTAGGCATATTCTCATATATAGCGTGACATAAAAAATGTCACGCTATATATGAGAATATGCACCAAAAATGTGTATATTTTTACATGGATAATGCGCAAAATCATAGTGTTATAATTTAGGGCTAGTATTTCCTATTTAACATTGATATAGCATCAACACGTGTTTTCGGTTAGTCACAGGTCAAATGAATTCATGAACCAACAACGTCACATTCTCCACACATATAATGTATACAAAATTGTACTAATTTTACATTATTTTAGTATACGAAATAGATAGGAATAAGCACAAATAACATCGATGTCAAAAACATGGCGTAAATTGTGTGGATAATTATTTGAAATATCAACGATGTCACATTCTCCACACATATACTGTATACAAAATTGTACTACTTTTACATTATTTTAGTATACAAAATAGATAGGAATAAGCACAAATAACATCAATGTCAAAAACATGGCGTAAATTGTGTGGATAATAAAAAAAACGAGAATATTCTAGATAAGAATATTCTAGATAAGAAAGGAACTGTTTCTATTTACATCTGTACCACATACACACACACAGAGATATATAATAATATTGATATTATATAATGTTAAGACAGAATCTAAAACAACTACAAGAAGCACAAAAGCTTGAAAAGAAATGTAATGATTACATTAAGCAATGTAAAAATCAACTTGATCAATTGAAATTAAATTATTCAGGTAGATCAGGACGGTATATGTTAGAAGATACGGAAAAGATGAAGCACCTGGGTAATGAAATCAGCAGAGCCCAGAGAGGTCTGCTGCCAAATGATAATACATTATTGCAATTTTTTAGTGCAGATGGATCTAACATGTGGGTTGATGCATACGGTGATAAATTCATTGGATTTATATGTTATGAATTTGGTCAGCCTGGACATTATACTACATCGAGGCCATACTATTTGCATAATGGAGGATGGAAATGGTTCTACTTAGATAGTTACACAAAACGTAGATTTGAAAGAGATGAATATAATTTCAATTTTAAAGTTTTGAAAGAATTAACACCTAAAGAATGCTTATTCAAATATCGTACCTTTTTTACTGAAAATATTGAGGCAGGGAATAGAATGATAGCATTTAGTATACCTAGTGATACACCAACTGAAGAATATCATGGTCAAGTGCAGCTAAATTATAGAGCAGCTGGTGCAAAAAGTGGAACATTGTTGCATACAAAAAAATTACGTAACCGTGGACGAAGTTTTAATCCTAAGAAAGGTACAGTGGATGTTGATATGTATAATAATGTAGATTGAATGTGAATACGGTAAAAATAACCCTTATATATAACACTACGATAATTTTTATCGATTACAATATATGGACACAGCATTGGTGTGACATCTTTTAAATAGTATAGGCACAGCACTACCCCCCAGCCCGTCCGCGGAAAAAACCGTCTTTCGTAAATATTAACCCTCTCACCGCGGCAGATATTTTAGCGAGAGCACAAATTCAGACATGGAAAATTCCATTTAAAACTAAATATTAATAGTGCTATTTAATCCTAAATACTTCAACATTATTTCTATAGATTCCATTTAGAAAATTTATTTTTGTCGAATTGGATACATAATTTAACATAAGAATAGCACAGCATGTAAAAATTATGCTACCCCCATTCACATATATAAACTAAATTTTCAAAGGATATATATATCTTATCATTTGAAGCAGGGGATGGTGAGTTCGCTCTCTTCTGTCAGGTATCTATCTATCTATCTAAGGGAATGTAAGAAACAAGCAATGATATTTATAAACTAATTGTAAACTTTTAAATGTCTGAATTTGTGCTCTCGTTAAGGAGGTGCGAATTAGTTATATATGTATATGTCTGTGGATATGTATGTATTTGTGATATAGTTTTTTATTTATATTTTCAATTGTTTTTCAATAAAAAAGAGCATGACCCTCTCCTTTTTTTGTCGGACAAATTTTACTTTTGGCACTTTTTTTTTTCCGTTATGCTGTGTGTATACTAAATACCGTTGATGCTGTGTGTATACTAAATCGAAATTTTGACGCAAATGTCGGATTTTGTGCTGTCGCTAATCTGCCGCGGTGAGAGGGTTAATAGCATTAAATCATTACTACATATGCACTAATAAATACGCGACGCTCCGATTCTTTTAGGGTAGTGGATTTTATCGTTAAGGTCTCCTGAGTATACATACACTACATACCAGACACTTCACAATGCGCAAAGTTGACCTTAGTTACAGTCAGTCCCTTAAAATCTTATAGCACCTTAATAAATCTAAATGGTGCATCAGAGTGCAGAGGGCATCGCTAATCTGCTGAGTTAATATTTCATAAGCGATTTATCCAGATAATAATAATAATAATACGTATTATTATCATCTTCTTCTTCTTCTTCTATTATTTAATACGTTGTTTATATATATCGATATATACTGTACAGTGTATGTACCGGTAGATCTATTATATATATAGATCAATACCTTTGCTGGGTAAATACGATTAATTATTATCATACAGCCCCGTTTCTATAATAAATATACAAATAATAACTTTCATTAAATAGAATGATTCATCAGTACGTGATTGTTATCTCTATAATATATATAACCAACGTCTGTGGACAAACATGTCCAACAGCTTCCAATATTCACCAATGCGCACCTCCAGAAGTTAATAACCGTGGTGTTACATTGTCTGATAGTTGTATACCGGGTTATGACTATGTAGGAAGCGGTATTGATGCGAAGGATGCCGCATATCCTGATGTGACAAAAACTCCAACGAAAGATCCAGATATTTTTAAAATCAATTGGTGTCCATCTTCTGGTTTATGTACTGTACGAGAACAAAAACTTTGGAACGTTGATTATCACTTGCCATACGGAATGGTCTTGGAACAAAATAGCCAAAGTACCAGTTTTCAAAAAACAACTACATATACTACAACTGATGAGATTGCAAAAGAATTGACTCTTGAGGTTGGATTACCACTTGGAAAAGCACCTGCAATTGGAAAAGCATCAATTATTGATCGTGCATCAAAATCCTTTAGTAAAAGTAAATCATATTCAATAACACAAGAAACAGTAAGATTAGGGACATTGAAACTTGATGAAGGTACTTTAGAGATAGATGCAGATTTTGCTGCACAATTGACAGTACTTGGTACAATTTCCGACGTCGAAAGTGATATGGGTAAAAGCAAATTTAGTTCAAAATACAAAACATTTTTCCATACGTATGGAACTCATTATGTTACGGAAGTTAAGATCGGTGGTAAAGTTTATGCTGAATATTCAGCAGATTATTGTGAATATCAAGAAGAAAAAGAAGAAGGTATTGGTCTTGGAGTTGAAACCGACTTTGGGGGTGTAATGCACGAAGAAACTGATTCGGAATCAAAATCTGAAAGTTCAAGTATAAAACAAGAGGAGCAGGGTCAAAAAGGTGGGACAACTGCAGCATTACAACACAGCAAAGATTGTTGGATACAATCCTGTAAAGCGATTCCAGAAGTTATAGGTTATAAACTGACAATGTTTGATAAAATTTTAGATATGAATGTTGCTGCAATAACAACAATAAATACAGTTGCAGGATCATTAAACGTCGATTTAAAAGCTAATATTCGAAAAGCAACAGAGCAATATTTACAAGCTAGTAAAACGGCGTCAATGGAAAAGCCATCGACATTTTGTAAATGCGTATATGCAGGGGCAGAATGCAATCTTGATGGTGATTGCTGTGAAGGTGCCAAATGTGTAGCAGAATTAAGTGATGATAGCGATGATGATAATGATGAAAGAAGAAGATTAAGCAATAAAAAGACATGCTCGTCTGCATTTAGTACGTATTCTCAAAGTAGCTATACAATGTTGATGTTGTTTATCGTCACATTGTTCAGTACATTGTTTATCATATGATAATACAATAAATGTAAATGTTCATATATGATATACATCGAAGATACGGGAATGCTTCGCTCGCAAATGCTAAGATTATATGCTCAGGTACCCGGAGTAGATAGTAGATACTAGTATAATAATTTAATAACACCATAGGATTTGTTTTTGATGTTTTTAATTTACACATGCTGGCAGCTGGCAGGGCATGCCTGATGCCTGATGGCAGAGCCGCCTTGTGATGGCCGGTTTCTTTTTTTTCATTATATTCTAACAAGTACGAAATAGTCGTCGAAACCTAATTAACCCGCACACTGGCACACCTCCTCACCTCCTTAATAAAGTTCTACTCTATAGTACGATACTCCTATGATCTATGATTCCGTGTGGTATATACTAATACTAATACTTAATACTACTCGGGAATTTGATTAGCTGCTACGTAAAAATGCCTTCTATTTTTATATTTATGCAGAAAACGTCTAGAATTGTATAAACTTTTGTAGAATAGAACTTTTATATTATAGAATTTTAATAAACACACTCCCTTTTAATCGTATATTTATTATAACCTTTTTAAGAGAATTCAATCTACACTTTTAAATCAATTGAATAATATATCTATCTTTTGATATATAAAACTCTTCGACCAATACTCTTCTTCTTCGTATCTATCTATGTTCTTCTTTCTACTTTTTATTTTTATATCCGATCTTTCTAATAATAATATCCAATGGTGTGCCCATGCTATTTCACCAACTCCCACAAGTGTACGACGTCACGTCACATCAGCACATCAGCTTTCCTGGGAAAACGTAGATTTGGACACAGGAAAGGAGTCCAGAGTCCAGAGAACATTAACATCAGCACATCAGCACAGCATCCTTTTGTAATCCAGTAATCTTGTAATTCCTTATATCTGGATTGGTTTTTTTAAAAAAATGCAATTTGTGATATCCAATGTAATTTATGTAGTGTACTAAGCCTAAAATCGAGAAGTTTTACATGCACACAGCAGGGGCAACATATCGACACCGAATTAACATCCTCATTGAATTATTAGAATGCTATTTATCTATTTTTTATATTATGTTACTATATTTACAACTTCATTATTCCATTTGTTAATTGCTGATTAATAAATAGTAATAAATACCCGTATTGAGACCTCATAAATGCTGTGAAAAATACTAATATTGATATGCAATGTAGGATATGTGGAGCATTGGTTTTTAAGACAAAGATATCCATCTGCTTCGAGATCCAAACGGTTTATCCATACGAACCAAGAAGTGTAGAGCAACTCTACTAGTAGAAAAAGATAGATAAATACAGGTGTCCCTGGTTCAAATAATGCTTTTTGCATGGTATATATTTTTCTTTCGCTTTTTGATTTTCTTATTTTCACACATTGAGGATGGTTTGTGTTTTTTTTGTATTTATTTATCAATTTAAGTGCCAGAGTGAATGAATGAAGTGGTAAAAGTAGTAGTAAAAAAGCATATATTTATGGTTAAAAAATGCAAAATATATATAGATTAACACCTGCGCTTTTATACAATATGTGACGCGATTGAACGATTAAATGGCATTCGAATCATTATCTCCTCTCAGCATCTCGTCCCTTCCTTGGCATACACAGTAGACATACATATACATCCCTGCATAAATATATCACCAAATAATACAAATTGATTTCTTCATATGCCCAACTCAATCATTTCATTTATAAATCCCTCTCACTCTCTCTCTGTTAATACCTACGTTAATTTAACACACCAACACATCAATTGAACAACTACGTCTCACATCTTCATTTCATGTGGAATATTTTCTGTTCGCCACGTCAAATGCATAAAATTACATACAATTTTGATTTTCTTTATCTTTCATCTTCTTCTCTTTATTTTTTTTAACAAAACACCATCAAAACCTCTTTTCGATTTATTTTGATGATTATTTCAATATTATCATTATTATATTCATTTGTTTACATTACTAAAAATAAATATACATGTACAAAGTACATATATTATTATTATTACTCCTACTACCACTACACGGCACATTTATGCAGCACATTTCTGTCCACTTGTTGCTAATAAACCAATACAAATACCGGCTAATAACATACACATAAATGTTAAAATCATAATACGTTTATTACTAACTTCATCTACACGTTCTGCCAACATATCAGCACGTTTATCTGCTCGTGAGGAGACATGACTAATAGCTTGTACTAATTCATCATGCCGTGATTGTAACATTTCTAATATACGTGGTGGTTTCGATCGACTCTTTGATATTGTACCTTTTCCTCTACCTGTACTACGTCCTCTTGTACTTTGACTAACCATGGAATGTGGTGTCTGTGGCTGCATGATTTGTTGATTGTTTGTTGGACTTGCAACATATGGTGATTGTTGATGTACAATCTGTTGTTGTTGTTGGGGTGCTTGCTGGTATTGTACTCGCTGCTGCGGTGCTAGATGATCTAAATCTTGTACAATTATATGTGGTTCCTTTGTCTCTGGCGTATGTGATCTACCAATCGCTTGTCGTTGTTTTGTTTCTTCATGTACTGCATGTTCCAAATTATGTGCAATACTACCACCTAATGATGCAGATATTTTCGCTAATCGTACAAATGATGCACGGAAACTTTCACACAAAGCAGCACGTCTTAATTGTTTAGCAACACCAGGAAAATGCGCACCGTCTTTTGGTCAATGCACTCTTTACGTATAACTGTAATAAGAATAATTAATTAAAATGCAATACTCTCCGTTATTTATTACTCGAATCAATCAATCAATCGGTTTATTAATCGCACACCTACACAATATATTTTGTTTTTTTTTCTTCAAATTGTGCATACACTGTTAAGAGATCAAACGCAGCCCACTTGCTTGTTTATATCCAGGTACATATATATATATATTAATAAAAATGTGTGTGTTTTATCTCAAGGAGGCTGAGAGATTTTTTAGGAATTTTAACTAGAAAGTAATGGTATGTGCCTACTATTTTTACTCTACAACATTTTCAACGAATATACGCATATAAAATAATAATAAATTTTGTTAGGGATGATACAGTAGGACAAAAAAGCACGTTTTTCGTGTGAAAATTTATATGAACAACGTTCACATGTGTGCCAGGTGAGCACATCAGCAGATGATCCCTTGCCCATGGGCTTGCTGGCCTACTAGACTACCTACTACTGGCCCAGCTGGCCTACTGAAAGGCTGGCCCGCACACTATGAAACATTTTGACGCTTGTATCCCTTGCTGTGTCAATGCTATTAATTAGCAGGTGTATAGCATGAGATATCCATCATGTGAGTGCTATCTCGATACAATTGTATTAGCAGGTGCATAGTAGTATATAAAATCATTTTTGCCTTTTGATTGGAAGCTTATACTTGTTAGTGATCAATTATTTCTATATAAATCACGTCCCAAATTTCCATCCATTTTCACTGCTAAAGAACAATCATTTGCAAACAAGGTAAAAAAAGGTAAAGGAAAAGGACGTATAAAGGTAAAGGAGATGGACAATCGAAAACAAACCACGGTCAAAATCGACCAAGTGGATGGTAACAACAATGATGATAAAAGTGCTGCTATGAGTAATGTCAAAGCGAAAAAAAGTGGTTTTGAAATTCCACGAAGACGACGGTTTTCTCGGAAATCAAGAAACAAAGGAAACAGAGAGGTAGCAAAAAAAATTGAGATATAATAGCTTATTGTTTTTTGATGTATACAAACTATATGATATATATTCTTTCAATATGATGTATATGTTCGTATATATATACATGAACTAGCATTATACCGTCGTAAATGTGTGTATTAAAATATATATATATTTTTAGGCTTCAATCTTTAATGAAGTCTCCAATTAATGTGTACCGTCTTTTTGTATACAACAGGTAAATATGGCTCATATTTTGAATGTCGGGCTGGGGAAGAAAAGGAGAGAAGAAAAAAAAGGAAGGAGGAAGAAAAAAAGGAAAAAAAGGAAGAAAAAAGAAAAGAATTATAAACTGTATTAAGGTAAATATAATTTACTATATTATATGGAAATTTATACCAGTCGGGCTGTGTCAAATATAAATGTCATAATCGTCATTTAACACCGTCATTGATAGGCAAAAGAGTTGTATATTCCACTTAATATACGGTCGGGCTGCTTTAAGTACAAAACATATGGTTACGAGTAGGGTTAGACCGAAAATAAACCCTAATTTTGCTCTACTTCTGCGATTTTTTTTAACAACGGATGCATTACAGGAATAATTGTACTTAGTAGAATATATAAATAATAATATTGGCGTGTTTCTAACATAAAAGCTCCGTAGGCATATTCTCATATATAGCGTGACATAAAAAATGTCACGCTATATATGAGAATATGCACCAAAAATGTGTATATTTTTACATGGATAATGCGCAAAATCATAGTGTTATAATTTAGGGCTAGTATTTCCTATTTAACATTGATATAGCATCAACACGTGTTTTCGGTTAGTCACAGGTCAAATGAATTCATGAACCAACAACGTCACATTCTCCACACATATAATGTATACAAAATTGTACTAATTTTACATTATTTTAGTATACGAAATAGATAGGAATAAGCACAAATAACATCGATGTCAAAAACATGGCGTAAATTGTGTGGATAATTATTTGAAATATCAACGATGTCACATTCTCCACACATATACTGTATACAAAATTGTACTACTTTTACATTATTTTAGTATACAAAATAGATAGGAATAAGCACAAATAACATCAATGTCAAAAACATGGCGTAAATTGTGTGGATAATAAAAAAAACGAGAATATTCTAGATAAGAATATTCTAGATAAGAAAGGAACTGTTTCTATTTACATCTGTACCACATACACACACACAGAGATATATAATAATATTGATATTATATAATGTTAAGACAGAATCTAAAACAACTACAAGAAGCACAAAAGCTTGAAAAGAAATGTAATGATTACATTAAGCAATGTAAAAATCAACTTGATCAATTGAAATTAAATTATTCAGGTAGATCAGGACGGTATATGTTAGAAGATACGGAAAAGATGAAGCACCTGGGTAATGAAATCAGCAGAGCCCAGAGAGGTCTGCTGCCAAATGATAATACATTATTGCAATTTTTTAGTGCAGATGGATCTAACATGTGGGTTGATGCATACGGTGATAAATTCATTGGATTTATATGTTATGAATTTGGTCAGCCTGGACATTATACTACATCGAGGCCATACTATTTGCATAATGGAGGATGGAAATGGTTCTACTTAGATAGTTACACAAAACGTAGATTTGAAAGAGATGAATATAATTTCAATTTTAAAGTTTTGAAAGAATTAACACCTAAAGAATGCTTATTCAAATATCGTACCTTTTTTACTGAAAATATTGAGGCAGGGAATAGAATGATAGCATTTAGTATACCTAGTGATACACCAACTGAAGAATATCATGGTCAAGTGCAGCTAAATTATAGAGCAGCTGGTGCAAAAAGTGGAAGATTGTTGCATACAAAAAAATTACGTAACCGTGGACGAAGTTTTAATCCTAAGAAAGGTACAGTGGATGTTGATATGTATAATAATGTAGATTGAATGTGAATACGGTAAAAATAACCCTTATATATAACACTACGATAATTTTTATCGATTACAATATATGGACACAGCATTGGTGTGACATCTTTTAAATAGTATAGGCACAGCACTACCCCCCAGCCCGTCCGTGGAAAAAACCAACATAAAAAATGGGTGTTTCCCTTAAGAGAACTTTTGTTAAGGCTTGAATTTCTTCAAAATTTTTTACTCCCAAGCGGTTTTTGGCTTGGGAGTAAAATTAAATAAATGTAATAAATTTTCACGTAAAAAAATCGAAAAAATCATCTTTTTCTTGGATTTGTATAGGTGAAAATGGTAGTCTAATTTTATCTTCAAGTACAAAAATGTCCACAAAAATCTGTTCGGGATAAATACCTTACTTTTGAGATGTATCAAATTGTGATGTCACAGTGACATAAAAACAAAAGTACAAACATAAAAATAGATTGATAAAATGTATATATACAAAAGTACAAACATAAAAAATAGATTGATAAAATGTATATATATAACTGTTTTCCTACTGGTTTAAGGCATACAATATTATATACTATATTTAGATAAATAAAAATATATCTATATACAATGCAATTTATATTAGTATAAAATTTATATTTTCCTTAAAAATATAGCATTGATACAGCACTGTGAATTTAATCCATCAGTCTAATTTTCCAAAATTCCAATTATCAAATGGAGGCTAAATTGTGAATCATACATCAATTTTTGTTGCCAACTATCAGTACAAAATAGCAGCCAAATAAGGAGAATGTAAAAAAAGGTCAAATTTTACGAAGTTAATGGTATACCATCGTGCCATCCATTGTCTCAGACATGAAATATTTTAAGACCCGATTTATCTGAGAGAGACCTAGTTGATAAATAAATATTTAGTATACTAATAAGTACAAATTACACATATTTACGATCAAACCTCGTGCATTATAATTCCTAGATCTTGCAAAAATCATGAATTTTTGGAAAATTTGTGACATTTTTATTTTTAATCCAAGAAGATGCCATAAACGCACTCTGGA
>JACLAD010000404.1_pt1 | contig 11616 bp, 20 predicted proteins | sample 8027901 | NCBI WGS metagenome assembly JACLAD01 (sample SAMN15725071, study PRJNA655200) | protist metagenome | isolation source: fluorescence activated cell sorting (FACS) single amplified genomes of... | place: Spain: Blaines Bay Microbial Observatory, Mediterranean Sea | collected 2016-07-05
GTCTGGCTCTCTTTCAAGTGGTAAAACGAGTGGCGGTACAGACACAAATCAAGGTAGCATCGCATAACAATAACCATTTCATTACAAATTGCTATTTCAAAACAATATCTCACACCAAAAAGAATGCAACCCGGGATCGGTTAAGTACGATTTGGAGAAAAAACTACTCCAAGTATGTAACGTGGAAGGAAAGTTAATGGACATTGATTTAACGAAGAACTTGGAAACCGTTCAGCAATCTAAGCATGCGCAAGCCTTGTTTGGAGGAGAGCCGTCTATTTTTTATGACTTTAATGATTGCAACTTTGCACAATTTGGAGATAATGAGCGAGTAATCATGTGATTGATATTCTTGCATGATGCTAGACATTTTTTAAAGCAACCAAGGTCATCCCACATCCATGTTAGGTGTCGTGTGGCATCGGTGAGGGCAAAGATTTGTCAAATGCTGCTGTAATTACAAAGGATAAAGACGGCGGGCCATTGTTAGCATCAATTGGGAACAAAAAGTTTCCAAATGGACTCACAATTGCGGCTCAATTTTTTCGAAAATCAGTAGACCGTAGCGGTGGTGGCGTCGTTGGACTTGGTTCCACAGATGGCAATAGTCATTTGTATGTTCGAACTTCATATTCATGTGATGACCAAAAAGGACTTGCCATTGGTGCTGATAATGGATCTGATAACTGGTCATGTACTAGTGGCCCAACTATCCAAAATCATGAATGGTAAAATGATATGCGACTGTAGAACCTGGCATAAACTCATTGGAGCCGCTCCTTCATGCAGGTATACAATGGCCATGACCTGGACTCCAAAACCCAAAGATTCGGAATCCGAACCAAGGAAAACCCCGGTCCAGCTTTTTGGTATTGAGCCGTGGAGGTTCTGAATACATGCATATGTATTATATATCAAGAGTTTATACTCCAATGAGTGTATTCTCTCATTGGAGTTTGGAATTTCGGATAAATGATATCTTACGAAAATCTGTCAAAACGTTTTAATTCATGTATGTATTATTGTCGTGCATTTTTTCGTAGTTTCTGGAACTTCAACAAATGTAAGATGACAAACATTAAAGGTAGCTACGGTTTCAAAGGTACAAGCCGTGGATCATGTGGCAAGAATGGAGGCCCATCAGGCACGACAGACGCTCTCGAGATGATTCTTAAGGACAAATTTTTTAAAGAAAGTTTCTATGCAGATGGATTTTCGAAAACGTTCACCGCAGGTTTGACCGTTTCTGTTCGCGTGAAGCAGGCATCTGAAGGCGGCATTTGGGGGATCGGGAGCACAGCAACTAATCATCACTTTTATATTCGATCAAACTGGGCTTGCCATGGATCCAAATATCTTGCACTTGGCGCTGATATGAATGGTGATAAGTGGTTCTGCATTTTGAAAACAGCATGTGGCAAATCGACCAAAATGGAAAGCAATCAATGGTATACCGTTGTTGGTACATGGGATGCAAATTCGAATAAAGCAAGCGTTTACATTAAGTTCCCTGGAGAAAAAAATTTTTGCCCAGTCCTGACCAATCAGCAACTGACAATAGATTTTAAGACAAATCCAGTCAAAAAAGTCTATCTTGGAGGCGATGGTACGTCCAATTTGAAATGGAAAAGTAGAGTTTGTGAGAAAATCGCAACTTTAGATGTAAATGTCATTAAACTTGCCAGTGGCACTTCCAAGAAAGATAAGAATTCATGAACACTTTGCTTAGGTTACCAAGACAATCCAATTAATGCAGTTTTTGATGGTAACATGTAATAACGACATGCCTTAATATAAAAAGATGAATTTATTGATAATTTCGATCCTACACTACAAACCCCAATTTTGCGTGTTCAATGACAGATTTTTATATATTTGATCGTGTACTGAGTTCAAATCAGATTGAAAACCTGGACATGGACTACCTTGGAGAAAAGGGAACAGGTGAAAAAGTTGATGTCTGGATCAAAAAGGAGGAAGACTCGAAGTTCACCAAGTTCCTCGAAGATGAACCTTCGACTTTGAATTTTGCAACCGAGGCTGTAAAGGAGCTCTACTTGGGTGGGGATGGATACAAAGACAATTACTTTGCTGGAAAAATAGATAATATCTATATTTTTGATCGCATTTTGAGTGTACCCCAGATACAAAATTTAGATCAGAACTATCGCGATTCATTGGTTACAAAGTGGCTTCCTTTGTCAAAAGATTCCCAGCGTCCTTTAAGTGAACTCTTTAATTCCAAACCATTTGCGTGAGTTTTGACTTTGGCCTAATGTATTATCTTGCCAATTCGAAAAAAATGTGCTGGCAGGTTTTGGAATTTTGAAGATTGTAAGATGCAGGACAACGAGGGGAAACTGAAATTTGCTGGTTCACGTTTATCTTGCGGACGGAACGCTGGTGTTGAAACAACTGAAGCAGCTGTGACGGGTGATGGTAAAAGCATGATATCTGCTGGTAGCATATCCAAGACCTTCTCAAAAGGCTATACCATTTCGGTCACTTTCAAGCAAACTGTAGCAGGGGGTGTGTGGGGTATGGGCTCTACTGCAACCAATGATCATTTTTACCTTCGTTCAAATTGGGGAAGCTGTGGACTCGCTCTTGGGGCTGATAATACTGGAGACAATTGGTTTTGCGTTGCAAAAACAGCATGTGGCATGACCACCACCCTACAGAAAGGCCAATGGTACACAGCTGTTGGTACATTTGGGACCGACCAAAGCGCGCATATTTTCTTGAAACGCCCAGGCGAAACATCGTTCTGCAAGGTGCTTGATAAACAAGCAACAAAAGTTAAGCATCTAACTTCACCAGTCAATTCCGTATATATTGGTGGAGACGGTATGAAAATACATATATTTTGATTATTGCAATAATACCTTGCTTGACAATGCATTTTTTTTTACGATTGTTGTTTCTCCGCGCAGGGTACAACGACAACCCTTTGCAAGGATATTTTGATAATTTCTACATATTTGACCGAGTACTCGGCATGGACGAGATCAACAATCTAGATAAAGACTATCTACGAGCCTGAGACTACTTGCCAACTAATAAACGATACATGCAGACAATTACAATATTAGTTTGTTAAGCACGAAGCATAAAGTTGTTAAAGTATAGAGTTATGTCAAACTTACACACACAACACACCGATTCGAATTACGATAAGCATCTTTGCGGCACTTTTTGGCTCGCTGTGTCGAGTACTGTCTCAGCTTGTAACCGTCTGTACTAGAACGGTACAGCTTTCCTACTCGGAAGATACCGTACCGTACCTATTGCCATACTATACCGTAGTAGTACTGTACTAGTAGTAGATGCCTCAGCGTGTCGTGGAGTCGTGATTGTGGGTTCTTTGAACGAATTGCCACTTTACTTCGTACTTTTACTTAGTACCTTTACTTTTACTTTTAAACTTATTCAGGCTGTGCATTGCACTGCACTGTATGTACTCGAGCAGCCATTCCAACCAACCAACCAACCAGCCAATCAACCAACCAACCAACCAACCAACCAACCAACCAACCAATCAGCCATTCAACCATTCATTGTGTGCACACATGACATGCTTTACTGCACTGTACTTCAGCACTACTTACTTGTGCTCCCCGTGCGGTGCGGTGCGGTACAGATACTATACTACATCTGCTGTTTGGACAGCACCATTGTTCGCCCTGAAATCATCAATGTCTTTTTTCCGTTGGTGAATGTCTCTGTTCGCGGCGGCGTGCCATTTCTCGTGCAAGTCGATGTCTGAAGAGAATGACAGCGTTTAGACAGACACTCAAATCGCGTAATGTAATGTAATATAATATAATATAATATAATATAGTATAGTATAGTATAGTATAGTATAGTATAGTATACCACTTTGGAAAAACCTAGTTTGACAGACATGGACCTATTGTACCTTTCATGTGGCAAAAGAACACGACAGTCGGTATGATCTTTGAAAGCTTGGGTCTTCTTTTTGACTGATATTCGGGCCGCTGCAAAGGCCTGTTTCATGTTGAGCTGCTGGAGTTTTTTCTTTGGTGCCTGGAATAAGAAAGTACAAATATATATCAGGTGAAACGCCAAAACCGATAGTAATGAATTGGATCAAGAGGGCATAAGCCACGTGTATTATAGTGTTAGTTTTGCCTTATTCGAGCTTGAAAGAGAAAATTTTCTACGACTGTGCTTGCTGGGCCCTGATCCAGCCATCTCCATGGATTTGGAAAGTGATGTTATTCGCGAATCCGATTCCGAAGTAGGTTTATTGTCCGGATAAATATAACTACACCGTATAGCATCCAAAAAGCGAGGCACATCAATAAATACGATTCCATCGATAAAAAGGACAGACAATCAAGATTGCAGTGACCTTCTGACTTTTCGCCTATCGGGGTTTTTCAATCCTCCTTTTTGGTGTGAAAGTATTGCGCTATTTCGAGGGTTGGCCAAACGATACAGAGATAATTTGCTTGAATTATGCTGATGAGCTAACTTCTTCGTATTATGAACTTCGGTGGTACGATATTTTTCCTTCGGATGCGAAGGCTTTAACATATTTGATTTCAACTCAAAAACCGTTTTTGACGGTTTAAGTCTAATGTTTCCAGCATTGTAACGTATTTTTCCCTTGGATGGTTCAAGTAGCTGCCAAAATCGAAACATTTTTACGCATAAAGAATACAAAATTGCTTCAAAAGCAATAGTTCCGAACGAACTCCGCTATAAAATAATAAATACTAAGTGTGCTATATATATACTAAATGTGTGTATACCTTCGCGCTTTCGAAATCGTTGCCGAGAAGGACCGAAACCTTCATATTTGGCATGCAACAGGTACATTATGTGTCATTGACAAGTTCACGGAACAAAACGACACCTGATCGGCACACTTGAAATGCAGAAAAAATTGATTTCCAGATATACTTTTAGCATCCCAAGGTTCACCATCCATTTGCATATATATACCTGACAAGCACAGGTAAAAATGTAATGCTCAGGTCAATGATTATCATTAGTTTTTGCACGAAAGACGATCAAAACCTTCATTGTTGGGCACGGTCATCAAAACTTCAGTTGCTTGAGCCAAAATATCAGCTTCGGTCAACCAGGGAAATTTTAATGCAAGACCAAGGTGTGTTAGGCTACGAAACGCCAAAATCTCGATGATGCCATCATTACGCACAGGAACATGACCAAATCTAGACTTGAATTTTCGCCTAGAACATCCGAAGCATCCATCGTCAGCATTAGAGTCATTACAACCACAAAACAAATGTCAAATCAACCGATATGGGTTGCGATCTGTGCGTAAGCGACCACCACCATAGCTTGCACAATTGACAAGAACAATTGCATCATACTTTGGTTTACAGCCACCGCCTGGTGTGTGCGCATTTGGTAAAATTATGTGTGCGCCAAATAAATGCAAATTTGGTAAAATTATCCCAAGGTGTGAAAAATCATTAAAGTCATGCCTGTTAAATCAACTGAGTGCCAATCGTCGTCAAATTCGTAAGATATTCGAAGCCAATATCCTCTCCAAACACGCTGAATTGCAATGGCAGAGAGGTATCTGCGTAAACGCATCCCCTGATATGGAAACCAAATGTACCAAATGTGCATAGGCCCGAATGAAACTAGGATACTCATGACCACAATCAATACCTCCTTTTTGATTAACCAAGATGATTCTCGAACTAAAATTGGGTTGGTAGGCTTGCTTGTTTTGAAATCTAAAAAAGTATCACTTTTGGACACTATATGCTGTATAGGTATTTGCTTGCGCTGCTCAGGAGCGGAAATATTTCGCCTCAGGAGCGCAGATTCTGGAGGCAGTATAGGTGGGGGAACTGAATCATCCTCGGAAGTCATCTCTATACTGTCAGATGAAACGATGGTTGCTGATAGTTGACTGGATGGGCCATTGCTGCTAATGCTCGATCCTAAACCATGTCGGCGTGGAATATGATTATATTCTATCCGAGAAACAGCTGAATTGTCAACCGATCTAGCATACCAAGCACGACAAAAAGAGGGGATCAGCAGAACAAAATTGAAAAGAAAAAGAACAAAGAAACAAATAATCGTGACCTCGTGTGGATGTTGTGTCTCGTGAATGTTTTCGTTATCTTCTGAACGATCTTCGCTTTATTATTTGGCTTCAAATCTTTCGGTACAGAATCATTGAGCGATGTCAAAGAATGTAATTGACGGTTTGTGTGATTCTTGGTATTAGTAACACCACGCTGCTCTTTCTTCTTTTTTTTCTCCAGTTTTTTCTTTTCTTTTTTATGTTTCAATTTGTCTGATTTGATTCGATGCTGGCCAATGTTCCATCTTAAAAAAAACTTGCGTCGACGATTGATATCTCGAGGAAGTTTAATTTTGAGGGTTATTTTGTCGGATACAAATTCTTCATAATGACCAAGTTTATCTCTTAAACATGGACAGCAGTTTGCCAACATGCTGTTCATAACAGCTCGAGTCCCGTTACGGACATAAATTGCATTGTTTGCTGCAACAGCAGCTGCCCCACCCGCTCCCTCGTTCAAATATTTACTCCGGACAACCTCAAACTCGATATTCATTCTTGCGTCGATACCGATTCCAAAATAATTCATCACCATTCCTTATATCAATCCATCCATAGAAGTCAGAACAATCGTGATCATGATATACCCAAAGTACAGTACAACATGTGCTCAATCAAAATAGCTCGGTAATGTAATGTACTTAACCTGACATGAACGGTGTGAATTCATTTGCAATTCGATGTGCGCTCTTCGATATAAGTTTTCCTGCGCCTGTGTGGTCCAGTGTCTAAAGGACAGGTGTTCGTTAGGCATGCATGCAGATAACATTCAATTCAAAATATATATAGCCTTGCTCCAAATAACAAAACAAATCTATGTATCTTTTCTTACATATTCCGAGTTCTTGTTCTCCTGTGTTTCAGCATCCATATTTGTAGATGGTTCCCTGCCAAGGGCTGCAAGATTCACGCCTAACTGTTCGTTCAGTCTAGACAATAATCGATCAAGTTGTGCTTCTCGCGACAACATTCATTCCGATTCTAAGAATAATGATAACCTGACTGAGTTGCCCCTTGACAATTTAATTGCAGCCGGCTTCATATGATGCGAAATATCATCTATTTCTTTTTTCTGACTCACAGATGAATCATCTTTTGGAACTTTGTGGTTCATGTTTTTAATTTCCTGTGCCAAATCAGGCTCAACCGTCCAAATTTTGGATGCATCTACTTTTGTTTCTTCGTTCTTCGATTCATATGAATCTTTTGAGGAAGAAAACTTATGCCTACGATATCCAGTATTGGCATCACTAATGTGTTTGCAAAATTATTCAACGTTATGTTTGGACATTCAAAGTCTCTCACTCATAACTGTTGCTTCGGCTTGGGTGTGGGCGGTAGTTTGTCAAGAAAGATTTCGCATCCATTAACACTTGACTTACGTCTTCAGTAAGACCTAACGTCTACAGTCCAACAATGAAAATAATGAAAATAATAAAAAAAAAAAGATACAAAAGATACAAGTAAGCCGAGTCAAACTATATATATATCTGATGTCGGTACCTCAGCCTCGGCAACTGCATCTTTGAGGTCATGCAAAAATTTGGATTTTAACGATTTGTGATTTTTGTACTCATTGAGCGCTGCATGCAGATCTTTTTCTGCCTTTTTGACTCGTTTATGCTTGCATTTGTGTGAACTGGAATGGACAAGAAAAGAAATAAAATGTTCAGAATTGATTGATCCAGAATCCATCCTATCTTTCGTGATTACAAAAATGTACACTCAGAAAAAAAAAAAAGATGAACAATTACCGTAAATGCTTCGCTGCCACCCAAACCGTCCGTCCCTTCCTAGAACCTGACCTGACCTCAACCTACGAATACCAAAACACAAATAAAATGCGAACTATCGAAAAACGGTTGAGTCAAAACGGATGGATTGATTGATTGATTGTCGATATTCCTGCATGCATCTCCATCCATCCCACCACCTACTTACTTTCGCGAAAAGCTCCGATTGCGCCCCAGATGGAAATCGAACGTTCGTGACTGCTTTGACCTTCACTTGAGTAAAATGCGATACCATTCCTACAAACAAAGATTCCAAATTGCAGAAAATATATATATATATATGCTTCAGAGCAACATAGCGATTGACTATAATTTGATATGCACCTGCGGTTTTCATCGAATAGCCGCGCTGCAATTCCAACTGTTTGACTTCGATCTGCGACTTAACAACATCTGAATAAAGGGGATGCTGGTTTGAGGTCCATTCCGCATTTCCCTCACAATATGGAGTATTACCCAATCCTTCATTGAACACGATAATTAAAATGGTTGTAGAAGTCACAAAAGTAACATAAATATAATTGGATTTTTACAAAAAAAATCTCGGTTGATGTTCGATTCTCTTCTCACTGATTCGAAATATTCTCATCAGAAAGAAATATTCTCAACAAGCGTAAGACAAGTCAATTCAACGTGAGTGCTAAAGTGATGCATAAATTTACCAAGACCAAGCTTTGTATGCGAGCATATGTAATATAAACCATCCAAATGCAAAGAATTTTCTTTCAATGATGATGACTTATATAGACGAAGACGCCATCGGTCGAGATTCGATTGTTTGGCACTCATAATTTTATGTAGAAAATTTGGTGTCAAGAATTCCGGAGAAAAAGTTGGTCCCCACTCCAGTACCTATCCATTTTGTTATGACCCTAAAATGGGAGCAGTTCCTCCGGCAATATACTAGCAAGATCAGTATACCTTGCTAAGATCGTTGCCAGTGCCAAGTGGCATGCATGCTATCGGTGGCGCATATGGAAGATTCATTGTTGCAATTGAATTGAGGACCCATCCCATTGTTCCATCGCCACCACAAACAATGACCCGCAAATTTTGTCCATATTTGTCGATGTGCATCGCCAGAGTATCTTCTGCTACCTCACGTGGACGACCTGCAATATCCAATTGAAATAAATGTCTATTTTATTCAAGACATTATAATTTGCCAATGGTACAAATTATTATTCAATTGAGTAAGATCTATACAAACAGATATAGATTATTTGGGGGGGGGGTCACCTTCTGTTCCATTCAAATCATGTACATTTGCTGGACCAATTATTTTCATTAAACCGTGTATCACTGTTTCACCCATTCTTCCACCAGATTTTGTGTTTACGTAAGCAACAATCGGGTAATCATGCCGCTTTACACATAACATATAACATATAACATATAACATTTTTATTTTATATCAGAAGCCAACATGTCCACAACAGTCAAAGCTAATAATAGGTGTTCAAACCTCCACAATAATCGAATGGTGTGCAAAACAGCTATTAGGAACATCAACTAGATCTGGTCTCTCGCTCTGCTTGAGACTCCAAAACTCGTCGGGGGCGCCATAACACTTGGATTGTACCTATGTACAGACATATACAATGACTAGAAATAGAAAGAGTTTTCAGTAACATTATTATCACCCGCTCAAAATATCGGACTTGCCCAACGTTCTGGTTTGGTGTTGCTAACAGACTGTCTGTATTCATGCCTTGCGCCCACAAGTACCTGGGTATCAGCACGGTCTTTTCATATTTATTGAGTTTTCCAACCATAATTGTATTTACCCATTAGTGCTCATCATCAACGTTGCATGGCCACAGCAATAAACAGCAGCAATATTATCATTCTATGAAAAATATAAAGGTACAACTTGCAAAATTCGTCTTGTGAGTTTTTGACATTGAAATCGGCATTCGAGTTACTTTGTTGGCCGAAGGTTGTGTCAAATTCTTGAAGGACATCTGCCGAGGAAATCCATATGATTCTTCTTTATTTCCTAAGTCGTTCGAATCCCCACTACTACCCTCGTCTGCACTTGACCTGGTACTCAACATAGCATGCGGTAAATTCTTCCCAGCCCCAAACATCAGTTTATCTGGTTTTGTATCGAGGACAAGCAACGTATAAAGGGGACCGCAGATGACCTACAAAACAAGTCTCTCAGAAGTTCCAATACAAAACAACTCATTATTCGCTAGTATATGTATGATGTGTTCAATAAAATAATTCGAGCAACTATCAAATTGTGATCCCGAGGACATCCAAAAAAACATTGTACTAAGTAAAAAGAATGAAGAATAAAGAACAAAGAACACTGACGTGGACTAACCTGGACCCGTTCTGCTGGCAAAGATGTCGTGTCAACACGCATGAAAGGACCAACAAACGACGAAGAACCTCTTTGTCGACTAATGCCAAGTTGACCTAAGAGGGTTGCACAATTAATTGCTTTTAAACGAATATATATCGGTTCAATTTGGTCGTTTTCATTCATTTGTTGTAATTTTGCAATGCAGTTCGTCATAAACACTGTCTTCATTTGAGTTTCAAGGATAGGATATAACCATGTTTATTGTCTCCACTTGACCATAAGACTCCATCCTTGCCCAGAGCAACTGTGTGGTGTTCACCAGCATAAATATTTGTAATGTCAACTTCTTCATCTCCAGCAAATTTTGCAGATAAAAACATTCGTTTTGTGAAACTCGAATCCAAAGGTGAGGTTTTGACATCCGACTGAACACTCTCCTGTCGAGTATATGCTGACGGGTCAAAGAGCAATCGAACACAAAACAAAACCTTCAAAGCAAACCAAGGTAAAAGAAGCTTTCCCGCAGCCCCAAACCCGCCGGATATTATCAACATGTGGCTCTGTTGCAAGCACAACAACGTGTTCCAGTCCAACTTGCAATTGATGAATAACTTTTCCCTTCATACTTGGAACCTGCGCGATGAAACCAAATATAGTCATCGGACTTTAAGAAGCTATGGTCCGTATATATATATATATATATAGTTCTCATTCACCTCCATAAAACTGGTTTGCATAGAAGCTGGAGTAGAGAACATTCCTTCTCCATGTGGTACACCAAGAATACCATATAGGGTGCGGCCTGCAGAATACAATCCTTCATCACAAGCAATGAAGGAGGTATGATCCCCACAACCGATTATGTGACTGTGGCAAATGCGAACAAATGTCAGAAAGAAAGATTGAGAAGCCCATTGAACCACAAAAATATAATGGAATTCCTCTACGAAGTAAATAATAATTACACTTTCGTTGCACAACTGCCAAACCGTTTTCCAACGCGCACACCCCTGATTAAACGGGGTGTACTTGTGAATGTCGATGAAGGTACTGATTCAATCCGTGCACGATCTTGCTCAAGTTTCATCATTCCAGTTTTTTTGTCTTGTTTGTCTGCAACCAACTTTAGCACAAATAAAAGTTTATTATATTCAATTTGAACACAGAAGCATACATTGATATACCATAAACAATACAAACCACTTTGTTAGATTTTTTTTTTCCTGGGCGTAGTTTCTCCGTGGGGTTGTTCAATGATTCAATACATTTTCGACACACACGGTGCTCGACACAATCGTCTATATTCTTGAGCTTAAAGCGGAACGCAGAACAAATACCACATACCAACCGACCACATTTTCGGCAATGATGCCGACGCCGAAAATTGGTAAAAATATTTCTACATTCTTGAC
>JACLAD010009283.1_pt1 | contig 11615 bp, 8 predicted proteins | sample 8027901 | NCBI WGS metagenome assembly JACLAD01 (sample SAMN15725071, study PRJNA655200) | protist metagenome | isolation source: fluorescence activated cell sorting (FACS) single amplified genomes of... | place: Spain: Blaines Bay Microbial Observatory, Mediterranean Sea | collected 2016-07-05
GCGCCGGTCGGTGACGAGGTCGGAGGCATAGACCCAGGGAAAGCCATGGCGGATCGGCCGGGCGTTGACCTTTGGCATGAGCCGCACGGAAGGCCGGTCTGCGACGCCGTCGGCCGGAGGGTTGGCCGGAGGGTTGGCCGGTGTGTCGGCCTGTGGATCGGAGGGGTTGCGGGATGCTTTCATGGCGGCTTCCTTATCCCGCCGGCCCGGCCGGCGAAAGGTCCCTCAGCCGCGGTCGCGCGCGCGCCAGCCGCCGCGGCGCCTCGGTCGGGTCGGCGCGCCCTGCCCTTCGCGCAGCACCGCGGTCATCGGGTGGTCGGCGGCATCGCCGGCGTGCCGGGCCAGCAGTTCCTGCACCGCGTCGGCGGTCTCGATCTCCTCGGGCAGGGCCAGCGCCCAGTCGAGGAAGATGCTGCGGCATTCGGCGGAGCCGATGCCCTCGATCCGATAGCTTTCGCGGATCAGCCCCTTGGGATCATACGGGTCGTTCTGCGGTGTCATCCGGCAGGCCCCTTTCAAGCGCGGCGTCGATCACGTCCGCGACCTCAGCGTAGAGCGTGACGAGCCTGTCCCGCAAGGCGTCCGGTGTGTCGACCTGCGCCGCCCGGCACAGGAATGCCGCCCCCGCCGCCCCCGGCGCGTCGTCGCCCAGCCTGTCGCCGGTCAGAAGCCGCGCCGCGGCGTAGAGCGACCACAGCAGGTGGTAGGCCCCGGTCAGCGTCCCGGCCTCCTCCGCGCTCAGCCAGCCGGCCTCGCGCGCGCCGCCCAGCCCGTCGGGCACTTCGCGGCCGGTGCGGTCGGACAGGACGATCCCGGCCTGTCCCAGCAATTCGATGTCCTGCAGCCGTCCCGGCCCGTTGCGGATGTCAAGCAGGCCGACCGGACTGCGGGCCGCGGCCAGCCTTGCGCGCATCTCGGCCACGCCCTTGCAGACCTCGGCCAGCGGCGCGCCCTCGCACAGGATGCCGGCGCGCAGGTCCTCGATCTCCTGCACAAGGTCCGCGGGGCCGGTGATCACCCGCGCCCGCGTCAGCGCCAGATGCTCCCACAGCCACGCCTCTTCGCGCTGGTAGCGCTGGTAGGACGGCCAGCTTGTCGCTACGGGCCCCTGTTTGCCCGAGGGGCGCAGGCGCATGTCGATCTCGTACAGCCGGCCCTCGGCCATGGGCGCGGTCATCGCGGTGATCAGCGCCTGGGTCAGACGCGCGTAATAGGCGCGCGCGTTCAGCGGCCGGCGCCCTTCCGAGGACTCGACCCCGGCAGCGTCGTAGATGACGATCAGGTCGAGGTCGGATTGCGCGTTCATCCGCTCGGCGCCCACCGACCCCATCCCGAGGATCGCCGCGCCCCGCCCCGGCGGAGGGCCGTGCCGGCCGGCGAATTCGTCGATCACCACCGGCCAGAGCGCGGTGATGACCGCGTCGGCGATGCCGGCATAGTGCCGCCCGGCGGCGTCTGCGTCGATGAGCCCGCGCAGGTGATGCACGCCGACGCGGAAATGCCATTCCTTCTTCCAGCGCCGCGCCGCGTCCAGCCGGCGTTCGTAATCGTCCTCGCGCGCGACGATGTCGCGCAGCTCGGCGATCAGGACGTCGTTGCCCGGCCAGCGTGCAAAGAAGTCCCCTCCGATCACCGCGTCGAAGACGCCGGAATTGCGCGCAAGGTAGCTGCCAAGCGCCGGGGACGTGCCGACCACGTCGATCAGAAGGTCGATCAGGTCGGGGTTGGCGTCGAAGAGCGAAAACAGCTGCACCCCGGCCGGCAGCCCCGACAGGAACCCGTCCAGCGCCAGCAGCGCCTCGTCGGGACGTGCCGCGTCAGACAGGCGGCGCAGCAGTTCGGGGCGGAACCGGTCGAAGATCTCGACCGCCCGGTGCGACCGGAAGGCGGGATATTGCGACCACCGCGCCAGCACCGACTTGTCGAATTCATGGGCAGGCCGGGGCGGCGGCGGGGCGGCGTCGGGGGCGAAGAAATCCTCGGTCAGCGCACTGACCTCGCGCAACCTTTCGGCGATGTCGGACAGAAGGTCGGCGCGGTCGCGATCCATCAGACAGGCCACGCGGTCCAGCCCGTCGCTGGAGGTGGGCACCTTGTGGGTCTGGGCGTCGTGGACCATCTGGATGCGGTGTTCGATCGTGCGGTAGGCGCGGTAATGGTTCTGCAGCCGGTCCGACACGTCGCCGGGGATCCAGCCCTTGCGCGCCAGCGCCCCAAGGGCCGCCTGCGTGCCGCGCAGCCGAAGCGCGGGGTCGCGCCCGCCGGCTATCAGCTGGCGTGTCTGGGTGAAGAACTCGATCTCGCGGATCCCGCCCTTGCCCAGCTTCATGTCGTGGCCGGGCACGGCCAGCTTGCCGTGCAGCCCCTTGCTGTCGCGGATCCGCAGGCGGATCGCGTGGGCATCCTCGATGGCGGTGAAATCCAGATGGCGGCGCCAGATGAACGGCCGGATCGCGCTCAGGAAGCTCCGCCCGGCCTTGAGGTCTCCGGCCGCCGGACGCGCCTTGATCATCGCCGCACGTTCCCATGTCCGGCCGAAGCTTTCGTAATACTGCTCGGCCGCGCCCATCGACAGGCAGACGGGCGTGACCGCCGGATCCGGGCGCAGCCGCAGGTCGGTGCGGAACACGTAGCCGTCGGCGGTGCGGTCCGACAGCAGCGTGCTCAGGCTGCGGGTCGCCCGTACCAGCGCAGAGCGGGCCTCGAGAATATCGTCCTCGTTGTAGAGCGTTTCGTCGAACAGGCAGATCAGATCGATGTCCGAGCTGTAATTCAGCTCTCCGGCGCCCATCTTGCCCATGGCGAGGATCACCAGACCGGCCGCCCCGGCGCTGTCGTCGCGGGCGGGTTCGGGCAGCTTGCCGCGGCGGACGAGGTTGTCCAGTTCCGACCGCAGCGCGCGTTCGCAGGCCAGATCGGCGAAATCGGTCAGCGCCTGCATCACCGTCTCGAGCGACCAGACCCCGGCAAGATCGGCCAGCCCCGTCAGCAGCGCCACCCGCCGCTTGGCCTGCCGCAGGGCGGGTCCCAGTTCGGCACCGGTCAGGTCCTGCAGTCCGGCCATTTCGGCGGCAAGGGCCGCTTCGGGGTCGTCAAGCGCGCCGGGCAGCCATGCCGCCTCGCGCGCGATCAGACCCTTCAGATAGGGGCTCGACCCGCCCGCGCCGGACACCAGACGGGTCAGATCGCCGGTCAGGTCCGGCACGCAGCCGGCCGCCTCGGCCCCGAGGTCCGGATCGAAGGCACGCGGTATCGTGGTCAGTCGGGCGGCAATGGACATGGCCCGGACCCTGCGTCGCCGGGCGGGGAAGGTCAATGCGACCGCTGTTGCATGGCTCCGGGAAACCGGACATCTCATGGAGACGCGCAACGTGTTTTGCGCAAGATCGGGCCGATCTAAGGCGCTGATCGGCGCGCCCGCAGCGGATTTCATCGCACCGGAGCGCTGATGAATCCTAAATTTGTTTATATTTTTCAATTCTTTGCATCGAAAATGTAAAAAACGTTCACATACCCCCTTGCGAAACCGGCCCAAAGATCCGATCTCTCGTAATGTGAAAAGGCTTCACATTGATCCAACAGACCGGAGAGAACCGCATGAATCCCGTTTCGACCCACCCCGCCACGGACAGCCCGATGGGGGCTTTCGCCCGCGCCGAGCACTGGCTCGACAGCAAGGGCAAGGGCGCCTGGATTGCCATCATGGTGCTGGGCTTTGTCTTCTTCTGGCCCGTCGGGCTCGCCATCCTCGCCTACATGATCTGGAGCAAACGTATGTTCGGTACCTGCAGCAAACGCAGCAATCGTTATTCCGCCCGCAGCTGGCAGCGTCACGCCATGGGCGGTTCCTCGGGCAACAGTGCCTTCGACGCCTACAAGGCCGACACGCTGGCCCGCCTGGAACAGGAACAGAACGAATTCGAAAGCTTCCTGCAGCGTCTGCGCGAAGCCAAGGACAAGGCCGAGTTCGACCAGTTCATGGCCGACCGCGCCCGCAATGCCTCGACGCCGTCCGACAATGACGACGGTGACAAGGATACCGGCCGCACCGACGCCTGAACCGTCCCCTACCCGAAGCCTCGCCCCCGCCAGCCTCTCCGGCGCGGGGGCGCCAGGCACCCCGCCGACCGGCCGCGCCGGCGGCGCCACCCAATCCCCCACCTCAGAGAAATGACCCGAGTTTCCGTCATGCACCTTCCCGATCCCGACGCACAGGCCGAGTTCTACCGCGCCGTGCCTGCCAAGCGCCTTCTGGCATGGGTCGTCGACGCGCTTCTGATCTGCGTCCTTGTTCTGCTGGCGATCCCGTTCACAGCCTTTACCGGGCTGTTCTTCCTGCCGTTTCTGTTCCTCGTGCTGGGCTTCGCCTATCGCTTTGTCACCATCGCCGGTGGCTCGGCGACGTGGGGTATGCGCTTTGCCGGGATCGAGTTGCGCGACGGCGACGGTGCCTGCTTCGACACCGGCACCGCCTTCCTGCATACGCTGGGCTATACCATCTCGGTCGCCTTCCCGCTGATCCAGCTGGCCTCGATCGTGATGATGCTGACCAGCCCGCGCGGACAGGGCCTGACCGACGCGCTTCTGGGCAGCACCATGCTGAACCGGCGCAGCCGGATCTGACCGGACAGCGGGATTCCCGTCTTGGCGGCACCTTGGGGCGTTGTTATCATCGCGTCCCAGGACACGACAGGATACCCATGCGCCACACGCTGCCCATTGCCCCACAATTCTATGTCACGGCGCCGCAACCCTGCCCCTATCTCGACGGCCGGATGGAGCGAAAGCTCTTCACGGCGTTGCAGGGCGAAGGCGCAGAGCGGCTGAACAACTCGCTGTCACAGCAGGGGTTCCGGCGTTCGCAGAACGTGCTTTACCGGCCCTCGTGTTCGGAATGTTCGGCCTGCCTGTCCGCGCGCATCGACGTCGCGCGCTTCGCGCCTTCCAAGACGCAGGCACGCACCATCCGCCGCAACCGCCACCTTGAGCGCAAGGCGACCTCGCCCTGGGCCACGGAAGACCAGTACGCCCTGTTCCGCCGCTATCTTGATGCGCGCCACGCCGATGGCGGCATGGCCGACATGGACGTCTTCGAGTTCGCAGCGATGATCGAGGAAACTCCGATCCGGTCGCGCGTGATCGAATACGGCGATCCCGAAACCGGCGGGCTTGTCGGCGTCAGCCTGACCGATGTGCTCGAAGACGGGCTGAGCATGGTCTACTCGTTCTACGCGCCCGACCGGCACAAGGCGAGCCTGGGCACCTACATGATCCTCGACCATATCGAGATCGCGCGTGAAGCGAACCTGCCCTACGTCTATCTCGGCTACTGGGTGCCGGGCAGTCAGAAAATGGGCTACAAGGCCAAGTTCTCGGGGCTGGAGGTCTATCTGGGTGGCAAGTGGAAGCGCATGGGCGACCCGGACTCGTTCAAGCCCGACACGCATCCGCTGTCGACAGATCCCATCGCCGAGCAGGTGGCCAACATCTCGCTCCCCGACCGCCGCCCGACGCGACCCTGACCCTGACCGTGACCGCGGCCGAACCGCGGGGCTGATCGCGGCGACAGCCGGGGGCCGGCGGCCCACCGTTCCCGCCATCTGCCGCGCCACCGGCTGTGCTTCGGGCACGCGCCGCAGCCGGGCGCCAATCACCCTCGTCATGGCGGTCATGTCCTGTGCACATGGCGCAATTCGCGCCATAAAAGCCGCTTCCGGCCGCTGTCGCCTTGAGCCTTACTTGCGGTCATGCCCCGCAACCCACGCAAATTTCAACACTTCCCCGCGTCTTCTGTTGCAATCCGGGCGGTTCTGAATACCGTGGCCGCGGGGGGGACACAAAGCGCCACGAAAGCGCGTCCGCCACAAATGACGGCAAAACCAATAATCCTAACAGGAGGAGTGTATCTTATGGAACGTCGTAAATTCCTGACCGGTGCGGCGCTCGGCACCGGTGCGGCACTGGCCGCGCCGATGGTGAATGCGCAGAACGCCAAGACCATCACCATCGTGTCGACATGGCCGCGCGATTTCCCGGGGCTGGGTCTTTCGGCGCAGCGTCTGGCCGACCGCATCCCGGTGCTGTCCAATGGCGCGCTGCAGACCGAATATTTCGCCGCCGGCGAACGTGTCGGTGCCTTCGACGCCTTTGACGAAGTCGCCAGCGGCAACAGCCAGGCCTATATCGGCGCCGACTACTACTGGACCGGCAAGCATCCGGGTCTGGCCTATTTCACCTCGGTGCCCTTCGGCATGACCACGCCGGAATGGAACGCATGGATCAAGTTCGCCGGCGGGCAGGAACTCTGGGACAAGCTGTCGGGCGAATTCGGCATCAAGCCGCTGACCTGCGGCGGTACCGGCACCCAGGCCGGCGGCTGGTTCAACAAGGAGATCAACAGCCCCGACGACCTGCAGGGTCTGAAGATGCGGATCCCGGGGCTGGGCGGCAACGTGATGTCCAAGCTGGGCGCCTCGACCGTGTCCCTGCCCGGCGGCCAGATCTACGAAAACCTCGTCTCGGGGTCCATCGAGGCGACCGAGTGGGTCGGCCCCTACAACGACTACTTCATGAAGTTCTACGAGGCGGCCAAGTACTACTATACCGCCGGCATGCACGAGCCGGGCGGCGGTCTGACCTTCGGCATGAACAAGACGTGGTATGACGGGCTCAGCGATTACGAAAAGGCCGTGATCGAAGCGGCCTGCTACGAAGAGAACGCAGCCCAGGTCGAGGAAGCCGCCGCGCAGAACGGTATCTACCTTGCCCGGCTGGTCAACGAACACGGTGTCGAGACGCGCCAGTTCAGCGACGAGGTCTGGGACGCCTTCGGCGACGCGTCCGCGGAAGTGTTCGAGGAAACCCGCGATCACTCTGCCCTTGCGGCGGAAATCAACGACCACTTCCAGAACGCGCTGCGCGAGATCGGTGCATGGCGGGCCAAGGCGGAATACGCCTATGTCAACCAGCGGAACCGGATCCTCGGCCTCAGCTGACGGCTGGGCGATCGATAACATGGCAGGAGCCGACCACCGCGTCGGCTCCTGTCTTCCCATAAGGGCCGCCTTTCGCTAGGTGAGCCCGACCCGGACAAACCGGGCAAAAACGAACAACAACGGGGATACGCGGTGACAAGCCTCTCTGATCCGGACGCCGTCCAGCCATTCGGGCGTCCCGCACCGGTCGTGCGGTTCTTCGGCTGGGCCATGCTCTTCCTTCTCGCGGCCTTCCTGATCAACAACGTGCTGGTGGTCTGGTACGACTTCCCGGGCCTGAGCACGCTGGTCGCCGGCGCCGCCGAGCCGCGGGTGGCGGTGGTGCTGGGGCTGTACATCCTGGCCATCCTCGGCGCCCTCCTGTGGGTCTGGCGGTCAGGCAACACCGCCCTGCGCTATGACGCGCGCGCCATCAGCGATTTCAATGCCTACCTGATCCGGGGCTGTTTCTTTGCGGTGCTGTTCGTGGGCCTTGCCGATGCGGCCATCGCGTTTCTCAGGGTCGAGGGGCTGTTCTTCGACTTCCTGCCAGAGGCGACCGCCCGAGAATTCAACCGCGTGCAGTTCCTCGCCCCCTATTTTCACGGGCCGCTGATCCTGCTGGGCTTTGTCGTGGCGCTGTTCTCGCGGACGCTGGGTTTTCACTGGCTGGCGCTGCTGATCGTGCTGGCCGAACTGATGATCGTGGTGTCGCGCTTCGTCTTCTCTTACGAACAGGCGCTGATGGGCGATCTGGTGCGCTACTGGTACGCGGCGCTGTTCCTGTTCGCCTCGGCCTATACCCTGCTGGCCGAAGGCCATGTCCGTGTGGACGTGCTCTATGCCGGGTTCGAACGCCGCACGAAGGGCAAGGTCAATGCCGTGGGGTCCATCCTGCTTGGCATGGTCACCTGCTGGTGCATCCTGCTGATGGCGATGGGGTCGAAACAGGCCATCATCAACTCGCCCGTGCGCAACTTCGAAATCAGCCAGTCCAGTTCGGCCGGCATGTACATCAAGTACCAGATGGCCGCGTTTCTCGGCGTCTTTGCCGTCACCATGCTGATCCAGTTCGTCAGCTACCTTTTCGAAGCCGTCGCCGATATCCGCAACGAACCGGGCCACCGCGAGCCCGAAGGCGTCACCCAGTAAGGACGGACCCATGGAACTCTTCTTTCTCGTCCTGCTGATCCTGATCATGGCGACGGCGCTAGGCTCGGGCTTTCCCGTGGCCTTCGCCCTGCCCGGCGCGGCGATCATCACCATCACGCTGGCCGCCGTGTCCGGCCACCTGTTCGCCGGCAACGTGGACGCCTATTTCCATTCCGGGGGACCGTCGCAATGGCTGACGGCGGGGGTGACCAACCTCCGAGGGGTCTACTGGGAGGTCGAGCGCGACACGCTGATCGCGATCCCGCTCTTCATCTTCATGGGGCTGATGCTGCAGCAGTCCAAGATCGCCGAGGATCTGCTCGTCACCATGGCCCAGCTGTTCGGGCCGGTGCCCGGCGGGCTTGGCATCTCGGTCGTGTTCGTGGGCGCGCTGCTGGCCGCGACCACCGGCATCGTCGGTGCCACGGTGGTGGCGATGGGCCTGATCTCTCTTCCGGCCATGCTGCGCAACAACTATTCCAAGCCGCTGGCCACCGGCACAATCGCCGCGTCGGGGACGCTGGGGCAGATCATCCCGCCCTCGATCGTGCTGATCATCCTGGCCGACCAGCTGGCCTCCGCCTCGGACCAGGCGTCGACCCTGCGCAAGTCGCTGCACAAGGAAGCCACCGGAGAGCTGTCGATGCCGTCGGTCTTCGATGTCGGCGCCACTAGCGCGGGCGAAATGTTCCTTGGCGCCTTCGTGCCCGGCATCCTGCTGGTCCTGCTCTACATGCTGTTCATCCTCGTCTTCGCGATCCTGCGGCCCAAGCTGGCCCCGGCCGTGCCCTATACCGGCCAGCGCGATGCGCGGTTCTGGACCAACGTCGTTCTCACGCTGGTGCCGCCGCTGGCGCTGATCTTCCTCGTGCTGGGCTCGATCATCGCGGGCATCGCCACGGTCAACCAGGCCGGCGCCATCGGCGCGGCCGGAGCACTGATCATGGCCGGCTACCGCCTGCCCAAGGAAGGCACCCGCAACATCTATCTTCCGGCCATCATCGGCGCCGTGGCGCTTGGCCTGATCGCCTTCTGCCTTGCCAACTTCAACATGAACGTCAAGGCGGTGGTGACCTCGGGCGGCGACATGACCGGCATCTGGATCGGCGCCTTCGCCGTGGTGCTGTTGCTGGTATCGCTGATCTGGTCGGGCGTGCGGGTTCTGCGCATCGAGAACACGATGCACAACGTGATGATCCAGACGTCGATCACCACGGCGCTGGTCTTCATCATCCTTCTGGGTGCGGCCATGCTGACCGCCGCCTTCCGCGCCTTCGGTGGCGAGGAACTGGTGCGCGACTTCCTCAACTCGCTGCCCGGCGGGTTCTGGACCCAGTTCGTGATCGTCATGGCGGTCATCTTCGTGCTGGGCTTCTTCCTGGACTTCATCGAGATCGCCGTGGTGGTGGTGCCGATCGTGGCGCCGATCCTGCTGGCCGATCCAGGCGCCAACATCACCGCCGTCTGGCTGGGGGTGATGATCGGCCTGAACATCCAGACATCGTTCCTGACCCCGCCCTTCGGATTTGCGCTGTTCTACTTGCGCGGCGTCGCCCCGGCCGAAGTGAAGACGACGCAGATCTACCGCGGCGTCGTGGCCTTCATCGCGCTGCAGCTCGTGGCGCTTGGCATCGTGGGCTACTATCCGCCGCTGGTGAACTATCTGCCGAACCGGGTCAGCCTGCTGTCGGACACGGCGCCGCCGCCGCGCAACCCGAAACTGCAGATCTGCCTTGAGGATTACGTTCAGGAAGAGATCGCGCAGAACGGCGATCAGGTGCGTGCCGCGATCTCCGCCGCGCGCGGGCTCGATATCTCGCTCCTGCCCGACAACCTGTCCGGCCAGCTGACCGATGCGTTCGACAATGCCGAGACCGCGCTGGCGCAACTGGACGAGATCGCCGCGACCGCCGCCGCGGTACGGGCGGCGACGCCAGACTACCGGCCGCAGCTGACCGAGGCGCGCGAGGTCCAGAAACGCATGCGCGAGCGGACCGAGGCGATCGAGGCGCTGCAGGAGCGCAACCGCTACATGCGCGGCGACAACGTGGAGGAACGGCGCGCCGCGCTGCAGGTACAGATCGCCGAACTGGAAGCCGAACGCGAGGCGATCGCGGCCACCATGCCCGAGACATGGGAAGAGGCGCATACAACCTTCCAGGCTCTCACCCGCGCCGAGGACCAGGCCCGCCTTGTCTATCGCCGGGCCGCCGACGGGTCGGTCGAACCGGTGCTCGAAGTGCTCAACGTGCTGAATTCCAACCGCGCCTTCGCCGATCTCGAGGAACCGCTGATGGCGCTGGAGCAGACGCTGCAGACCGCCGATCCCGAGGCCGCCGAACAGGCCCTGCAGGATGTGGGCAGCCTTGCCTCGTCGGTGGACGGCGCCCGGGACGTGGCCTCGCCGCTGTCCTCGGCCCGCCGGGCGATCCGCAGCGGCGACCGCGACACCGCGCTGGCCGACTGGCAGGAAGCCGTCGACGCCTACCGTGCGCAGGCCGAATGGCGCCGCCCGGCGGCCGCGGCGCTGGTGGCCGGGCTCAACGACTATGTCGAAACGCTGAGCGATACCATCGGCGCCCGCATCCAGCCCCGGCTGAGCCGCGAACAGGCGCTTTATGTGGCTGGCTGCAATGCCGACCATGCCGACCTGTCGCTGAACTTCTGACCTTGCGCGGGGCGGGCCGGCCTGCCCCGCGCGCACGACCGGGCCGCTGCGCCCCAAAATTCTCGACGCATTTCCGCCCGCCGGATACAATTTGCGCTGTAACGAATTTCCTCGGGGGGAAGGTTTATGGTCAAGATCAAGGCGAATGACGGGCTCGGCGCCGGGCTGATGCTTTATGGCGACGATTTCGGCGCGGCCGTGCCGTTATTCGCGACGCCGCTCACGATGTACGAAAACTTCGACACCCCGTGGGACGACGGCACCACGCTTTACCGCTTTTTCGTCGGCGACCATCCCACCATCGTCGCGGCCAGCGCGGTGGTGCTGCAGACAGGATCGTCGGTCGAAATGATCGACGTGACCTACGAGAACGCCAACGGCGCCGCGGTGATCTCGTTCAAGGATATCGGCGTGACCGTACCCGGCGCCAATCAACCGCCCGCGGCGCCGATCGACCCGGCCGACGCGGTGTCCGGCTTCGTCGCCAGCGGTCGCGTGTCGCTGCTGGGCAACGACGTGCTGATCGGCAACGGCTTCTCGGACTTCCTTGCCGGGCTGCAGGGCGACGACACGCTGATGGGCCGCGCCGGCGACGACATGCTCTTTGGCGGCGACGGCGACGACCTGATCAAGGGCGGCGCGGGCGCCGACCACATGGATGGTGGCGACGGCACCGACACGGTGTCCTATACCGGCTCCGCCGGGGGGCTGAGCGTGGATCTGTCCGGCAACACGCCCAATACCGGCGATGCGCAGGGCGACGTGCTGGTCAGCATCGAGAACGTCGCCGGCTCGATCTTCGACGACGTCATCAGCGGCAC
>JACLAD010000070.1_pt1 | contig 11613 bp, 11 predicted proteins | sample 8027901 | NCBI WGS metagenome assembly JACLAD01 (sample SAMN15725071, study PRJNA655200) | protist metagenome | isolation source: fluorescence activated cell sorting (FACS) single amplified genomes of... | place: Spain: Blaines Bay Microbial Observatory, Mediterranean Sea | collected 2016-07-05
TGTATATGTAATGTTTGATATTTCCGAGTTAGAACATTAAATATCGCTTTTGGCAATGTCTAGACTCTTAGTGGAAATCTTGGAAGTTACTAATATGGTGTCATCGAAGAAGGTCTCGGTCGGACTCGGTCAGACTGAGAGCGTTCCTGAAGGACTACTCGAAAATGGATAATTGCGTTCGACAATACCGTTCAGTATTATCTTTTTCGTATTTTTTACGTTACAGATTGTTTTCAAAGTTACGAGCCAATAGACAAAATCACGCATAACATAATGGATTCGATGGGGTAGGTGAACTGGTGAATTTGTAACAAAAAATCTCCGTGAACGTACTACAAAACATTTTTTACGTACTATACCAAGCATTTTTTGAACATATTATACCAGACATTTTTTCTGTACAGGTTTGTTGACTATGGCTAGAAGTACAAGGATCACGTATGCATCAATCTAAGTTAATATCTTCACAAATTATTGAATAATTCTTGTTACATCGCTCAGTCTTTGTAACAAATCATGCTGACTTTTTGTTGTTGTGGAACTTGCTGAGGTTAAACGGATTCAAAATGTTCCGATGGTACAGATAGCGCATCCGCAGATCTGATTTTCGAATTTTTGACCGCCCTCAGGAACCCTCCGATCCTCGCTCCACATCTATAAAACAAAATTAAAACAACAAAAACTTCTCAACAAACCTCGGAAAAGAATAAATTTTGATAAGAAATTAGGTACTGTTTGTTTTTTGCATCGGCGACCCAGAAACGAAAGTACATCTAGAGGCAGTACATTGCGATCCCAAGTGCGTTATAGTAACAGATCATGAAGACAAATCCAACATAGGCAAGATTGGCGTAGTTGACCGGCATGAAGAGAAAAAAGGGCAATTGCGTATAGAATTGCTAGACGAGATTGATGAACGGATTTTCGTTGGTGAAAGCCAATACGAATATGTTGTACGGCTAGAATGTTGTAAGCAGATAATCTGCCATAGTTGTATGTACAATCACATGAACTCACCCCTATACAAGAAGAAAAATCGCTGTGCGTTTTGCAATCAGGTAGGGAAACATGGGGTTACGGCTAACATTCCTTTTCAGGTACATGACTATTTACGAAAGTACGCCATACCGGTAGTAATGATTACTGCAGGCATGATAGCCTTATTTTTCCTAGCTGCCATATCCGCGTGTCCACCTCACGTCTTCCTATGCCGCGGTGTAGCAGCCATGGTAGGCTTGTTTGTTTGGTTTCTAATGTTCATATCCCAGCTGTGCAATCCTACTATTACCTTCTTCTTCGCCAATAGCGTCACAGACATGGATATAGAAGATGCGTCTCGTCACAATTTTTACGTGGCACATGAGCTTCATTATGCAACGGACATGTACCACGGCCCTACCTGGATGCCGCGCGTGGTCATAGCAGATCCGCTTCAACGGCCGCCGCATTAAATATTGTTTTAGAAAAGCTGAAGCATTTTCGTAAAAAAGTAGTCGTTTGGAGTAACACCTCTGTTGAGAGAACAGATTAGAAAAATTTAAAGTATGATAATACGAAATATTTTTTAACATTACAATATTACCAAGATGTATGTAAAAATTTGCATGTATGATTTGATATCTATCTCCCCCAAGTAAGGATCGCGAAAAAATAGCACACAATTTTTGTATTTTGGAAATATTCTTTTTTGCAAGTTTGCACCATGAAGTTGGCTACAGCGGCTTTTAGCCTATTTACGGCAGTGATCAGTGTAGACGTTAGTGTAGACACAAAAGAAGCCTTAGAAACTGATGAAAATTGGAATCCATGGGCCGGTCAAAAACTTCCTACAGACGTAGACCCACCTGAACCTCTATCTGACAAACCGCCTGTTTTTGTCATCAACCTCGAAGGTTCTAAAGGCAGGTTAAACGAAATGACTAGAAACGTAGGTGTTAAAAAGCATCTATTCGGCAGGAGTTGTAGGGTGGACGCTGTAGATTTTAGGAATTGCACGGGGAAGTTCCATTTCGTAAAAGCACCTTGGTGGGAACGTGGCAAGGAAGGTGGACTACTGGCTAGTGGTATGTCCCATCGTAGAATCTGGGCTATGGTAGTAAAGAAGAAAATCCCCGTAGCAATAGTGATGGAGGACGATGTCAAAAAATTTAGTTGGGATTTCGACCAAATCTTCACCGACGTTATGAACCGACCTGCAGATTTTGACGTCTTTCGTTTTTCAACTATGTACTTTGCACCTCGCTGGATTAACGAAACAAAACGTCAGCTACATAACGAATGCCATTTTATGACCGTATATAAGCATCTAGCGGCTAGAAGTATTACCCATATGCCACATTACTCATTCGGCGCCGCGCTGTACGCGATTTCTTATGAAGGCGCGGTGAAAGGTCTAACAATGTTCAATCCACTAGATGATATCATCGACTCTTTTGCTTGGGCGGAGAAGGTGAAATGTATGCTACCTGCCGTGGCTACCGCCGATGGTGGGAATGGTCATTCCACGCGCAAAGACATCGTTTATCCCAACAGTATTTTCAAAAATCATCATTACAAATATTCTTCCACAAACTTGTCAGTTTAATTTTTGATTTTGTTGTATTATAGGTCTGCGCAAACATTCGTCAGACGACGATCTAGATTTGGACAGTCTAGAAGAGTACAAATTTCCGAGCGATTTCACCTATAATGTGACGGAGGCCGAACGAATTGCGGACGAAATCCTTAGCACACCGTCATTGTCCCTGCGCCAGCAGACGTACATTTAAACTTACACAAATTTTCATCATCTAAACGAATGCATTTTGCGAATATTTTGTAAATTTGTTTTTGATTATAGGGAAGAAGCAGAGGGACGGCCACGTAGTCATAAAGTAAAAGCAAAACCCTGGAGGCTGTCCGAATGTGATAAAACCTGGAATTTCCACTATAAAGAGTTCACCTGCCACGACATTCCCGAGCGCCTTGGGGTGCCGAAAGGAATTGGAGGTTTCGCTACGGGTATCCACGAAAATATATGGAGGGGATTCACCAAACTAGACGAAACGCAATTCTACAGACACCATAAAGATATCTAGACAGTAATTTGCAATAGTAATGTGACTAGTAAACCGAGTTTTTAATTTTTCAGATTGACATAGTATAAATCATAAACTACAGTTTCGGGTTTTTGCCAAACATCATAAGATTTCTTCTTGTCGCAAGTGTAATGTTGCAGTTTTGAAAACAAAGTTGAAGTTGTGCGTAGTTTTGTGAAGTAAAACAATTTCTGCCTGCCCATTTGTATATGCGCCCAACTATCGTAAAATAAAAACAACAGACAGAATAAAACTATTCTAAACTACAAGTAAAAACCTTAAAACACAATTTTCATTTGACGTAGTCTTGTAACATCGTAATCTCTTAGTGGTTAATTCCACATATAAGTATTCGACTAGTGTAATTCTAGAAACGTTCAGCCATGTCGACGCGTCTAATAGTGGTTTTCGTCAGCAGCGCGGGTGCGGTCGATTTCTTAACGCGGGACTCACCTCCGTCTCCGCTGCAGATAGATATTCTCCCACCAGATGCGAAGCCTAGTAGTCATGTGCAGGTCCGGACGGTTTCCTTCGACGGCAACGTTGCAGATGGGGAATCGCTATCCCAAGAAGAGTACTTAAAACTTTTCCAAACATTTCCTGTACATATTTTTTCTTCGTTTTTAAGATTTTTTGTTGGTTTTGTGATAAGGTTGGATAAGTATTGGGATGATCTGGAGGCGAGGGCAGAACATTCCAGAAGTGACGGCGAGCTCTATCATGTTAGTTCTAGTGAGCCATTAGCTGTTGGTAGCGATGCTTTCGCGTGGGATGGTAAGCACAGTTCTTTACTGGACACCAGTCAGACACCCCAGCCAGAGTCGTTGCCTCCTCCTGTAGCGGGTGCGAAGACACCCAACTCCGCAGTCGTCGCCTCGAACGCAGCGCCCGTACCAGCGCCCGCAGAAGAGGAAGAGGAGTCTGTGTTTAGCAAGATGGACACGGGTACTTTGATCATGGTCTTCATCATTCTAGCCCATGTCGGTATTACGGGAATTATGGTTCTCTTCGGTATATGGGGCTGGCAGAAGAAATCTTTCTGGGGCCACGCGGTCCTGATTGTATCTGCTGGGATCACTGCGGGTTATGGTACCAAGTTACTCCTGGACTTGAACTATGCTCTTAACTTCGTCGGCAATGCCATCTGCGTTGCTTTGGCTCTGATGAATTCCGCCAAGGCCATTCCAAGTATGTGTTGCAATGAGGCGATCCGTGAGCAGAACAGGGCTTTTGGTGGTTTACTATGCCAGTCGATCTTGCACCTGCTCATCACCATTTGTTTCTTTATGATTGGTCAGTTCTGTTACGCGTCCGCGAACGTTCTGTTGATGGGCGTCGGTATGTTCATCGGCGTGTGTATGATGATATGGGGCTATTTCGCCGGCGACGAAAGCATCTTCGACGGCGCGATGGAATGGCTTCAGGACACCGGAGCGGCTCTGTCAAATGCTGCGGGTGAAGCCTTCGGCGAGATGGGCGGAGCCCTCGGGTTTGGCGACAACCTCTGGCAGGGCCCCAACACAGTCCACATCAGATCGGCAGGTGAGAAGAAGTGCGAAGGCACCTACGAATACGTCAAAGCTGATAACGCCTACTATCTGGTAGGTTGTGGCGAACCCGAGAAGTCCAAATACATTATCAACTATACCGGTGGTACATGGCAGGTCGTTCTTCAAAAGAAGGGTACTGTCTTATACTACGGTCCTATTGGCTCGGACCCCCTGCAGGGTCCTCCCGATAAGGGATGGTCAATGAAAGAAGGCAAAAACCCTGTTCCTAAATTTGAACTAGAAGATTTCAGTGAGGTCTCCGTGTTGGTTGATTTCAAAGCTCAAATGGATAGCATCAGTTCAATGTCTAATCAGTGGGCGGAAAGTTTCGGCCTTTCCCAACCCGACTCACCGGAAGTTCCCCGAACCATATGTGTGGTGTCCCGTTTCGCCAATCTAACACCAGAGCATATGTCGTCCTTCGTGATGTGCTTCGACAGCAGCGGCAACCCTGTTCCGGAAAGCGTCGTCACTGGCAAACAAACAACGGCATTCAACGACGGCATACTGCTCAAGTACGTCATCACCCAACTTTTTTATCGTTTTGAAAACGAAAACCTGAAGAATGAGTGTGTTTTGGTGATTATTGTTGTGTAGGACCAGTAACCGCGCCAACGTTTCCGAAACCATCATGATCAAGTTGAACATGGTACCCAAATCCGTGTCAGTCATCATGTCTGGATTGCGCGTCACCAATGGCAACATCGGTTGTTGGGTAAACATTATTTTTCCACAACATTTTCAAGATTTATTAATAATTACTGTATTAAGTTTTTTGTACTGGAATCGTTTTACAGGAAAAAGCTGGTATCAATTTTGGCGTCTCCGCTTTCAACACACCTGTCCTCAAGTACGAGCCCAACGCACTCACCAACAAGCACCCTTCATCTCGAGCGGTCATCCTCGTCTATTTCTTCCGCGTCGAAGCAGTACTATTTTTTCTTTACAAATGATACATGTTGACAACACCAGTTTATTTTTTTCAAATCTGGTTTGTAAAAAAAACAGCTTAAAGCCTGGTGTATGATGAAGAAAACGGTACCCGTCGCCAGCGACAATATGCAGGACCTCTCCGCCACCTGCATTGAGTACTTTTTTTTGACAACAGTTTTTTGAACAAGTTTGAAGTTTTTTTGGTAAATTTTGTTGTGTGAAAACGTAGGAAAGCGTCGTCGTTGATGCTCGATGTGTCAACGGGTCATGGCAAATGGAAAGAAGAAGCAATGAATCTATCTGACAAATTGGAGAAGATGGAGGTGCTTGAGGTCGGCCAGGAGATTGAGAAGGAAAAATACGCCGATTTCATGGTCATGATCTATCCCGCTTGTACACGTTTTACAAACAAAAATATTTTGTTTCTTGTCGTATACGTTTTGTTTCGTTTACACATGGTTTTGTTTTTGCAATGAAAACAGGTTTGAAGAAGGGTATGACGGCGGCGCAGGCGAATACGACAGCGGGAAAAGTGGCCAAGGAGAAAATCGTCGCCCTCCGCGAGCAGCGCTACGCTCACGCCTACAAAAAAGAATACGCTCATCAAAAACGACAAGGTAATATTTTTGTTTCAACAGTTTACTACAATGTACAAATTTATGTTACATGCGAAAATTGTTTTTGAAAAATAGGTGTTGATGAAGGAAAGGCGAAGGCGTTGGCGAAGGTCGCAGGCAACCGCGCGAAAAAGTATTTTTCAAAAATGTCTACACAAAATTGTTCTAAGAATGAAATGATGTTCGGTTTGTGTGAAATGTAGGTGGATCCCCGAGGCGGAAGAGAGGCAAAAGCAGCGAGAAACGAGATCCCTCGATGCAGAACCTGCGAACAAGTACATCGACTCCGACGACGAGCCCGAGGACACCGGCATCGGCGGATGGGTTGGCGGTTTATTCGGCTAAAACCTCCAAAAAGCAGACTTTTCCATATAATTGATAACAAACATTACAAAAATGATCATACAATGTCGCATCCAAATTTTCTTTAGCCTAGGTATATATTTGTTTTCAATGTAGTATAATTTAGGACATATATATTTTGTGTAGGTAAAACCAGTAACATATCGTTTTTTATGTATGTACCATGTCGATAGCAATATGATATGAACAAATATTTTGTTTGCGTTGTTACGCAAACCATGTAAAACTAAAGCATGTCATTTGAATTTTCCAACCATTTTTTTAGTTCTTACTGACGCCATTCTGTCACTCAGTCGTTCTGAAATTGCGAAAAGTAGTTTGTATAATTGTTTTGTCAACGTTCGTTTCACATAATCACCATATTTCATTCATATTCAACATGTCTGTAAGTTTGCAAAAACTGATCACAAAAATCTACAACAAAAAATAGTAGTAAGGTTAGAAGTTAGGAAGATGCTGCTGTATTTTGTACGGGATGGAGAAGCGGTCGAAGAGAGGCTGCAGCGCGGTAAAAAAGAAGCGCAGCGTATCAACATAACGATAGATCAATTCGTCAGCAGGTCAAAACGTGGTGGGTCAGATTTCTATAGTATAAAGCTGAAGAGCGAAACGCCCCATACAAGAGAATACATACTACAAAATGACGTAAATAATGAGAAGGCACCTGGCAACAAACCACCCATCAATTTTTTCTATAGTGGACCCGGCGGGCAGCATTTTCTAACCGCGTTAAACATGTTCACAAGTACCAGCAATAGAACGGGCGTTAGTATGAAACTGTTTAGGGAAAAGGACTTTGAAATACTAGTATCGACTGAGATTCTGACAGGCAGGGACTTAAACAACGTGAATCCCTTTGGATTAGTGGCTATAAAATATTTACCTTTTGGAGAGTTTGACCAGATAAAAGCAGCACCACTAACTGACGAATTCATGTACCATCTGTGCGGTGAAAATCCTCCAAGGCGGGTTCTTAGTCACTGTATGCCGGAGTTTCTATCAGTACGATGGCCGGATGACGATCAATACGGTCGGTTAGTGTTCCAATTAGTGCACGCTACAAAAGAATTGCTAAAAGCGCCAAAGCCAGGTGTAGCAAGAGGGCAGGTAAGCTTGTTTCCTAGTGTATTTGTAGACAATCTAGATGAACGGCATCGCGGCAAGACCGAAGCACATTTGGGGTTAGAATACCTACCTGAATAAAAGAATTTTCGATATAATTTTTGTTTGCAATCTACATCCACATGTTGTGATTGTCTTGTTTGTCGGATTTGAAGTCAACGTTCTTTCGAATAATAAGTTATTGTAATGGCATGTACTGTACAGATTTGTGTCGATTTTCTGCACTGACCTAAACCGTAAATTCATTGTCATAAAAGTTCTTAAAACTAACACAAGTCTTGTAGACCAAAGCAAAGAGTTTTGTGAGTCATGGATGACATACGGCCGAGTGTAAATTGGGGTACGTCGAAGGCATTACAGCAAAAGCTATGGGTGTTGCTTAAGTCTAGAGGGTTAAGTGAGCAACATGAGGCAGTTTATGAAAATTGGTTGCAGTCCGTCGGTCCTCATGCACGTACATCTTTTTTACCAAAACATTTTTGTACAATTTGTTTTGTTGGTTTAAACATTGATTTTGTATGTATACAGAAGCGAAAGGGAACATTCGATTCAATTCTGCGTTGGACAGTTTTGAGCATAGGGTCACCATAGAAGCAACAGAGGCGTCGTCGATATTGAAAGCGTTTCTCGAGCAGTTTGAGGGCCTATCACCAGAACTATTGATGCGAAGTTTGAATCGTACCTTTTTCTTTTCAAACATTTTTTTTCCGTCAAAATGTTTGTTTTTGTATTTTTGTTGTTGAAATGTAAGGTTTTAGTCAATTAGTAGATCAATGCGAAGAGGTGGCGTCATTCCAATTTTGGATTCTAGTACGGCATATGGGCGGGAGACAGCCGACTATCGATTGCGGTTATGAAATTCACTGCCGCGACAATTGGCACTTCCCCACTACATTAATAGAAACGTACGTTTTCTTTTTCCTGACATTTTTTGTCAAACGATGTAACTTTTCCAAACATTTTTTGTTTCTAGGTTTCTGCCGCCAACAGATGATGTGGATCATGCTTTAAAACAAGCGTATAGTGAGAATGCATGGGCATGCCGCGCTCTCGGTTCCAGTATCATGCCCGTCGCTGATCCTGTCCATAGGTTGTACGTATCGCCTACAAATCCTGGGGTAGGGTTGGTACAGGCTTTCGGATTCTTTCACAAGCTAGGATTTGAAAAGCCACCACATGCTCGTGTCAAGATTCTTGCTGGAAGTAGTTTTAATATTTTCACTGAATGACAACGACTAAACAACGTATGTTTCTACTTTTGTTGTTTGCAAACATTTTTTTGTAATTCCAGGCAAGGCGACAAAATTTGGAATGGTCATGGAGTTTGGCAAGCGAGGTATAGGGCGACTAGGGTTAGAATTGGTAGATTGTCAAAAAGTTGATACTTATACAGATCTACCTCGAGAAATTTTTGGAAGGTACGAATTTTTTACACAACATTTTTCACAACGACCAAACAATTTTTTGTTACAGCGATTATCAATTTGTTGTTTTGTATATGGTTTTAAGTGGTTTTGATGAACAAGAATTTAATCACACGATAGAGGAATTAGGGGCTGAGTACAAGGCCATAGATTACAACGCAATCGGCCATGGGTATTGCGTCAACTATCACCTCAAAACGTCACCTGCCGTGCTGAGAAAAGATACATTCCATAATGACAGGAATGGTTATTGATGAAACGCATCCATACAAACACCTCTTTAAACATTTGTTTTTGATAACAGTCTACGTGCCATTGACAAGTTTTTCGTGTTTGGATGTTTGTTGGTTCATATGCAGTAATTTTCACACACCTATAGCATTTGTTCATGATCATCCCAAATGCCAATATAACAGTAATTACGGTAGCCTAACATGAAGCGGTTTTGTAGTATAAGTAGGTTCTTGACGCGCCGACCACTATCTTCTAGTCTACGATTTCCAATACAAAATCATGCGGTAATAACTACTAGAATACGGCCTCGATGGTTTGGCACAGAAACGAATTCAAAACCTGACGATGACGATGGCGGTGAAGAAAAAAAAGATAAGAAAAAAGGTACGCCTATAGATGACGCGACGGCCAAAAAGTTAGCGGAAGGTGCGAAACTACAACAGAAAATGTGGGATACGTTTATGCCTGATACAAACATGTCTATAACACACCCAGCAGTAGCAATCATGGTAGTTGTTGTAATAGCCATGCAAGTTTTCATCATACAACAATTTGGAAACCAACCAGTCGACGAAAATAAATTAAAAGCGGATCGACTTGCAGAACGGCAGAGGTTACGGGAAAAAGAAAAAGTAAATCTATCTGTTGGTGGCGCCCCAAATGAACATGTTAAATCGGATGGGGAGGAGTTGAAATTTGATCCAAAAAGTATATCACCGCCGGAAGGAGAAAACGAACAACGTCATCACTTACATATGGCAAAAGAATCCATAATGCAAGCGGAGCAACTGGCTAGACACGCTGGTAAGTCTATGGAACAGCTGGAAAAAAGTATGGAAGAACTAGGGCGAGCGGATCGAGCTGCAGAAATACGTCAAGCCAACGATCGTACATTGTTACCTCTTTCCAAACAAAATTCAAAACATTTTGTAATTATGCCAAACATTTTTTTGTAAACGTTTAGGTTTGAAAATGTCGGTAGAAGATGCAAAAAAGAGCGTGGAGGAGTGGGAGTCGGCAGCTGCAAAACAAGATGCGAAACGCCCACATTCCTAAAAAAATGTTTGCTCTTTAACTTTTTATGATCGTTCCTTTACCAAAAACCAAAAACGGTACTACTAACATAGGATGTAAATCTAGGATTGTACAGCACTTTCAACTTTTTATAAACCGGGAGCATGGCATACATTCTGCCTTGTATGCAAAAAATGTTTTGAGGTAGTAAAAGTGTAATAGCAATAGTACAAATACACGTTCAGTAGTTAGTCAAAACAATTTGGAATAACTGTGTGTCAATACGTGTTGGTTTTTGGTTCACCCCCCTTACCCTCCTTACAGATCTTAAGACAAACCTACAACTTACAAAACAACACAAACTAACAAACCAGCAAAACAGAGCTGCAGTAAAACAAGTATTAGTACAGTAAAAGTTTTTGGTTTTGAAAAAAGTAAGAAAAGTAACGGAATAAGATGAGTTTGCTTGGCGGTGCGTATGATGATTCCGATAGCGATGGCGAGCCGACTACCAAACCTACCCCTGCACCAGTACATTTTTACAATCTTGCAAAAAAAAAATCTTCAAACATTTTTCTTAGTATTAATTTTGTCTAAAAAGTATGTTTTTTGTTGTAAATATAGGCGTCAAGTAGTAAGGTTGCCCCCAAGAAGAAGCCTTTGAAGAAGAAGGTGGTAGATTTGTCTAAGCTCATCAAACGCAAACCGGTATTGGATGATGACGACGACGCTGCTAGAAAACAGGAGCAGGATCTAGGCGTTGGGGCGTTGCGTGAACAAGCACGCGCCGCTAAGAATTCCGCAGCAAGTGCTCGTAGTGCGCAAGATGCTTCCTTCCTAGGTGCTTTACCATCCGCGGCAGCCTCTAGTTCTAAAGGGGCTGGTGTAGATATTAGCGACAGACTAGCAAAACAACTATCCGCCCAAAAAAGTCCTAAAAAGGCGGAAAAGAAGAAGGTAGAAACGATTTCTAGTCTGAATCCGTTTCAGGAACAGGCCGGGAGTGATGACGAGGAAGATGATGGCAACTTTTTGACCATAGAATCTAAACCAGTAATCGAGGAAGAATCTGAAGAACAAGAAGACGATGGCGTCGACGCCGCCGGACCCATTATGCCAAGCGATTGGTCTTCCGAAGCCATAGAAAAAGAATACGAACAACCTGACAATTTTGCGGGTTTAAATAAGAATACGTTACTTTCTGATGCGGAAAAGCGTGCATTAGCGATGGGTAACGTGATGGAAGTAAATCCAAACGATTTACGAGATAATGAGTGGA
>JACLAD010000405.1_pt1 | contig 11611 bp, 10 predicted proteins | sample 8027901 | NCBI WGS metagenome assembly JACLAD01 (sample SAMN15725071, study PRJNA655200) | protist metagenome | isolation source: fluorescence activated cell sorting (FACS) single amplified genomes of... | place: Spain: Blaines Bay Microbial Observatory, Mediterranean Sea | collected 2016-07-05
AATTATCAGAAGCAGGGATGGGTTCTCTAGGTGCTCTTGAAACAAAACTGGAAAGCATGAAAGAAAAGATTGAATCGGTTTGAGTTTACGCTTTAGTTTTTCCAATGTTAACCTTGATTCTGAGGCAATGAATAAGTCTCGATGGCCACACTTTAGACACGCGCTTCGAAGGAAAAGCGGGCAGCTGAGATTGACGCACTACGCAACAAAGTAAATCGTATGAAGAAAAGAGGTAGGTATTGTAAGGGGACTTTTATCCCTTCATTTGTCACAATGTCCATATTGTTCATAGGGCGTGGATTGAAAAAACTCGGACGTAATTTCGAACGCCAGGTCAATGAAATTCGGGCAAGCAGTAAAGAAGTAAAGAAAGATATGAAGAGTCATATAAAGGCCTTTACTCCTTTCTTGAAAGAGCAGATTTCTACCATGAAGTCCCTTATTCGAAAGCAGAAAGAGGACTCAAAGGTATTTTAGAAAGGTTTAGAGAGGCTTTAGCACAATGTATTGACAAAAAAGCTGTTGCAAGAGATGTAAATCGACCTTTGCCCTTTAGGACGCCCGTGCAAATTTTACAAGAGAAAATAAGAAAAGAATGAAATTTGTGCAGATGCTTGAGGTATGATTATTTATTGCAATGGATTTGCTCAGCATGGAATTTATATTCGACAACTTTAATTTGAAGGAACTCGGTTGTACCGATAAAGACTTTGTCAAACTCGACAAAAAGGTTGATGCCACAATTCGTAAAGAGAGGCGGATGGGACACTGATCATGTTTTGTTTCTTCTATAACTTTTTGAGTGTCGAAAGTAAGAAGGCAGAAAGGGTCCAATATACAGAACATTGATATAACTGACTATAGCAATGTAGAATCTTGATTTTGAAATTTGGTTGAAATCAAGTTAGTATTACATGTACATGCACTTTGCTTTTTACTAACTTAGTTAATGATGATGACTCATGTTATCTGAAATAGTAGATTACTTACAACTACCCCTAGATGAGTTAGCAAGACTGTAGTAGTACCACTGGTGCTACTGGAAGCTAAAGTAACCCTAATTCTACGTACGATTGATTGTCATAGTACTGAAATTGAAAAAGGAAGAATTCAAATAAATATTTATAGTACTATCAATTTCAATTACTAGGATCTATCAACTCTGCGATACTAGTAGTCCCAGTACCTACTACGGTAGTACTAATTCCATTACCTCCTGGTCATCAGCAATGAGAGATTCTAAAGAGGCCGTTGAATCGTCTTCAGATTCCTTATCGGATGTTTGCTATCGGTCACTTGCATGTGTGTGTGCCAATAACACACACACATGACAGCCTGTTTTTCTTCGGCTACATAGAGCACTCACTGTTGCGCAGCCAGTGATGAACCTTGTGTGTGTCTTTTGGTATCGATTTGCCTTCTTCGCTCGTCATAAATGCATTGAATTCATGCTTGTAATAGGGAACAGGTCCTTCTTCATTGAAGTCACTATTGGCGCCATAGCGATTAGCTCTGAGACATTTCTTCATGAAAAGGCGACAGACTCTCCAAATCGCGGTACCATAGTAGTTTCTTACGCATTCCCCCCCCCTTCCCATTGAAGAGACTAAAGAGGAGAGTATGGCCTACTAGTATTTGTCAATCAAGTGCCTACGTCGAGTCTTGGACATTGTGAAAATTTTTTTATGTTTCTAGTTCACCAAAAATTCAGAATGGGCGGTTGTTACTTTAATGGTAACGCTAAATCCGTTCAACTGAATGTAGTACCAGTAACTGGGGTATGCAGGACCAAAGGAATCACTTCATAAGAAAGACTCTGTCTCTAACTATCAACCTTATCACTTCCGCCTATATCTGATAAACAATTGTTTAATGTGCCGGTTTGTCTCTGCTTGAAGGCCACAAAACTAAGCCTCAGTAGATAGGGTCTTGTAATTCCTTAAACAAGATAGGATTGAACTTGAACTGAAATGGATTTCTGATTAATATGACGACCACAACTATAAAGAATCTCAAGCAAATAGTCATGTGATAGTTATATGAATAGTCGTATGACAATCTTAATAATACTAATAATAATTATCTGATAGTCATATGATACTCATCTGATACTATATCATATGATAATCATCTGATACTATATGATCAAATTTATTACCCTCAGGGTAATTGTCACATAACAATCATAGGAGTTCCTATTATTTCCATAATGATACAGCTAAACAACAATCTAATTCAGACAACGTAAACTAGACTTGCAGTATCAGCAATCAGTCACATTAATTAGAGCTAATACAAAATATATATAAAGCCGAAAATGATTTCAAAGACATGGGTGAGCCTTCATACGTGATTAGACTCGAGCTAGAGCGTTCTGCAAAGCAGCTAACTATTTCTGAGCATCGTTTTATCATGGATGACAGAATTTCCTTCTCTCTATCTAACCCCCAGCTAGCTGCGGGTTGAACTTGTATCAACCGAATTAAATGTCTTCTAATTCCAATACATCGTAGCTATCACTTTGTTTTAATTGTTATTTTTTGTTGATGACCTGTTAGTTAGTATCTCCTTGTGCTCAGTAAACGGGATATTTATCATTTATCACACACTAAGTCTGACTTAGTAACTGTCTGACTTAAAGTCATGAATGACACAGTGAATTGATTGGCTGTATTTACTGAATACGTAATCGTTATTATTTGAAACTTCCTGCAGACTGTATTGAATAATCGTTTCAAATCGTTATTATTTGCAACAAGTTTGCAGGGGTACGGTAGAGTTATTTTAAAAAAACACTTTGCTGTTTTTTGTGTATTTGTACTGTAGGAGTTCCTAAATCTACTGGGTGTTTCACTGGGTTTTACTAAGGGTTAATATTACTGAGTTTTACTGATTTTTAGGTCGGGTGGCACTGAAGTTAACATCTTAGGTTTTTAAGTACTGTACGTGTATTCTACAGTAGTATTGTTATCATCATTGACTATTTAAACCACATGAAGTTTATTGCCACAAATACATTATTGCAAGTTGTATCGAAGTGTGAGGTCCAATCTACATGTATGAAGTTCTACCACAATATCAAATGCGCGAGGGTTATCGACATTGCGTGACATAGAGAAAAAACCCTCCAGATTTTCATTCTTCGAAATTGGCACCGGCTTCGGAAACAAGAGGCAGCATTGCTTCCAGTGCGTTGGTGTATAAGCTACTCCAGTCTGGAGTATAAAAGGAGAACCAATACAGCTGTTTGAAAAGGATAATACCAGTCCATGACAGTGCTTAGTTTCCGTTGTAATTCCCGTCAAGCAAAATGGGTTGCGGAAGTTAACTTCAGAGTATTGCAAGTGTGGGATGTACATGCGTCGCAAATCAACCACCTGAGTACACACAGCCTCTGGACGCATACACTCCACCTACAAAAGATTCAATCGTGGATATATTTATCAAGTATAATAATAGTCCTTTTCGCTTACCAGTGGTTCACGGAGAATGGTATCTTGGAAAACTTCCATATTGAATCCGTATACATTTCTACATATGCAGCGAATGTCAGTACATCGAGGAGGAAGGAATGTGATTTTATCTACATCTAGTAGTTACCTCCAAAAAGTGATTCGAGAATCCCATAACACTTTATCAGAAATGCCACAAAGTTGAAGAGTTGCTGTGTCTGGAACCATAACACAATTTGGTTGGCCCGGAATCGGTGTCACTTTTTTCGATTTGATAAGTGTCTTGTCCAGCCACTTGTCGCGAGCAAGCAACACAGAATCCAACATCCCCTCAAATAAAAGCCCATAACCCATCCATTCTGAAACAATAATATCAGCTTTAGTCGTGCCATCGCCGCATATTTCGGAGACAAGTTGATCCGATAAATCTTCAACTTTGCCTTTGACAACTTTGATGATGTCTTGCAATTTATTTGCCATGACCACCTATAACCACAGTTTAAAAAGATAAAAAATTTCAAATTTTACTTCAATGAACTACAATCACTGCAACACTACCTGTCTAGCCACATGCACAACACTGGAATTATCGATCGCAATGACTCGACGTGCACCTGCCTTCGCAGCAAATAGAGATAATATCCCGGATCCGCATCCAATGTCGATTACTACCTTGCCTTCCAAATATTTTGAATTCAAAATTTTTGCTGATACAACGCTGTTTGTGTCAATAACAGTATCGGGAGTACTTTCTGCTAGCAATGCAGCGCCTTCTGTTTGGCCACTGAGCCATGCCCGATACGTCATTGTACGAGCTTTGTCCTTCAACATCTGCTCATGGATTGAGTAATGTGCATAGCCCGCGAAGTAAGCGCCATCTTGGCGGTCCCCTTCTTCTCCAGCAATAGACATGCCTCTAAGTGCATTATTATTAATGTCTGGAACAGAATTTGATGGTGCAGGAGTAGATTTATTCGTGGTTCCCATTAGGTGCCTCTGCGCGGCTTGTTTTACCCTCGCCAATTCCTCTTTCAGCAAAGCATTCTCAGCCTCTAACTCCCTGAGTTGTGTCTGTACTTGGGCCGATATACCAACCTGCTCTTTCAAATCATGAGTATTGTCTTTGGATGTAGCATCCTTTACGGCGACGCTTTCTGCGGCGGCTTGGAGATACTCATGAAGACTGTGCAATAAAGGATCGTTCTCAATTTGTGGGCGTAGTAACACATCTGCATGTAGTGAAGGAGGTAGAGGGCAATTATCACCTTTGATAGCCTGATCTTTTTCAACAATAACTGCTGGTTTATTCAGTAATTCCAAACTGTCTTTTGCAGAGAAACCATCTTTGTATTGTCGCCGCAAAAAGTTCACGAGGCGTACGCAACCAATGTAACCAGCACCCGTGTCATTGGCCAGGAATCCAAGTCGAGAACATTCCGCCTGAACATCGAATCCAAAATTTGTCTTTGCGCGAGTCACAACTTCGGCCATGTTGGAGCAAATGTGTTGGGAGAACAGGCATTGGACTTGCTCGTCCTCGCCCTCCCAGTCGCTCCAGTGCGCCGCCTCCTCCTCCCACTCGTCGGCCATCACGCTATCAGGGAATTCCCAGATCAGGTCGTATGTTTTCACCATGACTGACCTTGAGTTTCAAGAAACATGATGGACTGGATTCTCTTTCCTCGACTGACTTAGTACTCAGAACTGTATTTTGACTGCACTGACTGCACTGACCGCTCTCTCCCTCTGCTCGACAAGAAGTGTCGACAGAAGGATGATCCAGCAGGAATTCCATAAGGAAATTAAACAAAAAACTCACACATGTGCACTCATTCCTTCGCCTGTCGGGCAGTTTGCGGGATCAACAAACCAATCAGATTTCTACGAATGATGTCTGCTTGTCACAATGGAAGCAAGGTCAAGGAATCCGTGACAAACATAGAAGAGTCTAGAACATCCCGTTCCAATGCATCAAATCTACCACATCTCATTCTTCATTTTGATATCAATAAAACATTAATCATCGCCGATCCTGTATCTTCAGTACGTGATAAATTATTACTTCACATGAATATCTCTCTGAATGAAATCAATTCTTAAAAACGTTTCTACCAATAAATGTAAAAATTATATGCCATCGCCTTTATATAATGCAGATGTCGATGACAGATATGATAAATTCTCTGCTATCAGAATCTGCATGGGGGAAGTGTGGTTTGTTGACAAGCTTCAATGCACCTATATAGTATCTTTGGACTGGTTAGCTCAATAACTCGACATGTAGATAACAAAAACTACGAACTTTCTTGGAAGTTGCTTGTGAACCAACCTTCCGTGACTTCACCAGCAAAAGGTCTCGTCACTTTTAGTGACTTCTTAGAACATGGCCAGGTCTGCGACGATAAGTTACACATAACCAATAGTGGTACATAAAGCTGGTGTATTGGGGGGTTAAAATGTTGTGATGTATAGTACAGCCTCGAGAATAGTGGTCCAAGATCGAACCCTGTAGACATTAGAGAAAGAAACAAGGTAAACATGACCTGTGAATTGTAAGTTTCATCAAAGTAGATGTATTGTATATTGTATCTTATAGAATCTTTATTGAACTTTAAATATTTCAGATTCGTAAAGCACGGACAAAAACGTTGAAAAAGCTATTTACACGAAAGGGTATTTAATCCTTTATTAGTGCTGAAAATATAAATTTCTAACTGATTTCATTTTTTGTAGATCATGCTGGCTATCGTTTAGAACAACACGCAAAAAAATTGTTGTCCCGTTTGAAAATCCCAGCTGATAAATTAGAACGCTGTCGTTCATCGCAAATACAACAGCTTCATGATGGTTATGTTAACATACTGCCTGCCTTTTTTGAACTCCTGATTCATCTCAAGGTTCGATTATAATTCCTAATACTGCGAACTCGATCGAATCAGCGAACCTCCAGCATCTAGCATTCTTGTTCCATTTAGTGTATTGGGCGTAAATTTGGTATTGTTTTCCGTACATTTGGCGTCGATGGTGTGAACCTATCGAAAGAATTCAATATCTTCTGTGAAGGAAATCATCCAATGTATCCTGGTGTTTGTTTTGACGGCAGGTCGTTTCATGCCATGGCATGATGGCGTGATCATGATTTATTGTTCATTTTTTTGTCTCGACAGTAATAACACACCTGACCTCCGAATTCGAGTACCACAAGCTTTTGGATGTTTTGTTCGCGGCACGCATTCGGGTATTTATGTTATGTTCATATTGGCCACTATGGCGTAACAAAAACGTTTACCCTTGTAAAAAATAAAAATGATTCATGCACTAATTTTGATTCCATAACCTGCAAGTGGTTCTACACCGAGGTGTGCTTGCACACGAAGATATCACTACGTCTAGCAACAGGACTGCAGTTTATGGTGTTGTGACAATTTGGTTTCATGTGGCCTTACCCTAGCTTTACAAAAAACAATTTCTGACATGTCGAAGGGTATCTGAAAATTTATGAAGAAATTATTGAACATTTTCGTTGCTCGGATGCTTCACTATGTTTACGGGATGATTACTGGGCATGGCAAAAAGACAGAGAAATGTGTACCTCCGGAAAGTTGTTTGTGGTCAAGGAAAATGAAGAAGATGGTTTTCGTCAAATTTTTTTCGATGATAACATTGAAAGAAGCTATGCTCATATTGTAGACTGCAGGTCATAACCATGAATAATCGAATATTTAGTAGTACTAACTTCGAACCCCATGTGCTGATCGTAGACATTTTAACGATGGTACATCGGTAGCATTTTCCGAAAGTCAACATCGTTGGTTGGCTCGAGTCGAACCGACTGAGAGCATTTTGGACAAAGATTATTTTATAAAGTCTTTACAACGATGTGAGCATCGCATTTCGGAATGGCAACTAGAGTAGGGTAGTCTGTCGAAGACTAACTCAATTTAACTCCTACTTAGTGGAAATCGCCCCGCCACAGGAGTTACAGTATGTATGAGTAGTCGCCGACGATAATAAATGCAGAACGCTGATGCGGGTTCTGCCTCTGACACTGAAACCAATCTCACACATTTTTACATTGGCATTTATACTTGTGTTTGTATTGCTAAACGTTTATTCAATAATTTTTATATGGTAATTAATTAAACTTGGATTGAAATATGTATCTGTGTAGAATCATAATTAAAAAGAGTACCATTTCAACACATACAATATGATTACCATGCAATAAAAGTCTTACATCGCCCGCACAGTGCCGTACCATCGCGCAGGATGTCTGTTCTGTTCGCCCTGGAGACCAAACCATCATGGTTCTGTTAGGGTTGTACTGTTATAAGGATACTGGCACCCAACCCAGATAAACAGGTGCGTCACGGGTTTTTTGTTCTGTTCGTCCATGCGATGGCTGGTGTGTGCGTTTCGACCACTACCTTTGTGTGAACTGTTTCAAATCAAACGGCTCCCATTTGTAAACATGCTTAACATCTTGAAGAACGGTACTACTTCTTGAAAGTATATTGGTTCCTGCAGCGTCGACTGGGATAGCAATCGTTGCGCATGTGATTCTTTCTCGACAGAGACGACAACAATCTTGTTTTCGATTATGAATGATGACTTTGGAGATTATTTGAGGTGATTGCATTTTTACACGAACATATACGGGGATTTCCTCAACACCTGCAGTATGACACATGCTCGAAATAACGCGATCGATACACTGATCGCCTGCATACATAGTGTGAAGCGTAGTAGACATGCCAACTTCTAGCCCCGTAACTTTTCGCCCATTTGAATCGTATACAATCACCTCATTTAGATTGATTACATTCCCATCGGCAAATAAAGTTGAGTTCGGAGCCGCACAGTCCAACCGCAATTCAATGCGGACAAATTGCCCCCGACGAATACTAGAAAAAGAACCGGATGATGTGCTTGTAGATGTGATGCTAGAAGTGCTTGACGATGCGCTTGAGGATGCGGATGTGCTTGTACTTGTGTATGTAGATGTACTAGTCGATCTTATGCATATCCGTAATATTTATGAAAAGCGAAGCAATGAGGTTTCCTTAGTTTTCAATGACGTTGGCTTGTTCGTCAATCTTAATAGCTTGTTGTGCTATAGACAATATTTTTCCAAAGTTTCCATGCGTGTCTGAAATTGTTTGTTACTCCACATCCCGCGCACGTCCACATTGTCTTCCATAATAAGATTTTTTGCTTTGAACGATAGAGTTCCTTCGCCGGTTCGTTGAATGCAAGTGTCCGAATCTTGCCCAAAACATAAGCTGGAGTCTGAATTGAGTAATAATAGAGGTGTCCACCTATATCTTGCTCCATACCTAAAATAGCAAACGCATACGGCAAGAGACACTGGAGCATGCATGCATGCATGGTTGGTAGGGTCAAAACAGTGAAGAGCAAAAGTCTCCAAATTATAATTGTTGCAAGATATGCAGGCAGGAAATTTACTTTTACCCGGGGGGTGAATTTTACAGGTTTTTATTTTTAAATGGCAAACCCAGCGGGTGTTGGTCGGGTGTTTTCCTCCGTTTGAGTTTGAGAGGGAGGGAAGGGGGCAGAGGGCTGTGAAGCAAGTTGCAAGTGGAAGGAGAGGTTCGTGAATGTGCATGCTTCTGTGCGTTGGGTTTGGCAGTTGGTTGGGCTAGCTTTTTAGAGTTGATTCTGACATCTGTTTACATTTCAATTGCAAAAATTTTCGTAAGATGTCTACCATTCTATTTACCATTTAAGCTCGTTTTCAATTTTGGTTTATTGGGGTGTGTGAAAAATCTTTATGCATGCTCGTCATAGATAACACATTAAGAAAGAAAAAGTGACGGTTTAAGAGTTTGGAAATAATATATTTCAAATGAAGTACACCTATGTTTTGTCGTTTGCCATAATGTTGGCGATCGCTTCGGCTGCCAAGTTTAAATCACCAAATGCCGAGGGCACTTTCAAGGATGTTCATCTAGAAAAGACCGAGAATGGATGCCACAGCAAGAATGGCAAGTGGGTTGCTATTACACTAACTGATGAAGGTGGAAGTAACGGTATTCAAATGGATTTGGTTAAAGTCGACACCCAGAAGGTAGTCAAGTCTGTAAAAACTCCCGTGGGTTCGAAACGTGCTCGTGATCGCCGCCTGTCTCGACGTGATGATGTTGTAACTTTCAAAGATGAATTCTGCCTGGATTACTATGGAAAGGATTATGCACCTTGTTATGATCTTGTCACATCGAGTCAAGGCAAGAATCTTGATGAATTGAGCTGGAGTGTTAAGGTTTCCGTTCTTCAACGGGCATCAGCAGACGAAAAAAAGCAGGGAAAAAAGGATCAAATCAAGGAAGCAAAGAGAGAAGGCTCTGTGTATGATGAAGCTAAGATTTTGTGTGGTCGCCTTTTCAAACAGCTTGGAAAATTCACAGATCGCCAGCTTGGTAAAGTAGACGAGAGTGCAGCGGCTGGTAAAGAGTCTGGCGATCGGTTTCTACGTGCCTTTGCAAAGGTTGGACAAAAGGCCGAAGAACTTGGTCTCTCTAGCAAAAAATAAGATTGTTGTAGTTCAGTAGCTTTACTCGACAACATCTTTTGAGCTTCGCATATCGTTTATAAGTTGTTTGTGTTGTTTTGTTGCATGGTGTGCGATATCACACACATGTTATTTTTGATTTGGTTGTATCATAAGAATAAAAGTTCACGATTCTGAGTTTGGAAATAGCTGTTTCCATATCTTGTAAAAAAACAAATGTAGATCCGCGAGACCTCAAACGATTACTGTAGATATGCTCCTTGTTGTCACACGTCATAAAAAGCTAGACAAAAGACCCAATACGTTATAAGTGCTCACGCAGTAATGCACCCACCGTTTCGGTATTACATGTAAGGTGTATTCTTTCAAGACCAGTGAAAGGATATCTAATAGGATTCATTATGTCCGAATTTCGACCTGGATTTCTGGTCTGGTTTTGCGACGGCAGTCGAACTGCCGTCGCAAAATTCTCTTTCGCACCCACCTGCCACAGCTGAAATGTGGCAACAATTCGTGAACATTCGATTTGATTTCTGTGTGTGTTGTGTAGGCACTGCTCATATTCTGAATAGACTAACTTAACTAAATTTATCTATGTGCTGAAAACTAGAATCTAGTATCTAGTATTACATGGTATGGTCTGCCCGCGCTAGAAATGTGAAATGGAATACATATCATATCACATGTAATAATAATACAGTAAACCAAAATGATTATTATATGATCACTACTGTATCACATCTTAGGGTTTGTTGTCCCGTCTGTGTCTCCTAACACTTCGCACACCGCGGCTTCGTCGCCCCCTCCACCCCCTCCACCCCACTTCGTACACTGGTTGTGGTGGTTGTGGCTGTTGTTGTCTCGCCATTGCCTTACGGTTGTCTCGCATTGCGATAGGGTTGTCTCGCTCCCACCTGTGTTTCTGTTTCCATAAGACCTGCCTTTGGATGTGTTCTAATTCTCGCGAGCGATTGCGATTGTTGCGATTGTTGTTGTTGTTATTATTAATAGGGTGTCGAACCGACTGCTTCTTCGCGAGATCAAACAAGGTCTTCACCTCGTCCACTTGAAGAACACCCGCTGTGAGCAATAGGGACATAATACTATAACAACCGTCGCCATGTTTACCGTTGAAACTACAACCACTCAAGTACACGGGCCAACGTTCAAAGTGCTGAACATGTCTGCGCTTGGTTATCTCATAAGCCAACGGAACTAGATTCACCCCCAATGTTTCAAGGTCACATTTGTTCGCATATGTTAGGAGCGTTTTACATTTTTCAAGCGAATATATCTTGTGACAGTAATACAAGGTGTTGGAATCCATTTGCACTACGTCCTCTTTAACAAATTGTATGACGCCTGGCGGGCATCCGGTCTCTTCTTGAAACTCTCGATTCATGGCCTGCAGTGGCGTCTCTTTCTTTTCTACTGAACCAAAAACGTAGGACAGGCCTGCATGTTTCCAGTGTGTCACTAGAAGCACATGCGGAATCTTTGAAAATTGTTCTTTAAACTTCCCTTCCTCATAATCAAATTTCAACTTACGGCCTTCAGGGGGTACATAAACAACTGTTCCCCCAACCGCCTTGCACTTATCGTAAACATCAGAGGGCACTGCAGACCCACT
>JACLAD010008165.1_pt1 | contig 11609 bp, 12 predicted proteins | sample 8027901 | NCBI WGS metagenome assembly JACLAD01 (sample SAMN15725071, study PRJNA655200) | protist metagenome | isolation source: fluorescence activated cell sorting (FACS) single amplified genomes of... | place: Spain: Blaines Bay Microbial Observatory, Mediterranean Sea | collected 2016-07-05
TGCAACGGATATCTGCCAACAAACACTCAACTCAATAAGATTGGATATTATAACAGCAACAAATGCCCTTTATGCAAAGAAGAAGAAACAACAGACCATATCATCAGATGTCCTGCTCACAGTCAAACAAGGTGGAGATGCGGCTTTCTTTCTAAATTAAGATCAACTATGAAGACTAGGCACTCTCATGAGGATTTATCAGAAACATTAATAACAGCACTCGCAACATGGATGGAACACGGTGAAGTCGACGTTGAAAAATACCCAGACAAATATCATAAGGCACTAAACTCTCAACAACACATTGGATGGAATCAAATTTTCATGGGACGTATCTCTCAGGAATGGCTCCAACTCTACGAAGACACCTACATAAAACCCGTTGGATGCACCAAAAGCCCACATTATTATGATGGATACGTTTGGGGCGCATCTATAGTAGAAGTAATACTCCGCCAAATAATAGAATTATGGGAACAACGCAACAAAGACCTTCATGGACGTACAGATAAAGAAGCTGAAAAATTACGTAAAGAAAAACTCATTGAAAAGGCCCGAGAATTAGATTCTTTTTGCAAAGATGTACGACCCATAGATAGATGGCTATTTCACAACAATTTCGAACAATTCATCACCAGATCCTCTTCCGATCAGATTTTACATTGGATCTCATTCAACGAACGCGCAATCAAAAACAGCGTCAAACAATGGTCGAAGCATAATAATAAAGAAGTTCAATCCATTATCGGCTGGTTAACTCAATTTTCCGAAGACAATGATTCTAGATACAAAAATTTACAAAGAAGCATGCGAAAAAGACACCAACTTGATGGCAGACAGAAAGAAAGACGACGCAGGCAACGAAAACCATTATCAAAACATCCTTCTCGACAATCGAAAATTGCAAAATATTTTACGCTAACGCGTTCATCTTAAACAAAATTTAAACCAATTCAATAAGTGTGGGAGCGGGAACAACCCTACTGTCGGTGCGGAACAATACTAGTATTGAGTACGTGCTTACTCGCTTGATAGGAGGTATAATATGGTCTCTCCTTTCACCCGGTGAAAGGAGGCAGTGGGCTTGTGTCTCGACTTGCTGATCAATTCTGCAGTCCTCTCCCTAGTCTAGGCTACTCAGGGCAGAACTACTTCAGTTACAAAATAGAATACCAACTAGAGGCGCTTTAGCTTTTAGCTTAAAATTATAGGATATTAAGTTATTATGATCCTTGAGGCTATCAACAAAATTTGGGTCAAACAGTTCTCATCCCGTGTGGATTTTATTAATAAATTCAGTTCCTTGATTCAAAAATACAATCGATTTTGCGCCACAAAACTCACGGACAACTCCTTCATTAAACATCTCAAAACCGCTACATCCGATGATACAGCTCTATTAAAATAAGAGAATAGCTAACTGTAATGAAAGATATCGAGTGTGTGTAAAAGATTGAGATATCTAATTTATGGGTACTATTCTTTAGTGAATGATGGATATTTTGGCGAAGGATACCGTTTGTAGCATGTTTCCGCGCATGTCGATCGTAGGATACCGGTCACGTATTTGGTACCGTAATTATATTTTAATACACCCTTGCATGCTATGGCGGTTTGATTAGCCCCTTTGGATTTGACTTGTCCACCCTTGGAAGTTGTATTCCCATTAAATAGACATTATATTTTGTTGTTGTTGTTGTTGTTGTTGTTGTTGTTGTTTGGATATTGTGATTTGATAATAGTTAGCTTACTTTTCTTATAATTTCTTCTGATGATTTTCTTTTTGTTTCGTTTTTCGTTTGTTTCCGAAGTTGTGTTGGTGGCTGGCGTGTGTTTTGCCATAACGAATTGTTTGTTGAGTAGACTGGACATGGTAATGTGTATTACTTTTATCCTGTTGGTGTTTAAAGTCATGTTGGACGGTGTTTAAAGTCATGTTGGACGGTGCGTTAAAGTCTTTGGCGGTTCTTTGTTTTGGCCACCCTTGGAGGTTCGTCATTATTGGAATTCGGTTTTGCAATTGGTGGTGATTTGTTTGATTTTTTGTACTGGTGCAGGGAACTTGCTTGAAGTTTGCTCAACCCGTTTGGGGAGCTTACTGTCAGTTTGCTCAACCCGTACCGGTTCTTTATTTTCAAATTGACTCTTACCTTTTGCGGCGGTGGTTCAGCGTTTGTTTTTTGGTAGTTGTTTTTGAATAGTAGCTTTGGTAGTTCGAATAATAGTAGTTCAGTGTGTTTTTCTTTTTGGCTTTTTCGCCTTTCGATCCGGTTGTTGTGTTTTTCCGTTTGATCTATGGCGGTTGCGTTTTTTCGCCTTTTGATCCGGTTGTTTCGTTTTTCCGTTTGATCCAGGGTGGGTGGAGGGTATATGGCCCTCCTGTTACGTAGTTTATTGTCATTTTGGACAATATTAGATATCTCTATTAAAATAAGAGAATAGCTAACTGTAATGAAAGATATCGAGTGTGCGTAAAAGATTGAGATATCTAATTTATGGGTACTATTCTTCAGTGAATGATGGATATTTTGGCAAAGGATACCGTTTGTAGCATGTTTCCGCGCATGTCAATTGTAGGATACCGGTCACGTATTTGGTACCATAATTATATTTTAATAAGCTCTCTATAATCAAGGTAAAATTGTACGGCAGATCAATGATGCATCTGTTTGTCTTGATGCTGGCGCAACCGTCTTAACTCCTGGTGACATAGTTGATCTTTATCACGAAGCTGGTATTCAGATGGATGCTCTTGCTCTGAAGAACGCATCCAACGCTTGGCGCCCTCATACCCGTCGTCACGTTCTATCTGCCACACGCGGTTTGAATACTGATCATAATTCATTTAGGATAAGAGCAAATTCAAAACCGTTTAGTGGTACCCCAGCAAATTTAGAACCGACAAATCTTACTTCATCAAAAAGAGGACTGGACCTACATGCGTTCCTAAAACTAATAATTATCTAACCCCTAACCGAAACTGCCATAAAAAATAACTATCTACTCAATTATCTTTGTTAGAGCTCACATAAATAATCTACTGCCTCCTAAAGCCTGTTTTGCTACGTAAATTACAGTATCAACTAAAAATCAACTGAAATTAAGTTTGCATACTAGTACCAGTACTTATACTACTACAAATTTCAAACAAATACTAGCCCCAGTACCATACTACACTTTTGTAGCGCGGTACTGCAAACTTCATTAATTCATTAACAACAAAAACAACACTTCACAACACAATGACAAAGAGGATTGTTCTGTTACTAATTATTCTTATTATTTCCCAGAACATTGCTGCAACTTTATCAATCACATATGTATTAAACTTGGTATTTCTGACCTTTGATGTTCGGGCATTCAAGTTTCTGGACCAGTGGTGATGCTATTTTCAAAACCATCATGAACGTGTTCAAAATACGGCGACTTGTTTGGACGGCGTTTTGGTGGATGGCTTGTTTGGACGGCGTTTTGGTGGGTCAGAAGAAGAAAATAATGAAGAGGGAACAGAGATGCGGCCTCCTGTTCCAGTACCGGTTTCAACGCAAGGCAGGAACAGATAAAGTTGACCCTACTGGTATGAAAACAAAAACAATAATAAAAACTATTGACAGCGGCAGCGGTAGCGGTAAATAAGGATAGTCGCGACAATTCCAAAGAAAAAAACAATAAAGAGGAAACATAGAGGCGGCCACTAGAACTGATTCCAGTTCCTATGAAGCGCATCAAACGTAGAAATTGACAATCAAATAAAAAAAAATCATTGCTGCAAGAACAGGGCATATAAGCAAGGCAGTTTTAAGACATCTCTGCCACCTATTTGAGATGAGACTTGCGACAAAAATTGCGATGATGAAGGGAGATAAGAGGCAGCCACTAGTACCAGTACCGGTTTCTATAAAACGTCAAATGTAGGAGACGACCAAAATCAAAATGGATACTGGTACAAAAACAATGACAACAATTATTAATGACAAATGATGACCACAACGGATGACGACAACAGCAGCGTAAATGAAGATGATATGGTACATAGATGATACGTAGATCTGACGCATCTTACGGTTGCAATTATAAGAAATATGATTCGTAAATGTTATCCGTAACCTACAACGGCAGAAAATTACGGATGAATGGTGGTTAAACTACTATGTTTGACCGGAAGGGGATGCACCAAAACCAATAGAAATCAATAAATTAAATATTGATTTAAATTTTACGGTGTTACCGTTTCCTTCATCTTTGTTATGTTCCTATTCTCTCCAATTTATTTTTATTATTATTGTTACTATTATATTTCTTTTGCAACAGGTGCCATTATCACTATCATCATGGTCAAACGGTTCTTATAATTGAATCAGTTTGTACCGGTACAGTACTACAAGTACCGTATGTATTTTTAGTACTACAAATACCGTATGTAGCTTTAATATTACAAGTACCATCAAGTACTCAGTACTGTACTTGTACCGGTTACGTACAAATATGGCGCTTCTTGGTTTTAATTTTGCTGGAATTTTATCAGTACTCAGTACTGTACAGGTTTTAATTTTGCTAGAATTTTGTCAGTACTCAGTAATGTACTTGTACCAGGTACGTACATCTACAGTACAGTATGGCCCGCTTTGGTTTTAATTTTGCTAGAATTTTATCAGTACTCAGTACTGTATTTGTGCCAAGTATGTACATCTACAGAACAGTATGGCCCGCTTCTGTTTTAATTTTGCTAGAATTTTATCAGTACTCAGTACTGTACTTGCACCAGGTACGTACATCTACAGTACAGTACGGTGCTTTGGTTTTAATTTTTGAATTTTATCAGTACTCATCACTGTACTTGTACCAATTAGGTATATATACAGTACAGTACAGCACTTTGTTTTTAATTTTACTAGAATTTTATCAGTACTCAGTAACGCTGCTGCAATTTTACTATAGCTGTAGTACCCAGTACTATACAGAGGAAAATAGAGGGGATAGAGTTGTACCGTAATCATCAAATCAGTGTATTCCAGAGTACTTAGCTACGCACATCTACTTACAATAGACTTTGTACGTATATTCTATGTTTTGGTTTTAATTTTGCTAGCATTTTATCAGTACTTAGCTACGTGCATCTACTTATTGTACATTTTGTACGTACATTCAATGCTTCAGTTTCAATTTTGCTGAAATTTTATCAGTACTTAATCACGTTGACATCTACTTATGCTAATTTATCAGTACTTACTCACGTGTCTTTGACAGGTACTTCAAAGCAGTACAAGTACTAGAAATAATTGTACTCTTACACTAAGTCAGTACATGTATTATGGATCTAGAGTGTACCGGTACATATTGTTCGTACTAGAGGAAAATAGAGGGGAATGAGTTGTACCGTAATCAACAAATCACTGTATTCCAGATTAAATTAATAAAGTAATTTTTCTCAAAAAGAGTTACCAAAATATAAATACTGTAGGGTACAAAAAGCGGACCAAAAGCAAATACTTTAATTTGTAGATTACGGTACATTGTTCCCTAAATTCACCAAAAATTGTAGTATTAGCGTTACTAGAGTTGTACCGTATGTAGTACCCAGTACTGTATTGTAACCAACAATGTACCTGGTACCTAGCTAGGTAGCTAAAGGCCAGCAGGCAGTAGTACCAGTTATTGTATGACTAGTACTCATAGTAGTAAGTAGATTAAGTTGTACTCTACGTAGTAGATGACAATTGTACCGTACTGTACAAGGTACTGGCGTGCAAGTCAGTAGACTGAGAAAGTGAGGCAAAGCCTCAATCTATGCAAGTACTGGATGGTAGAGTACCGTACTTGAACTTGTTACTCCTAGCACAAGGGCCAATACCAATAATTATACATAGTAATACAGTAACAGGTACCAGTACTGGCTGGCTGGTACTACATTAGAGTATTATACTGTACTACAGGTACCAGTATGTACAGAAGTACCGGTGGCCATACCAGGCTGTAAAAGTAGGGATTTGAAGACAAAGCTCGTAACAGTTGAAAATCAATATAACGTACGGTTCCTATTTTGCGTATTTATGCTTTGTTGGTTCTGAGTTTGCTGGGGTATCATCAAACGGTTTTGAATTTGCTGGGATCCAATCCATTTATTGACTGGAATATCAATATAGCTTATGTCACATATGACATCTCCACCAACAATGTCAATTACGTTCCGCTTTCCGGTCCTGTTGCTCAAGATTTCTCTCAAGATTCGTTCAATATTGATCCTATGATGCAGCAACTTGACGTTCTGACCACCCGCACCCGGCGTCCTTTTGACCCCGTTACTGATATTCCACAGGATACCTTCCGTCAGTTAGATCCTGAGTTTTGTAAGGTGCAGTCCCGCATGGATATGGATCTACGTCGCTCGGTCGTTGGTTCCTTACAGAACGGAGGTTCTGCATCATTTTGTACCGACGCCAATGCCCCTCCATGGAAGCGGCCTAATCTTACGGTCAAGGCTAATACTGTTGCCATCAGTGCTTGCAACCTTCTTCATGCCAATTTCACCACTATCACTGACGAGGCACTACGTCAATTTCTTTGTTTCAATCAAATCGAATCCGATCGCAATCTTCTTGAGTATACCGCTTATACTACCAATCTCATCAACGCTGCCAACAATAATTCCGGGGGAGGATTGGGATATAGATACAAAATCAACGCGGCGTCATCTTCTCCCAATCAAAAGCAAGCATCCGTTCTGGCTCCACCAGGATCGTTAGAAAATATTCTCAAAAGCAAGAGTAAGAAAGGAGACAAAATTGATATGATATCGAATGCTGACAATAAAACTGTTAAGTCTTTCACTATCAATATGACATCCCTTAATTCTTACGTACCATCAACCAATATTTAAGAAGACCCTGACTTCCAACATGATGAAATTCCGCCTTTACGTACCCCATTTGGACCTAAGTTCAATCAGCAGGTTATGTTTGTGGAAAATTCTCGGCGTGAAATTCCCTATCCTGATGAAGTCCCTCTAAACGCATCAAGAAGATGTGATTGTATTGAAGTACCGGAATTATCATTATCAGCTCCAAGTAAAGCAGCAACTTATCGTGTTACATCTCGTGATGTACAGGTGTACGCACTTGCTTCTCTGGGTGCTTGGATCTTATCTTTGATTGACTTGGGCGCCAATGGGTATGTATGCGGTCGTGATATGCGGCGTATGGATGAGCCTTATGAAAGTGACCGTATAGTTCAAATCACTGGCGTTGGCAATCATCAAATTACTGACATACATGTTGGAAGTTCTGTGGAGTCTTAGAATACCAATGGAGAGAACAGTTGCGTATTGTCAACAAAGGTGCTGATGTTCCTCACCAGCCAACCACTATCCATTCTACTATCCAATTACATCACTATGGAAAAAAGGTTGATGACGTATTGTATAAGCTAGGAGGTGGACAGCGCTTGGTATTGCCTACCGGGGAGATCTTTCCACTATGTATCAGGAATGGACTCGCCTACTTAAGTATGTGTCTTCCAACTGATGAAGAGATGAATGGGGGGTTACCGCAGTGTATTTTTACTTCTGATCAAGTATGGGATCCGACTATCTACACTGACAAGTTCACCCTTGAAGAACAACTCAAGAATCTTGAAGATCATCCTGCTGGTACGGATACTGCATACAATGAACGTGGTGAACTCATTCTTTCTACCTCATTTGGCAATGATATTAATCAAAGTCAAAGTTTTACCGGATCTTTGCCTTCAAAAGATGATACCGCCGATTTGCCTAATAATTTTCATTTTGTTAATTCATCATCATACATGTCTGAAAATTATCAATTCCAAAATTCTGAAAATTCTAAAATTTTGAAATTGAATGCGGGTTCCACGTGGAAGTTCAATCAGGTTATGAAACCTGGATTCGAATGCACCAAAAAATTTAAAAGGTGGAACCAGCATGGACTATGGAAGCATCATAGCTAGATTGAAAGACATTGTCAACAACGTTTACATTCTCCTATCCATCGGTTTGTTTCTTTGACAAAGCATCAAATGAATAAACATAAATTCAATCGCAGTTGGGATTATGGTTCCGATTCAAATTTTAGTCTCCCTTCTACTCCCATTACTCCGTCAAGCCCATCTTTCCAAAAGCCTATTTCCATTACAGTTAACAAAAAGAACTCTGATCTTCCAGATTCTTATTACGATTTGGCTTTACAGGAGGATCTTAATGGCAAAATTTATATTGATTGTCTAGAGGAGATTGATACGAACCTTGATGTCTTTCACATGCATCAAGGCAACGTTACAGTTACTATTTGCAGCGATGAGCCTGGTCAGGTATATGAAACCCCTCCACAGGGTAGAGGTGATAATCATGGGGAGTGATATTATCGTGATATCAGCGGTAATTTTATCTGTATCTTCGTTTCCAAGACAGAAGCTGTCGGTGAATCTCCGTTTGACTCTGAGTTTTGGGCACCCTACTTTACCAACAATAATATCTCTCAAAATATTTATCAAGGCATCATCTCTAAGGCTGATGATTATCATATCAGCACTCAGGATGTGAAGTAAGCCATGTCCCTGGTGGAACCACGAATCTCTTCTCCGACCAAGTTCAATCACAAAGCAATGCGTCCATTCTTTGCTTATCTGCCTGTTAATCGGATTAAGGCTACTTTCAAGCATACTACGCAGTTGATGAAGATGCCTTCTCCTACTTATCTTCGTGAACGCCATCAAACCCCTCATTCCGCTGCAAATATTGTTTGTCAGCGTGAAACTGATTTTGGTGATGTCATTTACTTTGACGTCCCTGCAATTGATGGTGACATAACTGCAGCACAACTTTGGACTGGTCAGCATACTAATTTCACTACTGTGCATGACGTTAAGAATGAATCCAAATCAAGCTTATTATCTACATTCCAAGATCGTGTTTGATGGCATGGAGCGCCTGATTTACTTGCTACAGATAACGTCATTGTCTATGCGGGAAAATTGTTCACATAGTTCCTCCCTGATCTGTACATCCGTCATTGGCAGTGTGAATCATATCACCAGAATCAAAGTCTCGCCAAACGACGTTGGCAAACGTTAAAGAACGGAAACTATTGGCTACTTGATTTTACTGGAGCGCCACGAAATTTTGCTCTCGCTGCGCTTATTTTCTATGCATTTGTTCTCAATCATACTGTTGATCCTCACATCGGTGATGGAAAACGATGCGGTACTATGTCCCCCTACATGATGACGACAGGATGTTCTGATGATATTAGCCCTCTTTTGTGCTTTTGTTTCAACGAACCAGTTTATTATCTTGAGGATACGGCTGTTCAGTCATTTCCACCAAAGCCAAAGGAGATTTGTGCATGATGGATTGGCGTTTTGGAACAAGTCGGTGGCGCTATGTGATGGAAGGTTGTTACCAAGATCATCATTTATCGCTCCTCAATTTGTTCTGCTCTCGATCCTTCTTTACGTAATTTGAGCCTTGATCCTCTTAAATCTACTGACTTTACGATCATTGATCCCAAAACGGAGGATGATACCGGCCCGGAAGGCTTACTTAACTTTGGGATCTGACTCAAAACGCGACGCCATCTTCTTCCGTACTGATGGGGAGAAAAATGCTGCTACCACTGATTACGCCATTGGACACAGATACAAGTCGGTCAGTACGGATGTAAACGGTGAAGCAACGAAAGACAGCAACAGAAATATTATGTATCATCTCGGACCACATAAACACCATTCTGAAATCTGTGGTAAGAATTTTAGACTACCTCATCCTGAAACTGGACTGCCAACTCATGTCACTATGAGGAAATTAATCAATGATTATAACAAAGGCTTGAAAAAAAATGCAGTACGACAAGCTCATTTTGAAGTCAAATTCTCGAAAGATGATAAAGATGATATCATGTTGTATAATGATATTGTTGACTTTATGAGTCGCGATACAACGCTCTATGACGGCAAGTTTTGGCATTTTTGTAAAATACTTGGTCACAAAGAAGTCAACAGATATTCACTGTCATATAAAGGAAGTAATTTAATCTCTGAATACTATGGGAAAATGGGGAGATTACTGATGAGCCTCTGGAGAAATTTGGCAGAGATGCACCCGTGGAATGCGCCGTCTACACTAAAGAGAATAAGCTTCTTGATACAAATGGATGGGAAAACTTTAGAAGGATAGCTAAACGCGATAAATTAATGAATCGTTTAGTACAGCAAGCAAAGCTTAGATCGTTTCATACGACTCCAAAATACAAATTTGGGTACAAAGTTCCGAAGAATTATGATGGCGCGATGCGTCTTGATGCCAAAGCGGGCAATGACAAGTGGGCAAAAGCTACAAAGTTAGATATGGATCAAATTTGTGAGTACAAAGTTTTCATTGATAAAGGGAAATTTAGTGTTTCTAAGATCCCTCAAGGTTTCAGTCCTTTGCGTTCTAATTTAGTATAGGATGTTAAGCATGACGGGTGGCATAAAGCACCTCTAGTAGAAAACGGTAATTCAACTGATGTTCTTGTAGATAGCGTATACTCTGGTATAGTATCTTTGCGTGGCTTTTGTATGTGTTTGTTCAATGCAGAATTAAATGGAGTCATACGTAACAGATATTGGCAATGTGTATTTGAAGGGGTTCACTTTCGAGCAATTGTACGTCAAAGCTGGTAAACAATTCGGTGTCCAGGAGGGAAATTTGTTAATTATTAACAGAAGCTTTTATGGACTTTGATCAAGCGGCATGCAATGGAGTGAAACCCTTGGACGATACCTTACAAAGTTTGGCTTCAAATGTTCTAAGTGTAAAGACAATATTTGGATTTGCAATGCAGGGGATCATTACGAATTAGTGGCAACATAATATGTCAACAACTTACTAATCTACTCAAAAACCCGCTGAAGATATTATCAGATTTACAAGGAGAACCTTTTAATTTCAAGCTAAAAGGTACGGAATAATGAATCTCAAATTCATAGGTTGAGTGTACCGTACGCAAGACTTGGTAAGAGACATAATATTCTTTATTTCCACTATGTACGATCATTGATGGCGAGAGGTTTCGTTATATTATCACATATTCCTTCGGCCTTCAACGTTGCAGATACATTATCGAAACATTGGGGCCATCAATTGAATTATCACAATTTATTAATTTGACCCCTACTCAATTATCATGAACGAAAGTCACAATTTTTCTAGCGCGCAAAATAAAAGACAAAAAATAAAACACTGACAGTATAAGGGGCAAAATTTCAGGTACGGAGATATACACGCGTATATATACTGTATATACACGAAAAACATGTACAGTAGCACACTGCCGCCCGCTAATGTTCTCAAGAAACTATGACCATGACAAACAAAAATGCAAAGAATAACACCGGCAACGACTCAACAGGAGCGAACTCCGTAATGGCGGACGCAGAAGCTAACAACACGAGGAACATAAGTATGTCTGATCATAACGGTGCGTCGGACGAAGCAGCAGAAAACGGTAATAACAACAATACCAATGCCTCCGGTACGGAAGATACAGGTACCCATAATACAAGTACCAGTAATTCAGGATCAGAAAACGAAACCACAGAGACGGAAAACAATA
>JACLAD010001310.1_pt1 | contig 11599 bp, 9 predicted proteins | sample 8027901 | NCBI WGS metagenome assembly JACLAD01 (sample SAMN15725071, study PRJNA655200) | protist metagenome | isolation source: fluorescence activated cell sorting (FACS) single amplified genomes of... | place: Spain: Blaines Bay Microbial Observatory, Mediterranean Sea | collected 2016-07-05
GACGATGGGAGCATCATTGACTTTGGTTGCCATGGTATAGCCATTTTCAAGGGCTGCCGCATACAACAATGGCTTGATTGCAGAGCCAGGTTGTCTGTAAGCCTGAGTTGCCCTGTTGAAATGGCTTCGGCCAAAACTGTATCCACCGGTCAGCGCCTCAATCTCGCTGGTCTTGGCGTTGAGTGCTACCAGAGAGCCTTGGGCCATCGGTATTTGAGTCAGTGTCTTTTTGTTGCCTGTGCGCTTGAGATAGATGGTCTCACCTTGATTCAGCTTCAATGCATCCGTTGACATGATTTGATCATTATCAAGACACCATTGATTGTCCAACCAACACTCCTGACTGACATCAATGTATTCACAACTGGTGGCATGTACATTATCAATTAAAACACTCTGCGGTAAGAGATCAACGACAGTTGCGGCTATGACTGAGTTGTTAACGGTCTCTGTTTGTAGCGCTCTTTTCCAGCGTCTGTTGCTGGTCTGGTAAAGCTGCCAGTTGTTTTTTCTGGGCTGATCATGCCAGCCTTCTTTGATATCGTAGGTTCCTAAGCCATTGACCATTGCATCTGATGCTGCTATTTGTTTCTGGCCGTCTATGGTTGTGTAGACTTTGATACCGCTTTCATAAACACTATCACCCAGTTGGTTCACAATGGTTTGTCGGGCTAGGTCAGCGACATATCTTCCGGCTAGTTTCAGTGGAGATACTCTCATCTCAGTCTTTAAGCGTACAGGTTCGTTGATTGATTCTTGGTAGCTCTCTTCTGGAATGATCTGTTTCTCAAGCATCTTACTCAATATGAGATTACGGCGACTGGTTGCATAACTCAGATTATCGATAGGATTGTTTCTCGAGGGTGACTTGGGTAATCCGGCTAACATAGCCATTTCTGCCGCTGTCAGATCAGACAATGGTTTATCAAAATAATTCCTGGCAGCCGCAGCAATTCCATAGGCTCGGTGACCAAAGTAAATTTTGTTTAGATACAACTCTAAAATTTCTTCTTTGCTGATGCTTCGCTCAATGGCCAATGCTAGCATGACTTCGTTGAGCTTCCGGAAATATGTTTTTTCTCGCCCAAGAAAAAAGTTACGCGCTACTTGCATGGTGATGGTACTTGCACCCTGTCGCTTCTCACCCGTTGAGAGCAGCTCTCTGATAGCCCGCCCAATTCCAATCAGGTCAATGCCAGGGTGTTCATAAAATCGTTGATCTTCCGTAACCAGAATCGCTTGTTTCATCAAGGTGGGTACTTCTTCTATCTTGATGGGAATACGATAGACCTTACCGAATGACTCGATAAGCTCACCATCCTTGGTTAGAATTTCCAATGGCTCTTGGTAGCTGACGTTTTTTAGGTTGCTGACATTTGGTAAATTAAAATACATATACGCCAGTATCAGTGCACACACAAACATGCCCCTTGATACCAGTGCACATACATAAATCAATACTCTGCTCACTCAACGCCTCACTCTGTTCATCTCTATGATATAAGCTTCTGGATTGATTGGCGAATTTTTTATGGTTTTTTGATCATATTTCTGATCATCAACCCCTTTGTGGGTGGTATATCACGACATAATGCTCTGAATTTGTGCTTATGTGGTCAAAATCATTGACTGTTTACTCTTGACTGTGTTAACCAATCAGAGTTATTTGGCATCAGGATTTTATATGACTTGGATAGGCCTGGATTATGGTCGTCGATACATTGGGGTCGCTATTGGTCACGACTTGACCCAAACGGCATCCTCTCTTTGTAGTATTTCTGCACGAAAAGGGGTACCCGACTGGCAAGCACTGGGCAAGCTTGTCAGTGAGTGGGATCCTCAGGGATTTGTCTTGGGGTACCCTGCTAAAATGGATGGATCAACGCAGAAGATTACCCGAGATGTGCTGCTTTTTCAAAGCAACCTCATTGAACACTTCAATAAGCCATGCTATCTCGTTTGTGAACGTCTAACCTCATACCATGCCAGGTCTCAACTGCGCAGTGATGTGGATAGAGACACCTTGAACGCAAAAGCTGCGGAAATTATTTTGCAACACTGGTTTGATGAAGGGATGCCGCATAGCGATAAAATTGAATGATTCTTTCAGCTAGCGCTCAGTCATACTGGCAAACTGGTTGAAAAAGTACTACACTGTGTCTTGATTTTTAGTTTTGCTTTTTCATGTCTGAAGCCACCCCAACTGTGAAGCGCGATACAGCCATCTGGCAAGCTTGCTTGGACAGTATTGCTGAGAAGTTAAAAGACAACGATGATTTTCATCAGCTGATTGCTCCTTTGCAACTCGTAGAATCTTCTGATGGCGTTAAAGTTTATGCGCCAAACCAGTTTATTTTTGATCGGGTCAAGGATGCCTATCTGGGCATGATAGAAAACACCCTGCGCTTGCAAAACCAAGCGTATGAGACCGTTCGCATTGCTTTTGTCATGGGCGCTCCTACCACTGATGCTGAAACTGCTGCGCCTGCATCGGCGCAATCTACGCCTCAACAAAGCTCTAGCCCGTATCCGCTCAATCCCAAGTTCAGCTTTGATCAATTCATCACTGGTCGCTCCAATGAATTCGCTTTTGCTGCAGCCCAGCAGACGGCAGCGAATCCTGGCACGGCATACAATCCCTTTGTTATCTTTGGTAGCACGGGTCTTGGTAAAACACACTTGATGCAATCCATTGGTCATGCTGTATTGAGTAAAGATCCCTCCAAAAAAATACTTTACCTGCACGCGGAGAAGTTTTTGTCTGAAATGATTAAGTCTCTGCGTCACGGAACCATGGATACATTTAAATCCATTCTTTCGGATGCTGATGTTTTAATGCTGGATGATATTCAGTTTTTTGCCAACAAAGAGCGCTCTCAGGAGGAGTTGTTTCATCGCTTTAACGAAAAACTAGAGGATAATAAACAGGTCATTTTAACCAGTGATCGTTACCCCAAAGAGCTTGATGGCTTTGAGGATCGCCTTAAGTCACGATTCACATGGGGGCTTTGTGTGGGTGTGGACCCACCAGAGCTTGAAACTCGTGTTGCTATCTTGATACAAAAAGCTCAATTTCTGGGCTTCAGTTTGTCAGAAGAGGTAGCGTTTTTTATTGCTGATAAAATACAGACCAACGTCCGCGAGCTTGAGGGCATCTTGAAACGACTGGTTGCACACTCTAAGTTTTCGGGTGAAGCCATTGATCTTCGGTTCACGAAAACAGCACTGAAAGATTTATTGACTATACATAGCCGCCAAGTGAGCCTGGATCGCATCCAACAAGCCGTTTCGCGTTACTACAAAATCAAAACAGCTGACCTGACTGGAAAACGCCGTCTGCAGTCGATTACTCGCCCGCGACAACTTGCTATGTACATCGCTAAGTCGCTCACTTCCCGGAGTCTACCTGAAATCGGTCGTGCATTTGGCGGTCGTGACCACACAACCGTGCTACATGCATGCCAAAAAATTTCCAATTTACTTGAAACAGATACAGACTTGAAGATAGACTATGACAATCTTGTTAGTTTGCTCTCAAGCTGATTATAAGGAGTCATATGGACAATAAATTAGATAACGCAGCGCTCGAAAAAGATAACCCTCCGCAGGCTTCAGCTTCTGACTTTTCTTTTTCCGTTTCCAATCAGGCTCTCAGTAGAGCGCTTAAGATTTTGAGCGGTGTTGTTGACCACTCTCAAGTGATTCAGATATTGGGATATATCAAGTGCGATTTGCAAGATAACACACTGTCTTTGATTGCCAGTAACTCAGAAATAGAGATTCACATTGCAATTGATGTTCTTGATGTCAGCTGTCAAGAGGCGCGATCGTTCACATTACCATGTCGTAAATTGTTTGATATTACCAGGACGCTTGAATCGGATGCAGTTTTGACGATTAAGTCTTGCGCATCTTGGTCGGAAGTTTGTGTGGCCAAGACCCGTTTTAAACTTGCCTCACTGCCACCGAACAGCTTTCCCCAGCTGGCTCATTTCTCGCCTCAAAAAACGATTCGCTTGTCCCAAAACGATCTTTTACGACTGCTTAACCGTACAGGTTTTGCTATGGCGAGTCAGGACGTTCGGTTCTTTCTCAATGGCATGTTACTTGGCCTAGGTGCTGAGAAAATCGACGCCGTGGCGACTGATGGGCACCGCCTAGCGCTCAATGCCATCGGCCAAGAAGGCTTTACGCAGGTTAACGCTTCTGATGAAGCCAATCAGGAAGCCATTCCCAATATTATTGTCCCTCGCAAAACCATACAAGAACTGCGTAAGCACCTGCAAGAAACGGATGCCCCGGTTGAAATTGCTATTGGTGGTCAGTATATGTCTATCCTGACTGATGAAATAGCGATTTACTCTAATCTTATCGATGGGCAGTATCCCAAGTATCAAAAGCTCATCCCCCGAGATTTTAATCATCAAGTGACATTATCGACTGATCTTTTACGTCGTTCAATCAATAAAATGTCTATACTTGCTAATGAGAAATTCCACGGAGCCCGCTTTCAGTTCGAAGATCAAAAACTGACTATCTCAACGCACAATGTCAATCACGAAGAGGCTGTTGATGAGCTGCCGATTACCCTAGAAGGTGGCGCCATTCGCATTGGCTTCAATCTGATGTATCTTGTTGATATATTGAGTGTTGTCGAGACAGATACCATTCGTATTAACATGGTCGATGTCAAGAGCAGTGTCTCGTTTGAAGAAGTTGATGGTGATCAGGATAGTCTGTTTATTGTGATGCCCTTGAGCATTTGATGCCGCTTCATGGCCGTTGAGCAACTTTTACTTACACAGTTTCGTCATTTTGATCGGTGTCATTTCACTTTTAAAAAATCGGGCGGCGTGATAGTTGGTAGTAACGGCAGCGGTAAAACCTCTTTGCTGGAGTCTATTTATTATTTGGCTTATGCCAAGTCATTTCGGTGTCATGCTAATCGTGTTCTCATCTCTCATCAGCACGAACGTTTTCAAATTGATGCTAAAATCACGCAGGGGGCCAACTCATGCTCCGTTCAAAGCATTTATGGTCATGAAAAAAATAGTCAATCTCTGTCACTTGATCATCAAAAGGGCACTAAACAGTCTGAGATTGCTAAGATGCTACCGGTGGTATTTATTGATGCCAGTACCCACAGAGAATTTGCTAATACCCCTAAAAACCGCCGAGACTTTCTGAATTGGTGCTGCTTTTACACGGTGTCTGATTATCATGTCAATCTTGGGCGTTATCAACGAGCACTCCAACAGCGTAACCATCTTCTTAAACAATGCAAGCAGCATGCCAGTCACGCGCGCCTTCTTGATACCTGGACTGAGCCTTTGATTTTTTATGCAGAAAAAGTTCATGAGGCCAGGCTTCAACTTTTGGAAACCTTGAATGCCAATATGGCCCATATCTGGCCTCATTTCTTTGCTAAAGCCCCGGGTTATTTGCGATATACCAGTGGTTGGCGTGATAAAACCAATTTTGCTGATTGCTTACAGCAATCTGTCCAACAAGATATCTTGTATGGCTTTACTCAACACGGACCACACCGCGCTGATATTGCTTGCCTCACAGGTGATCAGCTACCACTGTTTCAGAGTTTTTCACAGGGACAACAGAAATTGTTTGCCTACATCATTAAGTTTTTGCAGCTGGCACTGATTGAGACTAGCCAAGCACAAGAGAGCATTCTACTTATTGATGATTTGACGGCGGAGCTTGACAGCTCCAATCAGTCAAAAGTGCTTGCTTATCTCAAAGATCTTCCTTGCCAACAGTTTCTCACGGCACTTGATCTAAATGCTTTTCGTGATTATCACGCTGACCAAGCCATCATGATTGATCAGCTGCCAGAACCTGTTGACGACTTCAGTCCTCGGATGGTGCTGCCAGTATAACTTACCGGTCACTGTCTCAAGGGTTAGTCAGATCCACTGATTGTCGCATTGAGTAACCAAATAAACTTTTCATGCTGCGCAAGCCGATCATTGATCATATCCCCGGTCACCTGGTCTCCTTCTTGCTCACAAGCTTGAAAACCTTCGGCTAGAGTTTTGCATAGGCCTTGATTGGCATCAATCAAATGTTGGATTGTTGCTGTACAATTGAGCATGGATAGGTCTGCGTGCTTAACCGAAGCTAGCTTCGTGTAGGTAGCCATGCCGCTTGGTGCAGGGTGCCCTTTGGCCCTGATTCTCTCTGCAAAAAGATCAATGGCTTCAAACATGTCCTCATATTGCTCTTGAGTCATTTTGTGGATGGCATAAAAATTTGATCCGGTGGCATTCCAATGAGCGTCTTGGGTTTGCATCAAAACGACATAGGTGTCGGCGACTATTTTGTTTAATGTATCTACTAAAGTTTTCGTGTTCATTTGTATCCTGGTAATAGCTTGTCTTTATCTTAATATGAGCTCATTTAACAAATCAAGGATTTTGTAATTCCAGGCGTTTTGTGTTATCATTTGACCAGTAATAAATAGGTTCAAGTAGATGAATTCGCCAGACAAAGATAACCAAGCATCCTACGACTCGTCCAATATTAAAGTACTCAAAGGACTCGACGCTGTTCGCAAGCGTCCAGGGATGTACATTGGCGATACCGATGATGGCACAGGTCTACATCACTTGGTTTATGAAGTCCTTGACAACTCTATTGATGAGCATCTGGCTGGCCACTGTGATCATGTTAATGTCACGATACACGCTGATGGTGCCGTGACTGTGAGTGATAATGGTCGAGGTATTCCGGTTGATATTCACCCTGAAGAAAATCGTTCTGCTGCAGAAGTGATCATGACTGTGCTGCATGCTGGTGGTAAATTTGATGACGATGCATACAAAGTATCTGGTGGTCTACATGGGGTGGGGGTCTCAGTTGTGAATGCGCTCTCTGAGAAACTGGAGCTCACGATTGAAAAAAATGGTAAGCGTTACGCACAGAGCTATCAGCTCGGTGTTCCTGATGCTCCTCTTGCTGCTGTGGGCGATTCTGAGAGTACAGGGACCAGTGTCTATTTCAAGCCTTGCGCAGATATATTTGCCATCACTGAGTACAATTATCAGCAAATTAGCTCGCGCTTGAGAGAACTTGCTTTCTTAAATGCTGGTATTCGCATTGATGTTCACGATGAGCGTACCGATGTGCGCGATGAATTCCATTTTGAAGGAGGCCTCAAAACCTTTGTATCGTATCTCAACCAAAACAAAACGCCTATCAATCCGGAAGTCTTTTCATTTGACACGCTGAAGAACGATATCACGGTTTCCTGTGCGCTTCAGTGGCAGGATGGTTATCAAGAAAATGTGTATTGCTTTACCAATAACATCAAGCAAAAAGATGGTGGCACGCACTTGGCTGGGTTTCGTTCCTCGCTAACGCGAGTCATCAACAAATATCTTGAGAGTAATGAAAAAAATAAAGGCAAGTTTACGGCTGTCCAAGGCGAAGATATTCGCGAGGGCCTAACAGCTATTGTCTCTGTTAAAATGTTTGAGCCTAAGTTTTCTTCCCAGACTAAAGATAAACTGGTTTCATCTGAGGTCAAAAACATTGTTGAATCGGCGCTTGCAGAAGCACTGGATGAATACCTTATGGAAAATCCCAAGGTTGCTAAAGTCATTGCTCAGAAGATTCTTGATGCGAGCCGGGCTCGTGAAGCGGCCAAACGTGCACGCGAAATGACACGACGAAAGAACTCTATTGAGCTCTCAAACTTGCCTGGTAAGCTCGCTGATTGCCAAGAGCAAGACCCTTCGAAGTGTGAAGTCTTCATTGTAGAGGGGGACTCAGCGGGCGGTAATGCCAAACAAGGTAGGGATAGACGTTGTCAGGCCATCTTGCCACTGAGAGGTAAGATTTTGAATGTGGAAAAGGCCCGCTTTGATAAAATGCTGGCCAACGAAGAAATTGCCACTCTGATCAAAGCACTGGGCTGCGGTATTGGTAAAGACGGCTATGACCCCGGCAAACTGCGCTATCATAAAATTGTCATCATGACCGATGCGGATATTGATGGGGCACACATTCGCACGCTTCTACTTACGTTTATATACAGACAAATGCCTGAAATTATTGAAAATGATCATGTTTATATCGCTCAGCCACCGCTTTATAAAGTGGCTCAAAAAAAGCAAGAGCGCTACATGATTGACGATGAAGACCTACAAAAGTTCTTGGCCTATGGCGCTATTGAGAATACAGAGCTGTTTCTTGCTCCTGATACACCACCGGTCACAAGTGTCAATATGGAAAAATTTTGTCACTTGTATTGGCTGGTTTTACCGTGCTTGTCTCGATCTACTCATTATTATCCCAAAGAGTTTGTCGATGCGCTATTGGTTGTTGAGCCCTTTCCAATAGACAAGAAGACTGACCAGCCTGTACTGCAACGCTGGTGTGATCAGGTTTCAGCCCAGCTGGAGCTTAAAGAGAAGAAAAAACCACATGGTTTGTCACTTAAGCTACACCAAACTCAAGATCATCATGGTGATGACTGTTACGAGATCGTCATCAATAAGCACATGCACAATAAACTCATGGCAACCTACCCTGTTAAGCCAGAGTTTTTTGACTCCAACGATTATCAAAAAATCGCTAATGTGTCCAAAGAGAGCGCGCATCTGTTTACTGATGAGAGTTATCTCATGATAGATAACCACAAAAAATCGATCGACAATTTGCAAAGCTTGATTGAAATACTCGATGAGACTATGCGCAAAAAAGTGACCATTCAACGCTACAAGGGTCTGGGGGAAATGAGCTCGGATCAGCTTTGGGAAACCACTATGGATCCTGAGAACAGAACGCTGTATCAAGTTAAAATAGAAGACGCCATGGAAGCTGATCAGCTGTTCTCGGTGCTGATGGGTGATCACGTGTCTCCTCGTAAGCAATTCATCGAGACCAATGCGCATTTGGCCGAGAATATTGATACCTAGTATGATAATTGGCTGGTGTTGATTTTTGAGAGGAGTGAAATATGATGCACTGGTCTACCATCATGCTTTATGTCGGGATAGCTTTGGTTGTTTTGAGCCAAGTCTTGCCTTTGTTGGCCCCTCTTGGCATAGGCCAACTTCCTGGTGATATCATATGGCAAAGTAAAGATCATCAAAGTACTTTTTATTTTCCATGGGTGAGCTGTTTGGTGGTTAGCATTATCCTCTCTCTCTTGGGTCAGTGGTTTTCAAAGTCATAAATTACATTTTTTGCTACTGTGTTGCTGCTCGTTAGCCCACAGTCGATCCAAGGTCAGCCAATAAGATAGTCGATCAAATAACCTGACGTCTCAGCTCAATGTATGACTTTTTTTTTTGCTTGACGTCACCTCGCCATTCAGAGCCCCCCAGCTTTTGATTGCTCCCATGCATCAATCACTAGCTAATTGCTCACATTCATGTCAGAACCACATATGAAAGCTTCCCCACCTCTTCATATCTACCATATCATTAGCCGTCATTGCCTACTTGTGGATCATTCACACCATAACATACTAGCCCCTCTATGCTTCTTGTCTGGTTATCATATCGAGCTGCAATCCCCTGTTATGGCTCACTGTCATAACAGTATATGGAATCTCTAAGTTTCTCGCCTCGATGTCGCCAGGCAACCGTCTGTGATCGCTGCTAGGCTACCATGACTTTGCGTGCCTGACACATGTCGAGGCTCCCTTCTTGCTTTCGATTGCTTCTCATTGAACAAACACCTCGTCCATCAAGTCTGACTATGACTAACCACTGGTCGTTTACTTGGAGTGGGTGTTATGTTGTGCTATGATGCGCTCTGTTGATAATGCTTGTGTGTGCCGTCATCTTGACGACCTAAGGAGATTTACCATGCCCGCCAATTCTCAGTGCCCTTTTTTGATCACGCTCTCACCTGCCAAACGCTTTCATGAGATCGAAGCTGCCACAGCCACAGCTTCATCGTTCACGCTGCCGCATTTTATGCCACAGGCCGACACGCTTGCAGCAGAGCTGCAAAAACTCAGTGCTAACGATCTCTCGCAGCTGATGGATATCAGTGATGCCATCGCTTCGCTGAATCATCAACGCTACCAAGATTATCAGCCTGAGCAACATACTGCCTACCCTGCTGGCTACCTTTTTGCTGGTGATGCTCACAAAACGCTTGATATGGCCTCATTCAGCGATGAAGCCATTAACCGATGCCAGACATCATTATTTATTTTATCGGGCCTGTATGGCCTTCTCAGACCACTCGATTTAATACAGCCTTATCGCTTAGAAATGGGTTCTCGCACAAAATCTTACCTAGGCTCTGATTTATATGCCTATTGGGGTAATCAATTGGCCGACCATGTCAATCAGCATGTTTCCAACTATGAACTGACCCATCATATCAATCTGGCCTCCTCTGAGTACGCCAAGGCTTTGCCTAAGCATGCCATAGACATCCCAACGATTGATATTGTTTTTGGTGAGCCCAAAGGTCAGGACTTTAAAGTCGTTGGCATCAAGGCAAAAAAGGCGCGAGGATTGATGACTCGATATATTTTGACCCAGCCGTGCAAAACCCTGGATGATATACGCGCATTTGCAGATGGCTATTCTCTATCGACTCATCACTCCACATCAACACGCCTGGTCTTTATCGCAACCGCTTGATTCACGTGGAACACACCTTCTGTCTGCCTTGATGGCGTTTGCTTGGGACTTGAGAAGCTTTGATATGCTTGAGCCTATTGAGCACTCATTTGATGTAATCAGCATCAGTACTCGTTGACAGACCATCACTTCCAACCATCCTCATTATCCTAAGTATACCATTGCGTATCAACATCACCTATCGGATATCAACCATGCTCTAGGATGTTAACGATGCTGAACGTGCAAGCCATATACCTGCACCAAGACAATAATTATCCAACTGATACTGATTATTCTCTAAGACTACATTGACTCCCTCATATTTTCTTTCCAACGACAATTTGCGGCACACTACCGATACCCTTTATGACAGATATCGGTATTTGTGCTTAAGAAGTAACTCATGGACAATAGCAATGTATGAGGTCATGAAGCACTATCAATCAGCCGAGACCCTGCTCTTAGCTAGAGGATTTTTATTGTCATCGGCGTGGAATGTCTGTACACAAGGTAATCCTCAAATCGATGCTTTCACTACCCTGTCATATGATAATACGAGAGCCTATCACCATGCAGATCAAAACCATGCTGGGGAAAAATCTGTTCAAAAAAAGACTTCTGGACTAACTATTGCTACTTTAATGATAGTTGCCATACCTGCTGGACCCCAAACCAAATTCGCATCGTGATTAACAACTTTGTATCACTATTCATCCCCAATTCTCCAAACTTATTCGTCTTGATTGGCATGGATCACTTGTGCATGATCCACGTGGAACGCTATCGATGCGATCTAACGCCTAATCACTTCACGCACTGATTTCAACTAGTAACTACATAAATCATTTGCTGCTATACTTATGGCAATACGTCAATCAAAATCAATAGCGCATACCATAACTGATAGCGATGTGTTGTCGATGCATTGACTCTGATCTGCACGCGCTTAGGCCACCTCAGGCATGATGCCGGCACTCGTCAACCAAATCTAT
>JACLAD010017352.1_pt1 | contig 11598 bp, 7 predicted proteins | sample 8027901 | NCBI WGS metagenome assembly JACLAD01 (sample SAMN15725071, study PRJNA655200) | protist metagenome | isolation source: fluorescence activated cell sorting (FACS) single amplified genomes of... | place: Spain: Blaines Bay Microbial Observatory, Mediterranean Sea | collected 2016-07-05
TGGTTTTTGGCTACAACACGAAAGTTGTTGCGAAAATCTCCTGCTTTCCAATTCTTGGTTCTTGCCGTGAATCACTTCGTACTTATGGCCATACTAAATACCTGTAATATATCTATCAAATATTTACAATGGTATGTCTATCTTGTATGCTATATCCATTGTATATATAGCAGGTGAATACTGTGACCCAGGTTTTTGCACCCCTATGGCCACCATATATCTTATACTTATATACTTGAAAGGGGTAATTAGACTATCAAAACTCTTCGACTCCATATTCGAGCACGCGATCGAATTCTTATCATTATAAGTGCATATATATATATAAAACAGGCAAAATATAATAACAACAGATATGTAATGTGTATATCAGGAAATATTTTTCAATAATATTCATTTACTTTTTTTCTTTTGCGTGTGTGTGTGTTGATATTCGATATAGATATATTGTTAAGATTAGAGAAAAGATATATTATTATTGTGTGTGTCTTTTTTTTTTTTTTTGTTTTTTTTTTGGTTTATTTTTTTTTTTTGTAGATTTACATGTTAAATTTGAACTAAAAAAATACAACATTGAACCTTTTTTTAGTACGAACAAGAAAACTAAATATATAATAACAACAACAACAATAAAAGATGCCTTCCTTATGCCGTCGTATAGCAAATATTGATAGAAGATTAAATACATATTTATACAATGGACCACCATGGAGAGCATTTCGTGTATGTGTATTATTTGTATTTACTCCATTACTCGTAATATTAGCATTTTTATTTTTAGCATCTAGTACAGATAGTGACGTTATGAAACATAATCAAGGAAAATATCTAGAACGACGTACGTATGCTGGTGAAGCTGCTGATGTATTTACCTTACCTGGTCATGGATTTAATAAAAATGCACAAGTAAAACTGCATGTACAAGCAGGATATTCAACATTAGTTGCATCACATTTTGGTGATCGTAGTATGATGTACATATATATATGCGAATATGTAAGTATTCTTTTTTCAATTAAAGAAAAAAACTAATAAAAACTAACCCAACAATAATACAACAATATATATATATAGGATCGATATATCGATGCATGGAAAAATCTGTTAAACGGTCGTAGACCAGTACGAGTACAAGGACGTGTACGTGAAGATAAATCGATTTGTACGACTGAATTTTATTATAAAGGTAATGAAGAAGTTGGATGTAAATCCTTTCCATTAAAATTAAATACTAAAAATGAAACAATACGATATGAAGCAAGTTTAACGATTGATACGAAAATTGATTTTCTATCAGAAAAAATGGATGATGAATCTAAAACGAAACATGATGGTATTACCTATTATACCGTGTTATTAATGAATTGTGAAATTAAAGGCACATCGTACACCATGTCGCGAAATTGTCATAATTTAAATAGTGCAAAAGATGACCCATATGATACTAATTGTACACGCCATCCACCATTTCGTAGTGAAGGTTTATGGTATAAATATGATTATACATATTTAAATGAACCACCTGTATATTATTTATCTACATCGCAATTTCCATTCATTACCATGTTTAATGTTGGATTATGGGTATGGATCATCATTGCAACGTTATGGATATTAAATACATATTTATACCGTTTCGAAAGTGGCATAAGATTGCAATGGCATATGTCCATTTTCGTAGTTTTAAAACCAATAATTATCGCATATCGTTTATTGTTTTGGGATACAGTTCGGTTAAGAAAATATGAACGAAAATTAGATTTTTTCATGATCATGACGTTAGGTACATATACATTTTATTATTGTATCTTGTGGGAATCATTGATGCGTTTGTCGCATGGGTGGATGATCACGAAACCACGTTTATCTGCGCAAGGTAGATTTCATTTGTACAGCTCCGTTATCATATGGGGATTTGGCAATTTTGTATTTAATTATTTTTATTTATTTCGTAATGAAGGTTTAGGTATTGTTACCGTCGATTTGTCCAAAGATATGGTTGCATATTATTTAATAGCATTTGCATTATTAGCAACTGGTGTTAGTTATACGATTATTTTAATGACCGTATGCCTTGCAACATCAAACATAAGCCACCAAATGTCAGACCAATTGCATGCATTGCAAACGCTTGGGATGGCTACGTCTGGCACTGCCGTTTCCAATCGTAAACGAATGTTTATTTTTTTATCAGTAGGTTTTACCTGTTATTTACTTTCATTATTTATTGCATGGTTTTGTGTTATTGCAATTGATGATAGCACTTTATATTATCCATGGTTAAATGATTGTATTGAGGAAATATTAGAAATTGTATTTTTATCGTGGGTATTAATTACATTCCGTGCACGTAAATTTAATACAGTAGCATTGCAAACAGAAAATATGCGTGGTAGTGGATTAGGTCCAGTATATGAAAGAACAAATAGAGAGGAAGAAGTAGAACTTCCAATTTCAACACAAGTATGTATTGTTAATCCAACGGAGGATGAAAATGCATTTATGACGAAATTATCATTTGGTATCCCAGCTGAAAATGTTCCACAATCAAAAAGTCCACGTGATGATGGTGGGGAAAGTAAAACGAAATATAAAGTTAATGAAGAGGAAATTGTTGGTGGTAGTAGTACGTAGGAGTGTGTTCTGTAAACATATATGTGGCGTCAATGTCTTGTGGTCGATAATAGAGGGGGGGGGATATGACGAGAAACGAGGAAGTACGAAAGTTGTTTACCAAAGGTTTATTTTTAGTGTGTGTTCTATGAAAAAGAAACACGTAATAAATGAGGAGATGTGACACGGAGATCAAATTATTTACGCTTTGTCTTCGTAACGTTAGAGAGTTTTGGGTGTTGTTTGCATGTTTGCATGTGTACGTGTGTATTCATATTCCTTTTTAATATTTTAATATTCACATTCACCAAAAGTGTTAAAATAATGTTTTTTTTTTGTTTTTTGTTCCTTTTTCCCCTTTTCCCTTCGTTCTTCATTCAATGCGGGGGTTGTTTTATGTCAATCGAATTCCATTTGAACTAAAAATATAAATTATAATAGAAAATATGTTGTAGTATATATACATATCAAGATATATATATATATATATATACAACATGGCATCCATAACAGAACAAGAAGATAAGGTGGACGACGACGGTGATGATGAAATTAAAAACATATACGATGTATGTGGTATACCAGGTTTGTTTAAACATATTTTAATATTTTTAAACGTTAAATCTATATTAAAAATGAGGGAGTCTTGTTTAGTGAAAAATTTAAGTCATACAAGTTTTAATGAGTGTGTAACTGCAGCGATAAGTGGACCAAAACATTTGTTTGAGTTGTATCGAAGATATAGATTAGAGTTTCAAGGGAAATCGGCATTGGTATGTGCATCTGAAAAAGGACGTATGAATGATGTGGAATTATTTATAAAATTGCATCGTTTTCATAAATATATTGAGATGAAAGGTGTGAAAGAAGGTAATATGACATTGAACGAGATGGTGAATCAAGTCGGTAAAAATAGTGGTGGTTGGGGATGGACACCTTTAGTGGAAGCTGCAAGATACGAACATTTCGACGTAGTTAAATATTTAATTGACCAAGGTGAAGCTGATCTTGATATTGCAGATAGTGGTGGAGGGAATGCATTACATTATGCAGCATGGAGGAACAAAAAGAATACGGAGTTGATTGAATTGTTATTAACTAATATGTCTCTTAATAGCATTAATAAGAAGGACAGTGTGGGATGGACTCCCCTGGACTGTGCATATTTTAATAATAATCCAATTCAACAAGCGATCATTGATCTTACACGTTCAAAAGGTGGAAAACGTAGTAGTGAATTATAAAAATGGTAGACATGTAGGAGGAGGAAATAATGATTTCAGTGATTAATAATTAGAGGAAGACGTTGAGGTGAAAGAGTTGTTCTGTATATAATTCATTTTCAATTTGAAATATTATCAAATATAAATTCCAATACAGCAAATAGATGGAGGATCAAAGAAGGATATAGGATATGAAAGTTCAAAAAGTACTCGTATTTTTCTAGGGAGACAGATTTAAAATATAATTCTCAGAATTTAATTTGCAATTAGTGAATTAATGATATATAACAAATAACAAAGTTTAGTTTCAATCGTTGTTTATCTCTCACAAAAAGACCACACCACACACACTCTTCTCTTTCACAATTCGCAATTACACTTGTTGCAAGTAATCACTAATTACACTAATGTCGTCTCTTACTATCATATAGTATCCGTGTATCACAACATTTTTACATTAACATCGTACATTTTTCCTTTTTTTAATCACCATCAATTCGAATAACTTGTGTTGGTGGTATATGCAATTCATCATTCACATCTGCACCTAAATATTGATTTAATAATGCTTTTAATTCATCATTTTGTGATTTTAAATTTTGTGTTTCATTAATAGCAGCTGCTCGGTCTTTTAAAATATTGACATATTTCACTTGCATTTTCTCCAATGCACTCCATGCACGATGTGTTTTTGGTGGTACCACATTTGCAACACGTGACCAAAATTGCCTTTCCTCTTTTCGACGCCTTTGCCTTTGCGCAGCAGCTGCTTTTTCTGCCATTGTTGCTGCTTGCAATTGCATTGCAGGATCATCCCGACGTTGATCTTCACGATCAACAATAAATTTCTTCACAACTCTAACAACTTCATCTGGTTTTACTTTTAAACCACCATTTTCCCCTTCATCATCATCTGAATCCCCATCCACTTCACGTGTTTTTGTGAAAAAATAGGATAATAATTTTTCAACATCTTTTTCACTTTCAATACCTAATGCAGCTAATATACTATCTGCTTTTGCAACTTTTCGATCTGCTTTTGACAATTGTTCTAATTTTTCCCTAGTTTCTGCATCAATTAAAAATCCTGCTTCTTGTGCTAATAATTGCAACATAATTTTTACTTTATATGTAGAAACAGGTGCTTTATTTGCTTCTTCTTCTGCTTGTTTTTTCGCTTCCTCTGTTTCCTCTTGTGTTTTCTCACCACCTTGTGCTTGTTGCGCCATGCCTTTTGGTACTCTAGCAAATACATCCGTAGTAGGTGGTTGCCAATTTAATCCTAACAATTGCGAATGGATAATTTCATCCGCTTTTAAAACACGTTCTACTAATCCTGCACTTTCTTCTTTATGCATATTCCATACTTCTTGATATGTTTCATTATCTGCAACTTCGAAATGCCTAAATTTATTTTGTAAATCTTTATATTGTTTCGTTATACGACGATAATCTTCCGTTAATAATTGATTTTCCGCTTTATGTTCAGAATCTTGACTATGGTATTTTTGTATTTGATTGGTCAATGCATCTTTTAAACGTGCTAATTTACGTTTTTGTTGCGACAATGTTGCTGAATTTTCCATATCACGTTCCGTTAATACACGATAATTATATTCTAATTTTTCCGTATTCAATTGATAGGTAGCACGCATTTCTTCCAATTGTTGTTCTAACGTTTGTATATCTGTTTCCAATTTAATTTTTAATTTATTGTAATCTTCACTATCTTTTACCCTTAAATTTTGTATTTCCTCCTGGTATTGTTCCTCTCGTTCCTGCTTTGCTTCCATGAAATGAATTTCCATATGACGTCGTTTATCAAATAAATCATCGATTTCAGATTTATTTTGTGATAATAACGAATCACGTTCACGCATAAATGCATCTTCAATTTGTTCTAATTCCACTTCATATTCTTTTTGTAAATCGTTATATTGTTTACGCATACGAGATAATAATTGTGTAATATCTTCTTCTTGTTGTTTCAATGCTTTAACGTAATCTTCATCTTTCGATTTCAATTCATTATTAAATTCTTTAATTAATTCATCTTTAGAAGAGATAATACGTTCACAACCACCTTTTTGTTTACGTAACTCGACCATTAAATCTTGTGGCATATTGTAGTTCATTAATCTATATATATATATGTATGTATTTTGTTAGTATATTGTGGCATATAGGGGTGAGATAGAGAATTTATTTTAATATTTAATATTGATAAAGAAATATAATATACTTACTCTTGCCATCTCATTTCAACAGCTGCATTACGTTTACCACTTTCAATTGCTTCTTCTTGTAAACGTCTTAACCTATTTTGACGATTATCTTCCTCACGTATACGACGTTGGTTTTCAGCATTATCTGCTTGTACACGTATGGAGGTAACGCTTTCAATACTTTGTGCTTTGACACGATCAATATGTGCTAAACTTTGTTGTGTTTGTTTCGCACCTTCACTTTGACCTGGTCCATCATCATGACTACCACCAATGGTTTTCCCTTCATCATCTTTTGCACGTTTACGTTGTTCAATACGTGTACGACGTGCTTTAATCCGTGCTTCCCTATCTTGTTTTTCGGATGTAAAGTCTTCCATTTTTTGTTATATATTATGTTTTTTTTTTTTTACTATATGTATACTATATGTACTACTATATTTATATGAAACGAATATGTATTACGATAGACTTATATATATTGTTTTACAACTGCTCTTTGGTACTTGTTCAGTCTACTTTTGTTTTGAACAGTTTTTCACTCTGCACATATACATTTGTTTCCTAATTGATGCATTTGTGCATTTATTTATTGCCTGGATTGCCTGCATTGCTTGCATTGCTAATAAAACGGCCATAAAAACGGGTAGTTTTATGTTTTTATTAGCAGCTATGGTTATAGGGGGAGGCGGTTCTTTTATAGTCCTATTCCCATCGTATATATATACCTTAATGAGCTGAGGCACCTGCACCTGCTGGATGCTGGTATACTGATGCTAGTTCTTATATAGTCCTATTCCCATCGTATATATATACCTTAATGAGCTGAGGCACCTGCACCTGCTGGATACTGGTATACTGATGCTAGTTCTTATATAGTCCTATTCCCATCGTATATATATACCTTAATGAGCTGAGGCACCTGCACCTGCTGGATGCTGGTATACTGATGCTAGTTCTTATATAGTCCTATTCCCATCGTATATATATACCTTAATGAGCTGAGGCACCTGCACCTGCTGATACTGGTATACTGATGCTAGTTCTTACATAGTCCTATTCCCATCGTATATATATACCTTAATGAGCTGAGCACCTGCACCTGCTGATGATTGCTGTTACTGGTGCTATGTACCTACTAATCGCACTGAATTAGGACAGAGAGGTCTGATTTGGAATTCACAGTTCTACATTTATTTACTTATGCTATGTGCCTACTAATCGCACGATTATTCCCACAGTCATCTTATCATTAGGGTTAGCAGCAATACGAGTACTGGTTTTAGCATGACGATACCACTCTCCTATTACATATTACATGCAAGTACACAATATTCATATACTAACACACTTTTTATTATTATATCGTTAATTTTAACGTTTCATCATTGCCAATTCCGATTGCCAACAAAATAATGTATGTTCATTACTGTACTCAGAACTTGATAGTTGTGTTTTTGCATAGACTAAGATAGAACATATACACAGCGAGTAAATATATAAAATAAATTGTACTTGGATAAATCGTCTTCCATCACATAATAAAAAAAAAAAACATTAATGAAAAAATAATAAATATAAATTCCTCCTCTGTGAATACTCCTTGACATATACATCATACAACTTGTACAAACATTATTTGACATCTATCTATCTATCTATCGATTGATTGATCGTAATAAATATACATTGATATATAGAGAGATATTCTATTAAATGCAATAAGAAGAAGAATTCAAATATTAATTATATTCAACGAACAAACAACAAAATACAATGCATCACGATCATACCTTTGTATATGCAGATGAAGTGAAAAAATACAAAACACACCATTTAACCAGACCAGGTCATAGTAAAACCTCTGATAATGATGAAAATGCTGCGTTTCAAGAACATAAAGGAAAGGAATCGTTGGTCAATAAATGCATACGCACCATTGCGGTGAACTTTGATAAAAATCCAAATATTGATGGATTACCAGAAAAATTATTACCAAAATTAGTGGATCAACTATCGTTAACGTTACCTGTTAATATTAGTGCAGCATTTATACACTCTGAATCATATTGGAAACGTTGTTGCATAGAAGGTAACGGTTGGAAAAATTGCCAAATAGCGGAACATGGTTTGACGTGGAAACAGACGTTTTTTGAGAAATTTATTGAAGAACAATTGGAAACTTTTGATCCAAATGTACATGATATTGATGAATTACGTAGCAAGTTAGAAGCAGCGGAAGATTATGTGTTTAATTTAACTATTAAACAATTAATGTCACATATGGATTTAAGTCACATATTTAGTCGTTTACCAAATTTAAGTAAATTGGAATTGACGTATGGTGTAAAACAAATTAAAATGAATTACGAACGTTCCTTGTTTGGCATGAAGATATCCGATGCAGACAGTTTGAAACAATGTATTAAAACTACAGATGTTTTAACAACGTTGATGTTACCAGCAAATTTAATTGATGATGATTTATTACGCCAATTAATGGGTGGTTTAATTAATAATAGTACAATTACACATTTGGATTTTTCACATAATAAAATTACAAATCATGGTGCAAGATTATTAGCAAAATTACTTGGCTCGCGCTCTGTATTGACATGTTTAAATTTAGCAGATAATCAAATACATGCTGAAGGTGGTAAATATTTAGGTAGAGCATTACGTAGAAATGAAAGTTTAATTGAGTTAAATTTACGTTTAAATCGTTTAACTGATAATGGTGGTAAAGCATTATTACAAGGTCTTAGAGATAATGGAAGTTTACAATTGTTAAATTTAAGTGCGAATTCATTAGCAGAACAAAGTGCGGATGAATTGAGTACGTTATTTCAATTTCCGCATAGTGCATTAGCGGCAATTGATTTATCAAATAATGAATTAAACGAACCAGAATTTAGTTCCATTGAATCATCATTAAGCAATAATATGTCATTAACAAGTTTAGATTTACGTAACAATAGAGTATCAAAAGAATCAGATGCTCTTGATAGGATATCAATGATTGTAAGGAAAAATGAGTTGGATTCAAGGAAGTAAAAAAGAACCAAAAAAAAAGGATATTTTAATAAGAGAGATGAGGAGGAGAAGAGGAGAAGCTATATATGTTGTATGCATATACATGTTTATTGATATTTTTATATTATATATAGTACAGTACATTCAGTAAAAAGAGGGAGGGGGAGAGATTCTATTAAAACTTGAGAGAACTTAGGTTATTACGTTATTACGTATGATATGACGTACGAATATGATTATTGATTTATGATTTTGCGCTTAAGAAGTATATATGAGCGATTTTAATATATTAATATATGCACCTCTCTCTCTACAGACTCTCTAACTCTCTACTACTTCGTGTACGCGAAATATATTTACTGACGGTTCGTATTTTTCTACTCTTCCTCTTCTTTATCCTCTTCTACTTTGCTACTATACCCCACTTTTGTCTTCTTTCTTCTACCATCAGTTGCTACATTAGTTGGAATTAAAGCAGACACACGAAATGATTGGCGTATTGGTGGTGGCGCAACGGTACCATCCATGATTTTCATATTCACACTCTTTCGTATTTTTTTATCCTTCTTCTTGTTATTATTAAAGGATGATCGTGAGGAACGTTCACGTGCTGTTTGTGGACGTCGTGGTAATTGACGATTCTCAGGTGATAGTTTTCTAGTTGATTTTCGTACCATATTTACATTTGTATTTTTTTTATTTGTTGAGCCAACATGTTTAGAAATTCTTCTTGCAGGACGATCGCAAAATAAACATCGGACACCTACTGCAGGTAAATTTTGTTCTTGCTGTAGATTAATTTCCGGTTCTTTTTGTATTGGTAGTTGTCGTTGTTGTTGTTGTACTTTTACACTATCTTTCATAATTGCTTTTGGTCTTACATTTTTCTCGCCAACAATAGCTCCCTCTTCTTCAGCTGCTTTAATCTCTGACGCACGTCCAAGATTTTGCAATGCCGCCTGTTCTACCTGCTCTTGCAAACGCCTAATTAATTCTTTTTGATCATCTAATCGTTTTGCAGCGAGAATTAACTTATCTTCATGTTGGCCAATTCTATTTAATAAAGATGCTCTAGTAAGTTCTGCTGCAATTTGAGCATCTTTTCTTTTCGCAGTTTTTGCACGTGCATCTTCTGCTATATGATGTATACCCATTGATATATTAGATGCAGTTAGCATTTCCATTTTTTTTCCTTCGCCTTCGTTGTCAACTTCCGCTTCCTTTTCTTCATTTAATATTTCATCTTCATGCTCCTTTTTTAAATTTGATAATCGTCTTTCTATTTTACTATGTTGTTTCTCTAAATGATTTAATTGATCCATTGCATTTTTCAATTGGAATTTTATTATATGTGCTGGATCTTGTCCTTGTGGCTGTTGGCGTTGTTGTATATTCCCTGGATTTATTGTTTGTGGTGATGCAACTGAACTTGTTCTACCAGAACCTAAATGCCCATATGCAATAAGTTCAGCTTCAGTAGTTTCTTTAGCTACAGTTTTTCCAATGGATATTGTACCAGCCGTAGTAGGATTTAGCATTTGGGAATTCATTATAGCTTGTTGCTGTAATGGTACATTCCCTGCCATTTGTTGTGGAATCATCATAGCATTAGATGCAATTGGTATTGGCATGGAGATTTTTGCATCTTCTGGCATTTCGCTTGATTTTCTGCTTATAGATTTAATACCTTCAATTTCATTTCTTATAAATGTTAATTGATGCTGCATATTTTCCATTGCTAATCTTAAATTTGTAACATCCATAATTGGTGCCTTATCGCCAAGCTCTGCTACAGTATCACCTAATCTATCTTGCATGTCCAAAATGGTATCTTGTTGCTTCTCCGATTCCATCCTGTCGACTTTCGTAACTAGTTGACGGGTATTTTTTGCAACCATTTCCTTTGTCTCTTTCGCATCTTGTGTAATTTCTTTGTTTTTCATATGCATAATTTCATTAGTAGCATATGTTATTGCATTAAACTCTTGCATTGCTGATACATCTGTTTTTTCAGCTTTTTTATTTATTACATCTTCATGCTTACCTTGGACGTCATATAATTTTTTTGCATCACGTACTAATTTATCGATTTGTGATTGGCTACCACGGATATCATGCATAATTTGTTCAGTAATATCCCCAGTAGCAAACCCTTCGGCATGTTCTATAAATTTATTCCACTCATCCCGCCTTACTATATTGCTATCTAAATCAACTTTTATCATATCTAAATCTTCTTCCAATGCTTCACGCCACTCTTCGAGTGCACCGATAGAATTAAATGTATTTGTTTGTAATTCTAATAATGATTGGCGTATCTCATTTGTATCATAGTCATAACTATGGGATAAGACGTAATCATCTTTACGTGCTTGACTCTCTGTTTCTACTTGAATGATACGTTGTATCATTTTCTCAATTTTTTTATCAATACTTTCGTTAGTTGGTATTGTTTCAATCATGCCTTCAATTCTACTAATTTCTTCTTTTTCAGCATAATCTAA
>JACLAD010010819.1_pt1 | contig 11596 bp, 18 predicted proteins | sample 8027901 | NCBI WGS metagenome assembly JACLAD01 (sample SAMN15725071, study PRJNA655200) | protist metagenome | isolation source: fluorescence activated cell sorting (FACS) single amplified genomes of... | place: Spain: Blaines Bay Microbial Observatory, Mediterranean Sea | collected 2016-07-05
TGAAAGCCCGCGCGAGGCCGGTCTGCGCGAGACGCGCGAGGAGGCGGGGCTCGTGCTCGACAGCCTGATCCCGATCTTCGGCGGCTACCCCTCGCCCGGCTCGAACACCGATTTCTTCCACTGCTTCCTCGCGCTCGCCGACCTGCCGCAGGAGCGCAGCTGGCGCGGCGGGCTGGCCGAGGAGGACGAGGATCTGCGGCTGCACGCCGTCTCCTTCGACCGCGCGATGGAGCTGGTCGGCACGGGCGAGATCGAGGTGCTGCCCTTGCAGGCGATGCTCTACTGGCTTGCACATCATCGTGTAGAGCTGCGCGCCTCGGCACATCCGCCGGGTGCTTGAGTTTCGGACGCACGCTGCCTATTGCTCGGACAACACAGGAAAGGCTGCCCCATGGACATCAAATCCGACCTCGCCGCCGCCATCGGCAACACCCCCCTCATCCGGCTCAAGGCCGCCTCCGAGGCGACGGGCTGCGAGATCCTGGGCAAGGCCGAATTCCTGAACCCCGGCCAGTCGGTCAAGGACCGCGCGGCGCTGTGGATGATCCGCGACGCGGTTGAGAAGGGCACGCTCAAGCCCGGCGGCACCATCGTCGAGGGCACGGCGGGCAATACCGGCATCGGTCTGGCGCTGGTCGGCGCCTCGATGGGCTTCAAGACGGTGATCGTGATCCCCGAGACGCAGAGCCAGGAAAAGAAGGACATGCTGCGGCTTGCGGGCGCCGAGCTGGTGCAGGTCCCGGCGGCCCCCTACCGCAACCCCAACAACTACGTGCGCTATTCGGGCCGTCTGGCCGAGGAGCTGGCGCGCACCACGCCCGAAGGCGTGCTCTGGGCCAACCAGTTCGACAACATTGCCAACCGGCAGGCGCATATCGACGCCACCGCCCCCGAGATCTGGGAGCAGACCAAGGGCAAGGTGGACGGCTTCATCTGCGCGGTCGGCACGGGCGGCACGCTGGCCGGCACCGGGATGGGGCTTCAGCCCAAGGGCGTGAGGATCGGCCTCGCCGATCCCGAAGGCGCGGCGCTGCACAGCTTCTACACCACCGGCGAGCTGAAATCCGAGGGCGATTCGATCACCGAAGGGATCGGGCAGGGGCGGATCACCGCCAATCTCGAAGGCTTCACCCCCGATTACAGCTACAAGATCCCCGACAGCGAGGCGCTGCCGATCGTGTTCGACCTTCTGAAGCATGAGGGCCTCTGCCTGGGCGGCTCCTCGGGCATCAACGTGGCGGGCGCGATCCGGCTGGCGCGCGAGCTGGGGCCGGGGCACACCATCGTTACCGTGCTGTGCGATTACGGCACGCGCTACCAGTCCAAGCTGTTCAACCCCGACTTCCTGAAGTCCAAGGGGCTGCCCGCGCCGGACTGGCTCGATCGCGGCCCGTCCTCCATTCCGGGCGTCTTCGAGGACGCATGAGCGCCCGCCTTTCGGCGGCTCCGGCGGGGCCGCGTCTCGTGGCCGCGCTGCTGCTGTCGCTTTGGTGCGCGCAACGGAGCGGTGGCCGAGTGGTCGAAGGCGCACGCCTGGAAAGTGTGTAGGCGGGGAACCGTCTCGAGGGTTCGAATCCCTCTCGCTCCGCCACTTTTCATCCAGTAAAATCTCTATAAGCTATTGAAAAGGCTTGGGAAACACCCGCGCCTTGCGAGGGACGTTTTCGCGTGCTTCTGATTTGATGCACAAATTGGTGCACTTTCTGGTGCACATAGCCCCTTGTGCTGCCCTGCAAAACCCGCGCATTTGTACCCATGATCTATCTGCGCGGCACCACCTGGTTCATGCGACGTCGGCGACCCAAGCGCTATGCCGCGGTCGACCCTCGCGAGATCCTCAACATCAGCTTGGCGACCGATAGCGAGAGCGTGGCGCGCGAGAAAGAATCGGCGGTCTGGGGCGAGCTGATCGAAGGCTGGGAGGCGAAGCTCGCCGGTCGTGATGGCGATGCCGAGGCACGCTACCAGGCCGCCCGCGATCTCGCGCAGCAGCGCGGCTTTCGCTTTCGGCGGATCGAGGAGGTAGCCAAGATGCCGACGGCCGAGATTCTCGATCGGGTCGAAGCGATCTCTGAGGTGAAGGGCGAGCCCGATGCGATGGAAGCGGCCGCGCTCCTCGGTACGGCGCGCCCGCCGGCGCTGACCATCAGCCGCGCACTCGAGGCCTACTGGACGCTCGCCCGCGACAAGACGCTGGGCAAGTCGACCGATCAGCTGCGGCGCTGGCGCAATCCGCACATCAAGGCGATCCGCAACCTGATCGGCGTCGTCGGCGATGTCGAGCTCGAGCGGCTGACACCCGACGACATGCAGGACTTCCGAGACTGGTGGATCGACAAGGTCGAGGAGGGCGATGTGATCCCCGCCTCAGCGAACAAGGATTTCACCTATGTCGGTGCCGTGCTGCGCTTAGTCGCCGCCCGCAAACGCTTGGGCTTCGTGCCGCCGACCCCAGAGCCGATCAAGGCGGGGCGTCAGAACACGCGGCTGCCCTTCTCTGTGGACTGGATCCGCGACAAGATCATCCCCGGTCTCGGCGGGCTGAACAGCGAAGCGCGTGCTATCGTCCTGGTGATGGTCAACACGGGCATGCGGCCGAGCGAGATTGCCAATCTGGGCGGCGACCGGATCCAGCTCGAGGGCAACATCCCGCATGTCCAGGTACGGCCCGTGGGTCGTCAACTGAAGAACGATGTCTCTGAGCGCGATGTGCCGCTCGTCGGCGTCTCGCTCGAGGCCATTCGCAGCTGCCCGGAGGGCTTTCCGCGGTATCTCGATAAGGCAGGTCTGTCGGCGACCGTGAACAAGTACCTGCGGGAGAACGGCCTGTCCGAGACGCCGCGCCACACGCTCTACGGCCTGCGGCATTCGGTCGAGGATCGGCTGCTGATCGCCGGTGTGGATGAGAGAGTGCGCCGCGACATCCTCGGCCACAGCCTCAACCGGCAGCGCTATGGCGACGGAGGCGGTCTACCGATGAAGCTGAACGCGCTGCAGCGGATCGCTCTCTAATCCGCGCCCATGCTGCGCAGAAGCTCAAGCACGGCCTGCCGCTTGCCCTTCGGTACCGCCAGTATGGCGCGCAGCAGCTCTGCGGTTTCGCGGTCGATAACCGGCTCGGCTTGAGAGGCTGCCGGTTTTTCATCATCGTAGAAGTAGGTCACCGGCAGGTTCAGCGCTCGGGCGATGTCCCATAGTCGCGAGGCGGACACCCGGTTCGCGCCAGTCTCGTACTTCTGAATCTGTTGGAACTTGCAGCCAGATGCGTCGCCGAGTTGCTGCTGCGTGACGCCCCGGAGCCAACGGCCTTGACGAATTCGTTTGCCGACGAGCGTATCAATGGGGTGGGGCATACTTGGTCTCCGGATTGGCGGGGGAAGGGCACTCTTATTGCGTGCCTGTAGGGCTCACCAGCGCGCCAGAAAGGCGATTTCGTATAGATATGCAGGCCTGCCGTGACCTCCCATGCCGAGTTGGAGATCCGAACGACATCGTGAAGCCTATGATAGGGGGCCGCTGATCCAGGCCGCTTCAGCGGATCGCGCGCTGAGCTGCCTCAAGCTCGTCGCGCAGCCGGTTGATAAGGGGGATGTAGGCTTCGCCGCCCGGTGCCGTGGCGATGCGCTCGACCTTGTGCAGCGCGGCTTCAATGCGCGCCGCGCGAGCTTCGATTGGTGAGGGGCGACGGATGGCGGGCATCTAGAGCGCCATCTCGATCAGCTTGGCGATGCTCCAGATAGCCAGAACCCACAAGCAGATCCCCATGGGGGGTGCGAGGAAAGCGCTAGCGCCAGATGGGATCGGCCGGCGGCTCATCGTTGGGTGGCCTTGTGGGCGAGCTTCATCGGCGCCTCCTCCACGCCCAGAGATTTACGGCCCTGGGCTACGATCACCGGAGCGATCATGAGTGGAAACAGGATCGATCCCACCATCTGCAGCGGGGTGCTGTCGATCAGCATGCCTGGGCCGTAGGAGATTGCGGCCATCAGGACCGTTGTTCGGATAGTGCCCGGCAGAGGGCGTCGCCTCGACGGCCAATCGAGAACAAGCGAGATTTTCAGTTCATTCGCCATTTGAAACTCCTTCTTCTCACTGGTTGTCAGGTCAGCGCGCCTGATCTAGCGATGCTTTACGCCGCGCCCCGACGCGTATGCGCCCATTCGAGGAAGGGCTGGCGAGGGCCGTAGATGCTCAGCCACTGCAGGATGAGCATCTGGCGCTGTGCCTCCCATATGGCGGCGACCTCGGGGTCAGTGCCGTCGACGAGGTCGGCCAGCATGGCCTCGGCTTCGGTCGTGCGGCCCGATTGCAGCGTCTCGAGCGCCTGCTCGATCCCGCTTTCGAGGCGGGCCACTTCGTTGAAGCACAGGCAGGGTGTGCAGGGGCAGGGGTCAGACATCATGCGTCCTCGCGGCAAGGTTGCAGTTGAGGATGATAGGAGCCGCAACTAACGTCAGGTGCAGGCCGCACGCCGCAAACGCGCGACCTGCCACACCCCCTACGCTTTGCAGGACTGCAGGAGGCATGTTCAGAATGAGAGAGAGCAGATGCGCGAAACCACCGACGCCACCCCGCCCGCCGGCGTTACCACCGGGGACCAAAGGAATGCCTCCGGGGATCAAGCCCCCGCGGCCAAAGTAGATCTTCAACGGTTCGAACTGCTGCGAAGTGCGCTCTACCATGAGGATCGCGAGGACTGGTACGGGCGCATCAGCCGCGTGACGACGTTCATTGTGCTGCTCTTGGGCAGCGGAGCGGTGGCAGCTTTCGGAGCCAGCTATGAGATCGTTGGTCAATTGGCCGGGCTGGCGATTGCCACGCTGTCCGGCGCCAGCCTGGTCTGGGACATGAGCGGTCGCATGCAGACCCATGCCGTGCTCAAGCGCCGGTTCTTCTGGCTGATGGCCGATCTTGAACGAGGCCGCGCCCTTGAGGAAGTTACGGCTGAGGCAACCATGATCTATGCGGATGAGCCGCCAGCCATGTGCGCCGTCAATTCCGTGGCGCATAATCGAGCCGGCCTGAACACCTATGGCAGCGGCAACTACGATCGCGTCGAGCTCCGCTGGTACCAGCGCCGGTTCCGACACTGGGCGGCGTTTCGAAGCCTCGAGGAGCCTCAGGTCAAAGCAGCTGCCTAAGGCGATCACGGCGCGATCTCCCGTGTCAGCAGGCCGGGCAGATCCGCCAAAAGCGATAGGGCGAAGACTGTGATCGTGATGATCGCGGCGGCGCCCATGAAGGCGGCGAGGCCCGACATGATCCGGTATTCGAGGCTTTCGCCTTCGGGCTGTGCTGCCGTCTTGACGCAGGCGGGAGCGGGTTGCGCGATGAGGCGAGTTACCGCTTTGATGGTCACGCGATCGCGCTGCCGCGCGCGGTCGAGATCCTCGATCGACCCGGCGAGGGACTCGATCTCGATGAGGGCAAGGCGATCTTCTGCCGACACGGGTGGGCGGGGTTCGTTCGCCGGGCGCGTCGGGCGAATGTGGCGAATGCTGGGGAGCGCGGTCATGCTGCCGCCCCCGGCTGATCGAGGTGCAGACGTGCGGCATCTCGCACCATCTGGCTGGTAGACCAAAGCATCGCGATCGCGGCCGCCTGACGACGCAGATCCTCCGCCCCGATGAAAAGGGCCATCTGCGCCCATTCGAGCTGAGCGCGGCGGAGGCCGGGGTCGTGATCAGGCTGGGGCCAGCCGCCCATCGCGCTGCGCGCGTCGATATGCCAGTGCATCGCGGCGCTATTGGCGTCAAAGCCGGGGACCTCGATCCCATGCAGCGAGATGATAAAACAGGATCGGCCGCTTTGCGGTGGTGTCTGCCAGCTGCCGCCGGTCTCGATCACTTCATTGGCGATTGTCTCGGTGCGTTCTTCGGGCGTCATGCGGTCGAGCGCGGTGACAAGCCGGGCGACGCGGTCATGCAGTTCGGGGGGCATGGGGTGCTCCTCAATCGCAATGTTGGGGGAGAGGCCGGGCGCAGGCGCCCAGCCAGAGGCTCAGCGCGCCGTGGCCTGCGCGAGGCGCGCCGCCAGCCAGACAAGACCGACGACCATCAGGTCGAGGATCAGGTCGATGAAGCCGGGCGCGACCACCTGCGCAGCGGTCAGCGTCAGCGCTGCACTGGTGGTCCAGGCCAAGACGTGGCGGTGCAGCCAGTCCATCAGGTGTAGCTCGACAGTTTGAGCCCGAGCTTGGTCGCGACCTTGTCGAGCACGGCCGTTTCCTTGCCGTCGATCGTGCCGTCGGCTTCAGCGATGTCGAGCGCGGCCATCAGCACCAGCTCGGCATCGGGATCGGTCGCGACCTCTTCGATTTCACGATAAAGGCCCATCTGTCCAACGCGCCCGCCATTGGCGCGGTCGATCATGCGGGTGATCGAGCCTTCGATCTCGCGCGCGGAGAAGGCGGTGTTCAGGATCTCGTTAGCGGAGACGGCCTTGGCCATCGCCTCGATCTCGCTGTCCTCAATGCTGCCGTCAGCGGCGGCGACCAGGGCAGAGGCGGCGCAGACCGCTTCGAGCATGTCGGTCTTGCCCTGCATGCGCTTGGCGCCGGAGGTAAGCTTGGTTTTTAGTGCTGCGAACAATGGGGTCTCCTCGGGTAGACCGTCGCGGGGTGCGGCGGATGAGGAGAAGTATTGCGAATATCGCAACACTAAGTCAATCGCAAATGTTGCGATAAGCGCATTCGGCTGCTGGCGGTAGTCTTGCGAAGGGGCTCAGCTATCAGGATGTAGTTGGCTCCGAAGGGCAAAAAGCCCGGCGCGATGCCGGGCTAATAGGTGACTTTATGCCATGAGCGTGTCACCGCATGGCGGGAGGCTCGATGCGGGCGGTGGCACTCGAGGTATCTGTAGAGCCGCGTCTGCCGCGTTCTTGATCATAAATGACCACTTCTCGTCGACCACCTAGCGACAGAACAAGCCCTGTGATGAGAAATATCGTCCCCAAGATGAATCCTATGATCGCAGCGGCAGCAGTGATCGCGCCGCCAGCCAACCCCGCGCCGACCGCAGCCATGCCTTTGTCGGTATCGGATGCAGTCCCGACAACTTCATTGAACGCAGCACCAGAGATGAGCATTGCGGAAAGGGGCAGGAAGAAGACTGCGGCGCCCAGTGCCAGGAAGCCGCGTCCGAAGGCGCGTCGCATGGAGGGGGCAAGGGCACAGAGGCCTGCGACTGCAGCGATTACTACGAGGGTGATACCTGTGGCGAGCCCACTATCGGGGCCGCCGGAGGCGAATGAGGCAAGGGCGGGGGACAGGGCCAGCATCGTGGCAATGCCGAATGCAAAGCCTATGATGAGCCGCACCAGAAACCTGAAAAACTTCATACCTTACCTCCCACCCAAATCACCTTCCCAATGACCGAGACCTGATCTTCCGGCCATTCCTGCATCGGATAGGCATCCCGGTTGTCTGATATGATCGTGATGTGCCCTAGCTTGGCTGCGCGCGTGACGCGCTTGACATGCAGCGCTTCGCCGAAGCGCAATACAAAGAGGCCATCGTAGCTGAGATTGGTCTTGGATCGGTCCAGCATGACGACATCGTCGTCTTTCAGCGTAGGCTCCATGCTGTCGCCCTTGACGCTGATGATCGCCAAATTCTGCAGGCTGGCTCTGGTGACACGACGCAGATAGTCTTGGGGGAAGGCCAAGCTGAAGGCTATTGCCTCATAGTCGTCTACGTTGGCTCCGTGGCCCGCACTCGCCGCTACATCGTAGACCGGAACCAATGCATCCTCGCGAGCTTCCGAGGCGAGGTCTGCGATCTCGAGCTTCGGTACCTTGTTTTCCGGCTCCTCCGACTGATCTTCAAAGAAGGCGACCACCCGAGGAACTTCTGCTGCCTGAACTCGACGAACGCCCTTGAGTATCTTGCTCAATTTGTCCTGATCGATCCCCATGCGCTCTGCAAGTCGAGCTTGTTCGCCATGGCGGCCGCTCAACTTTGCCTTGATCCATTCTGCATCTACAACATCCATGGGTGCAATCATTGCGGATTCCGCAACGACCCTACAATCGCGGATATCGCAACTATCTGACTTGCGTTCTACTGCGATATTCGCAATATTCACGTACATGGAACCTGCACTCACCATTATAGAGCTATGCGGAGGCTTCAAGGCGGTAGCCGAGATGACCGGCCGTGATGAATCTCGTGTCCGGCGCTGGACCTACTCCAAGGAGCGGGGCGGTACTGATGGCCTTATTCCTTCTGACATGGCGAAAATCCTTATGAGGGAAGCGCGCCGCCGGAATCTTCCGCTGCAGCCAGAGCACTTTTTCCCCGCCTCTGAGAATCCCGCCGCCTGATGCGCCGCTCCATCCCGTCCTGATCAACCGTGCTTGTTCCATGCCCCCAATCTGGGGCCTCGGGCGCCGGTGATCGAGTAAACACCCCCATGAGGTTTTCACGGTGAGAAACAACCGTCCCGACAGCATCCAGTCCGCGATCGCCGCCGCCTACACGGCCAATGGCGGGCTCGAGAACACCGCCTCGGACATCGGCGTCTCGACGGCGCTGCTGAGCCTCGGCACCCGCGTCGACGAGAAGCGGCAGGGCGGGCTCGGGGTCAACTACCTCGACCGGCTCGGCCGCATGCACCGACCCTCGGCGCTGCCTTTGGCGCAGCATTTCTGCGCGCTCAGCGGAGGTGTCTTCCAGCCGCTTGAGGCGAGCGGGTCGGGGTGTCTGATCACGCTGAGCGGCGATGCGGCAAAAGAATTCGGCGATGTCGTGGCCTCAGCGCTCAGGGCCAAGCTGAGCAGGAGCACGACCGACTGCGACGACACCATCCTGCAGATCGATGAGGCGATGGGGGTCCTGGTGCGGATGCGCGCCGAGGCCGTGAGGCAGCGCGGCCGTTAAGGCCGCTACGAACAAGAAACGACGAGGAGAGCAGACCATGACGGCATCTACGGCCCCTCGGGCCCGGTTTCCGCTCGCGCATCTCGCGGTCGAGGTTGTGCGCGAGCGCGGCTCCACACCCTTCTTCGCGCTGGTCGCGATCGAGGCCGCTCGGCCCGCCGATCGCAAGCCGATTTTCTCCGGACCCGTGACCCCGGACATGTCCGCGCAGCTGCGTGCGCTTGCCGATCACCTTGAGGGGGTTGGGGCATGAAGCGGAGCTACACCGACGATATGGTGCTGAGCTGGCTCGAGCGACGTTGCACCGGTCAGACCTGTCTCGCCATTGCGCGAACCGACGGCGTCGACAAGCGCGCTGTCCTGGTCACGACGAACCGGGTGCGCGCCGCTGACCTGGCGGAATCGGGCGATGGTCCGGCCAAGGTGCTGGAGGGCTACTGGTGATGCGCATCTATCGCCCGGTCGACATCACCGGTCAGCTGGTGCCCGATGAGTTGCCCATCGAGGATCGTCCCGCCTTGCAGTGGATCCCGATCGAACGGCTGGTGATCGACGACCGCTACCAGCGCCCGCTTCTCGAAGCGAACTGGGAGATCATTCACAAGATCGCCCGCAATTTCACTTGGAAGCGCTTCTCGCCGATCATGGCCGCGCCGGTCGAGGATGGCCTGCTCGCCCTGATCGACGGGCAGCACCGCACCCATGCCGCCGCTCTGGTTGGACACACGGCCGTGCCTGGCGCGATCAGCCATCACCTCGACCCCGCCGCGCAGGCCGCCGCTTTCGCCGGGATCAACGGCGACATGACGCGCGTCCATCCGATCCAGGTCTTCAAGGCCGCGCTGGCAGCAGGCGAGGCTTGGGCGGTCGAGTGTCAGCAGGTGGTGGCCGCGGCTGGGTGCCATCTGATGACGGTGCAGGCCAGCAGCGAAAGGCGACAGGTCCGACAGGTTTACGCCATCGCGGCCATTCGCCAGATGGTCGGCGCGGGACACGGCGCGCTCGTCACCAAGACGCTCACGGCGCTTGCGCGCAGCACGTTCGGCGCGAATTTCACCGACGCCTGGACGAATGAGACGCTGAAGCCGCTGCTCACCGCGGCGATCGCGGTGCCGGAGGCACGGTTCGGCACGCTTACGGCCTTCTTCGACAGCCTCGATCTTACCAGTGTTGCCGGTCGACTTGGCGAACGTGCGGTGATCGGTCTTCCGCTTCCCGAGCGCCTTCTTCACCGCCACCGCGGCGTTGACCTTCTGATGCGCCGCAGCGAGCGCCGCCTCGTCCTCATCGGTCCGCTCATCGATCGCCCGCAGGCGACGCACCTCGGCCTCGGCCGCGGGCAGCGCGTCGAGCCGTTGGCGCTCCCAGTCGTCGAGCGCGAGAAACCGGACCTCCTCGAGCATCCGGTCGCTGACTGACTGCGCCAGGCGCCGCACGGCGAGGCCATTGCTATCTTGTGCCCAGCGGGTCCCGTCCCAGCCGAACCAGCCGACCCGGGGCACTTGGACCACATCGCGGCCATGATAGAGCACGAAGCGCCGGCCGTTGCCGACATCGTTAAGTGGAAAGCCCGACCCCTCGATCTCCGGAGCCGGGGCGGCGTCCGGGTCACCAGGTTCATTCGGTCCGCCGGGCTCCTGATCACGAGGATCGTCGGGATCGTCATCGGGGTCCGGGGTTTCGGCCGCGATCGGCACATCACCCATGTCGACCTCCTCGGCCGAGGCGAAACGGTCGCGCACTTCGCGCAGCGGATCGAGATCATCCGTCATTGTGGGTCCCTCGTCAGAATGTCGTTCAAGTCCTGTCCCTCGCCCGCATGGACGATGGAGATACTGTCGAGCCCGCGGATGCGCGCACGAGCGCGGCGCAGGCCGGAAAGAAGCTGGGCGCGGGTCACGCGCGGGTCGCTGTCGCCGTCCTGGATGAAGACCAGACGCCGGATCCACGGCGGCGGCAGAAAGGCGGTGTCGTCCTCGAGATCGGGGATGCCGGCGTATTTCATCCCCTTGCCGCGCAGCACGCGCTTGCCCGCCATGTTGCCGAGATCGATCCCGGCCCAATAGGCCGCACCGGGCAGCGCATCGGCCGCGAGGGCGGTCAGCGTGGTCTCGATCCCCTCGCCCATCACCAGCGTGTCGAAGTCCCCCGGCCGAGGCCGATGATGGGTCAGCCGGATGGCGCAGCCCTTCTTGGAGCCGAGGCTCTTCTTGCGATCGAGGATCTCGTCCTCATGTTCGATCCGCGCCTTGCCCTGCGGCCGATCGAGATCGAACCAGGTGCGATGCACGGCCGAGAAACCACCACCGGGCAGCTGGATCGCCGCGAGCATGGCAGGGCCGCGATGGACTTCCTGCCAGCCGCGCCCCTCGGCCGGGATCATGTAGGGCAATGCCGGCACATAGCGCAGGCAGGGCGGCGGGTTTGATGCCAAGGTATCGGGCAGGCCACGCAGCCGCAGGTAATCGACCACGGGCGAGCCAGCGGCAGTCTCGGCCGCATCCCAGATGGCGCGCGCGGCCGAAACAGCCTCGGCACGCTTGCGTTCCGCCACCCGCTCCGCCTCGGCCCGATCACGCTCCCGCGCCTCTTCGCGCTGCCGGCGAACCTCGGGATCGATATCCCGCTCCGCCTCGCCCACGAGCCAGGCGAGCGCCGCCTTGAAGTCGCAGGCCAGCACCAGCTCGACCAGCCTCACGCCATCGCCGCCGCCGCAGT
>JACLAD010003143.1_pt1 | contig 11590 bp, 10 predicted proteins | sample 8027901 | NCBI WGS metagenome assembly JACLAD01 (sample SAMN15725071, study PRJNA655200) | protist metagenome | isolation source: fluorescence activated cell sorting (FACS) single amplified genomes of... | place: Spain: Blaines Bay Microbial Observatory, Mediterranean Sea | collected 2016-07-05
TCAGCATGTCCGTGCCATAGCCCATCGTCGGCAGGGGCTTGATCTGCTGCCAAAGGACCTTACCCGTTTTGATCGTCCTTCATCCACAGATAAAGCCGAGGACCTTGCCAAAGATGGAGTCCACCGCTAGCCAGAGCCAACATTGGGATTTTTTTTTAGCGATGAACGTGCATAGTTCATCGATTTCGATGAAGGAGCAGGCTTTGGTCTGTGGTGAGCTTGCTGAGAGTGCTTGGGCAGCTTGTACCAACCAGCGAGAGACCGTCTTATGATGGATGCCGAGAACCCTGCCGATGGCTCGCATCCCTATCCCTTCTAGATAGAGTCAACAGGCCTGTTGCTTGAGGGCTGGACCTTTGCCTCGTCGTAGCGTTTGAAAGATCCGTCGGCAGGCTTGTAACATTAGCGTTGGACACCACGGGCTGGTGCCATAGAGAATAGAGTCAGGATGAGCGCAGTGAGGACATTGCATCGTTAGTTCTCCAAATCTTGGAGATTCCTTCATTTGTATAAACGACGCAAATGCGCCAACCCCCAAAATACCATGGTAGAATGTGTCGGGCCTAAGAGTATGGTCATACTGCAGCCCAAAAACTTCGAGAAGAGTATGAAAATCTGCCAATTGAAGAAATAGCGATTTAAATTACGCGGGATGGAGCATATATATACCAAAAGCTGAATACTTAACTGACATTCACATTGCTACTTTTACAACTGACATTCGAAACTCTTTTGGCATCCAGCTTGGTACTGCCAATGTTTAGGAAATCACCGAACTCCGCCGGTAAAACGTCCAATTGATTCAACTCCCTTCCTGATCAGTTCCCCCATATTCTAAAACAGAATTCATATTCTTTGTATTGCCAAGTCGGGCATTAGCCACCATACTTGGGCCCTTGATTTAAGGTGAAGGCTTTCGGGTAGATCATCAGCATCAACCTTTCAAAGTCTGTAATGATAATCCGTCACTTTTTCCAAAACATGAGGTAAAATGAGTAGTCATCAGTCGCTGAAAATCTCTAGACGAACATTGATCAAAGGCACAGCCAGCGCTTTCGTGCTTGCACCGAGCCTCGGAATCTTGCCCTTGGCCTCGGCAAAAGACCCAATCAAGGCTGCTGGCATCTACACAGTCCCCGTTGAGCAGCAGTGGGTAAGTCGAATTCACAAAGCGGCGTTGGCAGCACAGTCACGAGGTGACATCGCCTACACGTTTACAGAAAATACTGCCAACACTGACTATCCAAGAGTGATGAGGGAATATGCAGAGCAAGGAAACACTCTAATCATCGGAGAAATTTTTGGTGCCGAATCAGAAGCAAGGGAGGTTGTGGCAGAATACCCCGAAGTTGCTTTTTTGATGGGATCATCTTTCAAGGAAGACCCAAGTCTGCCCAATCTAGCCGTCTTCGATAACTACATCCAGGATGCCTCGTATTTGTCGGGTATTATTGCTGGGGCAATGACAAAGTCTGGTAACATCGGAATGGTTGGTGGATTCCCAATTCCCGAGGTGAATCGATTGATGCATGCCTTCATGGCAGGAGCACGAGAGATGAATCCTAACATTCGTTTTCAAGTCTCTTTTATCGGCTCATGGTTTGACCCACCGAAGGCCAAAGAAACTGCGTTTGCTATGATCGAAGGAGGCGCCGACCTTCTGTATGCAGAGCGCTTTGGTGTCTCGGATGCAGCTAAAGAGAGGGGCATTTTGGCCATCGGCAACGTGATTGACACCCAAGATCAGTACCCAAGCACCGTAGTCGCATCAGCCATTTGGCATTTTGAACCGACAATGGATGCTGCTGTTGCTGCCGTTCAAGCAGGGAATTTCAAAGCTGCGGACTATGGCATCTATTCGTTCATGAAGAATGGAGGATGTACACTTGCACCATACGGTACTTTCGCCGGTAAGATACCACAGAAGGCTGTTGATATGGTTGCAAAGCGGACTGCAGAGATCAAAAACGGTAGCTACACTGTCACGATCAATGACAACGAACCAAAATCTAGCTGATCCACTTTAAAGCTCTCTAAAGTGGGAGAAGTCGTTCTTCGTCTTGAGGGGATCACCAAGAATTTTGGAGCCCTCAAGGCGAATGAAAATGTCAGCCTGAATTTAGAGAAGGGTGAGGTACTTGCGCTGCTGGGTGAGAATGGTGCAGGCAAAACCACCTTGATGAACATCCTTTTTGGTCAATACACCGCCGATTCCGGAAGGGTGGAGGTTTTTGGCAAAACTCTTCCACCAGGGATGGCCCGTGCGGCTTTGGATGCCGGAGTTGGAATGGTTCACCAACATTTCACTCTCGCACACAATCTCTCCGTTCTTGAGAACGTCATTCTTGGGACCAGTTCTCTCTGGTCCTGGAAGCTACGATACAAGCTAGCCCGCCAGCAACTCCTCGAACTTGCCAATCGGTATCACCTGAAGATCAATCCTGATGCGAAAGTCTCATCTCTGAGTGTGGGAGAGCGTCAACGAGTAGAGATTCTCAAAGCTTTGTTCCGACAAGCTAAGATCCTGATCCTTGATGAACCAACCGCTGTCCTGACTCCTCAAGAAACCGAATCACTTTTTGAGACCTTAACGGAAGCTACAGAACAAGGACTATCTATAATCTTCATCAGCCACAAACTCCATGAGGTAATGAAAATTGCCCAGAAAGTGGCCATTCTTCGTCATGGGAAACTCGTAGCTACCAAAGAAACCAAAGAAACCAGCCCAAATGAATTAGCTGCTTTTATGGTTGGGAACCCGATCAACCCCACAGCGGTTACAAAAAGAGAGTCCGGACCTGTAATAATGGAGTTATTGAATGTATCCACTGATACTCAGCATCAATCAAAGGGCCTGCAGAATGTGTCTTTGAGGCTTTGCTCCGGCGAAATTGTGGGGTTGGCTGGTGTCTCTGGTAACGGGCAAACATCAATTGCAGATTTGGTTGCAGGACTGATCACTCCCTCTCAAGGGAAACTGCATTTGGATGGAAAACCGATAAACCGTTGGTCTCCACGCCAATCGGTTCTTAGTGGTATCGCGAGAATTCCTGAAGACCGAAATCATGCCGGGACGATCGCTGATTTTTCATTGACGGAAAATTCCATCATTGAAAGATATCGTGATCAGCCATTTGCTCACCATGGGTGGGTCAATTGGCAAGCCGCAGTAGGTTTTACACAGGAACTCATCAAGCAATACGATGTTCGTTGCCCTGGTCCGGATACGAGAATACGTTTCCTTTCAGGGGGGAACATGCAAAAACTCATTTTGGGGCGTGTGCTCCAGAACGACCCCCGAGTGATCCTTGCACATCAACCCTCACGCGGCTTGGATATTGGAGCTGTCCACTACGTCCACGCGGAATTATTGGAAGCCCGTCAAAAAGGTGCGGCCATTCTACTAATTTCCGAAGATTTGGATGAGATTCTCAAATTATCAGACATCATTCATGTTTCCTCAGAAGGCAGAGTTAGCCCTCCTTTTCAACGAGGTAAAGTAACACCTACTGAGTTGGGTGGTTGGATGTCTGGGGCTGCATTCGCCAAGCAAGAGTCTATGCATGCGTCTTGAAGTGATCCCACATCCAAGCCTGTCCAGGAGAATCCTACCACCGATTTTAGCACTAACCGCTACCGTCTTCATCGCATCCTTTCTCGCGATGGTTGCTGGGGGGAATCCTTTCGCTGTCTTGGGGTTGATCATTAAAGGTGCAGTGGGTTCTAAGTTTGCCCTGCTTGAAACTCTAAATCGTGCAACACCGTTAATCTTCACGGGACTGGCAGTTGCGGTAGCTTTTCGTGCCAAGTTATGGAACATCGGAGCCGAAGCACAGCTATATTCAGGTGCCATTGTAGCCGTACTAATGGGTACAGGCGCCCTCGCCTGGTCTGCTCCAGCACTCATTCCCGCAATGATCATCTGTTCTATGTCAGCGGGTGCGATATTACTTCTAATCCCTACTCTCCTGAAAACCAGGTTAGGTGTGGATGAAGTCGTCACTACTCTCTTGCTCAATTTTATTTTCCTCCTACTCGTTTCTCTGTTGCTTGAAGGCCCTCTCAAAGATCCAATGGGAATGGGTTGGCCCAAGTCCGCCCGTTTGCTTGCAGAGGCCCGTCTACCAAGAATTGTTGATGGGCTACGATTGCACTGGGGTTTTGGGATTGCTTTAATTGCAGCTTTCGTTATCTGGATCGTGAACATAAAAACTACTTTTGGTTACGCTATGAGGGCCGTGGGCTACAACCCTGAGGCGGCAAGATATGCGGGAATGCCTGTAAATTTAATCATGACTCAAACAGCACTGCTATCAGGAGGGCTCGCTGCCCTAGCTGGGTTCTCCGAAGTAGCCGGCCTCAAAGGCACCCTGACTCTTGATCTTTCACCCGGCTTTGGTTATTCCGGAATCATTGTAGCCATGCTGGCCTTGCTACATCCTCTGGGGGTTGTCGTGGCGGCTCTGTTTGTTGCAGGTGTTTTTGTGGGGGCTGACAGTATGAGCCGAGCAGCCGGAGTTCCCACCTATCTCGCAGATATCATGCTCGCTACTGCACTGCTTCTAATGGTAGTTGCTGTATTACTAACAAAGTTCCGGATCATGCGGGATTAATTCATGGAGATATTAGAAATTTTTCTGACTGCAAGTTTCTGGACTGCAGCGATCCGAATCGCAAGCCCATTAATTCTAGCAACTATGGGAGAGTTGATTTGTGAACGAGCCGGTGTTCTCAACCTCGGTATCGAGGGAATCATGGTCTCTGGAGCTTTCGTTGGTTGGTTTGGGGCTTACATTGGTATGGGTCTTTGGGGTGGGGTACTACTGGCTTTCGTGGTTGGAATGTTCTTAGGGTTACTTCATGCGAGCATGACCGTCAGCTTGGGATTATCCCAGCATGTGGTGGGTCTGGGAATCACACTTTTGGCAACATCGCTGACTTATTATGCCTACCGAGTGGCTTTACCTGAGGTAACTTCTCCACCAAAGATCGAGGCCTTCCAGCCTATCTCTGTCGCCATTTTAGCTTACATCCCAATCCTAGGGCCTGCCATGGCTGAACAGACTCCCCTAACTTATTTAGCTGTTGCAACAGTACTGATCACTTCATTTGTATTGTACAGGACTCCACTGGGTCTAGCTCTCAGGGCTGTTGGAGAAAATCCATCTTCTGTTGCAGCTCAGGGGCTATCTGTGCTTGGGTTACGGATAGGTGCGGTAGTGGTTGGATCAGGTCTAATGGCACTGGGGGGTGCCTTTTTGACTCTTTCAGCCTTTGATAGTTTCTTTTTTGGTATGGTCAATGGCCGTGGTTGGGTTTGCATTGCACTCGTTGTCTTCGGCGCCTGGAAACCTCACAAAGCCTTCTTGGGAGCAATTCTATTTGCGGCTTTCGATGCCTTTCAGATTCGGCTTCAGCAGAGCACCATCGGAGCAGACATTCCCTATCAGATTTTCTTAATGATGCCCTATTTCTTGTCCATCGCTGCTTTGGTGGTTATGTCTCGGAAAGCAGAGGTCCCAGCAGCATTGATGGTACCCTTCTACAAAGGAGAGCGCTAATGTTTGACATCATTGTGAAGGGAGGAACCTTGCCAGATGGTCGAGTTCTAGATATTGGCATCGAAGGGACAAAAATTTCGGCGATGGAGAAAGATCTAAACAGTCCAACTGAAATACTTATTGAAGCTCAGGGGGACCTGGTGTCTCCTCCTTTCGTGGATCCGCATTTTCACATGGATGCCACTTTGTCCTATGGAACTCCACGCCTGAACAAATCTGGAACATTGTTGGAAGGCATTTCTCTCTGGGGAGAATTGCTTGAGATAGCAACCGTTGAAGAGATGGTAGATCGTGGCTTGGCATACTGTGATTGGGCGGTTTCCATGGGCCTGCTCGCTATCCGAAGTCATGTAGATACCACGGCTGATCACCTGAGGACCGCTGAGGCAATGCTCGAAGTACGTGAGCAAGTGAAAGGATATTTGGATCTACAACTAGTAGCCTTTCCGCAAGATGGTTTTTTTCGAGCACCAAATGGTCGAGAAAATTTAATCCGAGCTTTGGACATGGGCCTCGATGTGGTTGGAGGGATTCCTCATTTTGAACGGACGATGGAGGATGGTCGAAGATCAGTCCAGGAGTTGTGCCGTATCGCTGCAGATCGAGGTCTGCTTGTAGACATGCACTGTGATGAGAGCGACGATCCAATGTCACGCCATGTGGAGTCACTCGCAGCGGAAACCACTGTTCTAGGCCTGCACGGGAGAGTAGTGGGCAGCCACCTGACTTCGATGCATTCAATGGATAATTATTATGTATCCAAGCTGCTGCCTTTGATGGCTGAAGCTGGACTTCAGGCAATTTCGAATCCACTGATCAACATCACGCTTCAGGGCCGACACGACATTTTTCCAAAAAGACGCGGCTTAACCCGTGTGCGGGAAATGCAGGCACAGGGGATTGATGTCGGTTGGGGGCAAGATTGCGTACGCGATCCTTGGTACGCGCTAGGCACCGCAGATATGCTAGATGTGGCCTTCATGGGCATGCACGTTGCCCAGATGACTAGTCCTGAAGAAATGGCGCGATGTTTCGAAATGGTCACCGAAACGAACGCCAAGATCATGCATCTTGAGGACTATGGTCTTGGGGTAGGCAAGCAAGCTTCTCTGGTGGTTTTGGATGCCGCTGATCCAATTGATGCTCTCCGATTGCGACCAGCAAGGTTGGCTGTCATTTCGAAGGGAAAACTGGTGAGTACTCAGCCAAGGGCTGATGCAACGATGAATTTACCCGGAAGGCCAACAATAAAGAACCGACGTCACCCTATTCCCCAGTCTAGATAGAAGATCAGACTCAAGGGGTTTAGGTCTGAGAAATCTACTTAACTTTTCTGCAGTCACTGATTGAGTTGAACAAGAACTACAATCATCAGGCAGCAAAGCCTTTAACAACCATCACCTTTTACAATCCTTATTTGTGACCTCTCCATCAGGCATTACTGTATTGCAGAGTCTTGTATTTGATTGGCCCTGAACAGTTGAAGCTTCTTCATCAAGCGTAGTACCCGTCAAATCCGCACCGTTCAAGTTAGACTGGTAGAAGGTGGCTCCGATAAGCTTTGCATTTTTTAAATTGGAGCCCATCAGATTGGACTCATAAATTTCTGTGCCCATCAGATTGGCTCTACCAAGGTCAGCATTTTCAAAATTTGCATACCAGACTTTTGCCCCTTCCAACTCAGCATTATTCAGAGTCGCGCTAACCAATTCAACTTCGATCAGGTTCGCACCCGTCAGATCAGTATCTTTTAGATTGGAATAATTGAAGGTCGCATTTCGCACTGCAGAATTTCTGAGGACACTCATCCACAAAGTTGCGCCTGTCAGATCTGCTCCTGAAAGTGTAACACCCGTTAAATCAGCTCCAGTTAGATCTGCGCCTGTCAGATCCACCCCGGTCAGGTCTGCGCCTGTCAAGTCTGCTCCAATGAGTTCAGCTCCGCGCAGATTTGCACTCACTAAATTAGCTTCTCTCAAGTTAGCTCCCAACAAACTCACATCATTCAAATTTTTGGAATCAAGATTTGCTTGGATCAAGTTACAGTCATTACAGATGCGGGTTGTCAGCAACTTTTGAAGATCAAATTCATCGTAGGCATAAATCGGCTTGGTAACCAAAATGATCGGAATCAAGCAAACAAATCTCGCAAAAAAAGACGCTGTACTCAGTTTCACTAGAGGATCCTCGCCAGTAGATAAATTAATTTTTGAAGTCTTTTTTGAAAAATTGCTAAACGAAGAATGATCTCTGAAAGCGAGATTCTGAAGAATGAGGGCTAGATCTGGAGTAATTTAAGATCAGAAGAGGCTAGAGCAATTTTGTACTTCTGATACGGTCCGTAAATTTTTGTAGAATTGAGTTTTACACAGAGAACGGGAAATCTGGTAAAAATTTCAGCTAAAAGCTTTCAAAAAGCGAATACAATCCATTTCTCAAGATTGGTGCGAGTGAAGGGACTCGAACCCCCACGCATTGCTGCACCAGATCCTAAATCTGGCGTGTCTACCAATTCCACCACACTCGCACTGAGCTCTTTACGTTATGATACCTGCCAAACCTTGTCCAGTGGTTTTGAATCCAGAGCATTGATTGCCTTTTACGTTGCTGGAAGATATTCTGAAAAGAAAAATTAGGAGATCCAATCATGCAGAAAATTGCTCCATCAGTACGGAGTCTAGAACGTGCAAAGGTGATGTGGGAGCAGTCCAATGATGATTTGCGAACTGCTCGAGATCTACAAAATTCCAACCCGGAACTAAGCTGCCTGCAGAGTGTGCAATCGGCGATCAACGCACTCAGTTCTCTGCTTGAGGCTCAAGGTTTTTTCCAACTGCCTTCGTATTCTGCTGTGGAATTACTAGATCTCTGTGTCCAGCAGAATGCCAATGAATTGGAATCCTCTCGCTCAGCCTGTTACGTTTTGGACAGTTCTTTAGAACGTGACATTTTCGGCAATGCTCAACAAAAAAACATCCGCTTCACTCCTCCTTACGCAAAAACTTGTCAGGGAGCCGCACGGCAGATTCATGAGGCAGTTCGACGCTATCTAAAAAACAACCGGGATCTCTTTTTCACCCCATGAAAAGCTTCTGGTCAACGGTAATCACCTCATGCTGCAACAAATTGAAGACCGACTGAGAGAGCATCATCCCTCTACCAACGATCTCGTTACGAACAGAGCCTCTGTTTTAATTCCCCTCAGTTTGTATCGGGGTGAGCCTTCCTTACTCTTGACAAAGCGATCTGCGGAGCTCCGAAGCTTTTCAGGACATGTATCTTTCCCAGGAGGCAAAAGGGATCAGGAAGACAAATCAGATTATTTTACTTCTCTCAGGGAGAGTCGGGAGGAAGTTGGGCTAGAAAAAGAGCAGATTCGTTTTGTGGGAAAATTAGAGCAGATGCTTTCACCTCATGGATGTTTGGTTTCGCCTTTTGTTGCAAGAATACCAAATCAATTTGAGCCAAAGATAAATGAGGCTGAAATCGAGAGCTGCTTCTGGGTTCCAATCTCATTCTTCTTGGACCCTACACAGCATCAACTTCGACAACACCATGAGAAGCGACCATATCCTCACTTCACACATCACTTCCAATTCGAGGGATATCACATCTGGGGTATGACTGCGCTGATGATTCTTCGCTTGTTGGAACTGGGTCTCGGACACCAATCGATTCATCCGCTACATCATCCACGAGCCCCACATTGGATTGTGGCAGCTCAGAATCATCGAGAGACTTCTCTCAACCCGTCGGTTGCATAGCTTCTCGAAGAGCCAATTCCCAGCTAGGATTGACTGGTATAGGCTTTGACGTTTGTGAGTGCCTCTGCAAATTCTTTGGACGATGACTCAATTGCACATAATCCCTGACCTGCAGAGCAGATTCCAAGAGCCGAAATTCTAAATTCCAATCTTGACGCATATTTTCTCCATGTCCAAGGTGGCTTGGCAAAGTTTTTTGGCCATGGCAAAATTATCGGTAATTTTTTTGAAAACTTGCGTCGTCTTTTGATTTACTGACTTCATCAATGGAAATTCCTGCTCTTTTAGAGTTTCATTTCCTCAGAGTAGAGTGGCTCTGGTTGCTACCTCTTTGGGGGGTAATATTGTGGTTCCTTCCAAAAATCCAAAGTTCCCAGATTGATTGGGCGCAATGGATCTCTCCTCCTCTCCAGCGCTTGTTGATTGTATCTTCCCAAATCAGCCAACACCGAAAAAAGCAGCTTCAAGTTGGCTTTGCTCTGATCTGGGTTCTAAGCACACTTGCCCTGGCGGGACCAGCTTGGGAACGTCTTCCTCAACCACTGCTGGTTCGCGATCAGGCTCGAGTAATTCTGCTTGATCTTTCCTATTCAATGCTGGCCACAGATTTACAACCAAATCGATTGGAACGGGCACGATACAAAATTGAGGATCTCCTAAATCGATTTCAGGAAGGCCAAACAGCAATTGTGCTGTACGCGGGTGATGCCCATACGCTAGTCCCCTTGACTGAGGATGTAGAGACAATCCGTACTTTATTGCCCTCTCTTCATCCCAGCCTGATGCCTGTTCGTGGGAGTCGGCCAGACCTAGCCTTTGAAAATGTGATTGAAATGCTGAATCAAGTTGATATCCAAAATAGCCATTTGGTTTGGATTACTGATGGGATCGATGATCAGCAAGTCAAGCCACTTCAAAACCTTTTGTCATCACAGAGGCACAAACTAACTGTCCTCGCAGTTGGAACTCCTAGCGGGGCCCCCATTGTTTTGGAAAAAGGCAATTATCTGAAGGATACCAACAATAACATTGTCATTCCTCAGCTGGACTTGGCTCCCTTGAAAGCTGTAGCCGAAACCCTAGGTGGTCAGGTTCTGCCTGTGCAATATGACGATAGCGATCTGGACCGGCTAGTTGCATTTGAAGAAAAGGATCAGGGCTTTCAGGAACAAGAGGAGGAACTCACGACTGATCGCTGGAGAGAAGAAGGACCATGGTTGTTTGTTTTATTACTACCCTTGGTAGCTCTGATCTTCCGGAGAGGATGGCTCTTTGTGCTTGTCCTGACAAGTTGGCCATCATTGAGTCAAGCATGGGAGTGGAGAGAGCTTTTCATCAATGACAATCAACGTGCCTATGAACTTCTGGAAGAAGGTCAAGCCGCTAAAGCAGCACAGACTTTTAATGACTCTACGTGGCAAGGAATCGCTGCCTACAAGGCTCAGGAATATGAAGAAGCTCTACAATATTGGTCAAATGAAGAAAGTCCAATAACGTCCTACAATCGAGGGAATGCACTTGCACGAAATGGAAAACTTCCTGAGGCCCTTGAAGCGTATGATCAGGCTTTAGCTGCTGAACCAGACTGGGAGGATGCCCAATTCAACAGAGATCTTGTGGCAAAGCTACTGGATTCACAACAAAAGCAATTTCAAGAAGACAAGTCATCTGGAGGCAATCCAAACCGACCAGAAGAAGGTGAAGAAGATTCGAAGGAACAGCCTGATCAGTCTGCATCCTCAGGAGATCCAACTGAACAAAATCAGCTGCCAGAAAATAATGACGCAGCGAATGGAGACTCTGCGCAAAACAATCAAAAGTCTGCGGAACAAGTCCCAAAACCTGATGATAGTCAAGGATCAGAAGATTCTACAGAGCAGCTAAGTGAACAAAACTCTGATCAAAAGAATACAGGTTCAGCTAGTGGCAAAGAGACTACTGATTCCGAGAATCAAGAGATAACCGGACAGAAAGAATCACAGAAAAATCTACTGACTCCTGAAGAAGGAAATGAAAGTGAGAAAGAAGAGCAATCAGATCAAGCAGCAGCTTATCTCAAAGGAAATGAGAATGAAGAGCAACAACAAACGCTTCAACAATGGCTTCGAAAAGTTCCTGATGATCCCGGGCAACTACTTCGAAATAAGATGCGCTTGGAGAGTCTTCGTCGAAGACAGGCTTCGGAATTAAATCACGAAACAGATTTTTGGTAAAAATATGCGCTGGTTGCTTGGTTTATTCCTGCTGATGATGTTTAGCCATCAA
>JACLAD010010935.1_pt1 | contig 11589 bp, 15 predicted proteins | sample 8027901 | NCBI WGS metagenome assembly JACLAD01 (sample SAMN15725071, study PRJNA655200) | protist metagenome | isolation source: fluorescence activated cell sorting (FACS) single amplified genomes of... | place: Spain: Blaines Bay Microbial Observatory, Mediterranean Sea | collected 2016-07-05
TAGAAAATGAATCAAAATTGAAAATCTTGTCTTCATGTAAGCAAGAATTCAAACCTGTCTACATCTTTCTGTTTTCATTTTTGTTTTGTAGAAGAAGCAGGTTGACAGACCAATTTTTGAACAAATTTAAAATGCAAAAATTGAAGCAAAAAGTTCAAATTCGGTGGAAAAACATGTGATTTTGAATCAATTTTGGATTCAAAAAATTGAAAATTCATCAAAATTTACATTTTGGAAAAATTGACGAAAATATTTTTTGTAATTATGTTGATGAATTGGTCGAAAAAATAATTTCATAAAAAATGCACAATTGAAGCAAGAATTTGAATTTCAATGCAAAAAATGTAAAATTTGAAGTATATTTGGATTTAAAAATCGAAAATCAATCGAATTTTACATTTCGCAAAATTGACAAAATGTTTTTTCGTGTTGATGGTTTTACATTTTGCAAAAATTGATCAATTAAAAAATGAATCAAAATTGAAAATCTTGTCTGCATGTAAGCACAAATTCAAATTCAACTACAACTTTCTGTTTTAATTTTTGTTTTGTTGATGTAGTTGCTAGCGCCTCCGAAACCGAAGAGCAGTCCGCGGAGGAGGAAGAAGAAATGTCAAGAGAAGATGCACAGGAGACGATTGCGGCATTGGTCCAAGAAAGTGAAAACGCTGAATTTTCATGAAAATCGGGTTGTGGGGAACTCAAAATTCAAAAACCTCACGAAAAATTTTGATGAATCCAAAAAATGCTAAAAATCGCATCTTCAGAAAATAGATAATTTCATTGATTTTTCTCATTTTTCATGTTTTTTCTCGTCAAATCGTTTTCTTTTGTCGAAATCTTTACGGTTTTTAGGTTAAAGGTCATTTGACGAGGCAGAATATTCAGCGACAAGCGGCTGTAGACTCTATTGCAGCTGCCCTCTCAGGTTGAGTTTACGATTACTGTGTTTTCCTGTTATCTTTTGCGCTGCTCAGGGGGGAGAAAAGGTTCCAAAACGCTTGATTGACGCCCCACGCAAACAAACATTTGCTTCTCGCGTTCGCTTGTTTGGATGAGAAGGCAGGTTCGCATGGTACCAAACTTCAATGTGTTGCGTGCGATAGCAAGCTGGCTCTTGTAGAGAAGTCCGCACACCAACCACACCAACAAAAAAGCAGAAGACCATTTCCTCCCACCCATCCTTTGTTTTAATGTTTTGGTTTCCTTTATCAACCCCCAGGAAATGAAATAAACATCAGAGTTATGAAAACATTCGCTTCTCGCGTTCGCCAGGGCTGTCGGGACGTCGTACACGCCGCTGTTTCATTTGCGCCAACCGACCCGGCCAAAAGGCAGTCAAATGCCAATTTCAAATTACCATTGAAAAGTCGCATCCCCTGTTCCCCACCCATCCTTTGTTTTAGTGTTTTGGTTTCCTTTATCAACCCCCAGGAAATGAAATAAACATCAGAGTAATGAGCAGTCACCAAGTGAATGTTATATCGCAGGTGCCCACGTTCGTCGCAATGTAATGCCCGGAATTGAATCCGCAGACGCACCTTATGAAGAGAAACTTGCAGATGGCGTTCCACACGAAGGTGATGCTGTTGCAGCGCCAGCCGAACAGGGTACATTTCAAAAAATCGTATGCTTTGTAGTCTGCTTGGATTCTATTTAATTTAAACAGTTAGAGTTCAATTTAGCTAGGGCAGTTGATTGTGTTCCTCTCGGATTGGGAGGGACGGTAGCGTAGAATTACTTAATTCGTACATCACATCAAATACCATTGACTTTTTTTGGCACGAACGTATTATATTTAAGTACCACTAAGTACATTAATTAACCATATTTTACATAATCTCACATCAAAACAAAACCACGAATTTTAAATAGGGCGCCGCCGGAAATAAATCATTTACGAAATTACGATTATGTTTCAATTTGATTTTTCATTTTTTTGATACAGATCTCACGATTTTCAACACAAGTTACGTTATGTTTTTTACATAATTACGTACCTATTTGTGATTTTACGACAATTATTAATGTATTTTTACGTTACGGGATATTTGGACATTTCATTTCAAAATATTACACAATCACAATTCAAAAACATCAACATTGTATTTATAATTTATTTTTGACGGTACGGTACCGCATAGGCTTTTATGACTGTTTGAAGTTTTTTGAAATGTGTCCATTGAATTCATTTGGTTTTTGGAGGTATTGCTGCGGCTGCAGCTTCCGAGGATACAGAATGGCGGGCGACACGCGGCATACCCGGAATTTCAGGCATGACCTACTGGGACGACACGCAGTCCCTCCACCGATACAAGAGAGAAGAAGACGCCCAAAGAACAATCGCCGCCCTAGTGAAAGGTCACCTCACTCGCAAAAATCTCGCCAACAAGCAAGCTTCCACCGACCGCATCACCGCAGTACTAAATGGCCATGCCGTCCGCCGGACCATCCCAGGTACGCTTCCCAAATCTAGTACGTTTTTTCAGATTCTTTAGAAATTGCGCTCGCAGCGGCATTTCATACGCGCTATTTTGCACGATTTGCGGAGCCCAGCTCGGAGAAGGCGCGCTTACGTGTTAATGAAAAATTGACGGTCATGAGATATTTAGAAGGTGGGCTAGCTTTGATTAGGTATGACGATGGCGACGCCAATTTATATTACTCGTCCATCCCATCCAACCTGCTGCCAAGGAACTATTGAAGTATATGTTGCAGCAGAAGCCATATTTCAAGAAGTCTGAGGCTATCGACGTTCCGCCCCTGCGTGTTTTTCTTGCCTCAGTTTTCCGTGGCAAAGCGTTGGAAATGAAGCAGAATCAGGGCTTTCAGTTTTTATAAGAAAAGTAAGCATTAAATGATCATTTTTTGTTTTTGTGATCGCGCCCATCACAGAAAGAGAGGCTTCCGCTCAACGCATCACGGCAGCAATTAATGGTGCGGCCGTTAGAATCAATTCGATTCAACAACTTCAAGACAACGTACGTCAGCAAGCAGTTAAAATTGTTCGGCAAAGGGAGAGTTTTGACATTGCTTGTCATGTAAAGATATTCAAAATCTTTATTTTTTCAAGTTCATCTTATTTTTTTCACAATGATCTTTTTCCTCCAACGATTTTTTTTTTCGTTTTTAGGTGGATGCAGTCACTCGCGCTTCTTCAGAAGAATTGTTGGATGTCAGCGACCTCGCCAGTTCGATTTTATAAAAAGTGAAAAATTGATTTTATTGGTTAAAAGAAGAAAAAATGAATGTTTTTTGCAGAAAAAATTGAAACACAAAAAATATTTTCAACAACACGCAATTTTTTTTAAAGTACCCACCTGACCCATTTTGCTTCAAGTGCATGTGTGTTCTTTCATTGTCTCTTTGAGGTACTCTCCCCGCATCGGAGATCAGCGATTTAATGTCAACGACCGAGTCTGCTCGCGCTGTTACCGATGATCAGCCCGTTAGTCAACCGTCAAATCCATCCTGGACGGAACCGACCGCCTATTCCTTTGACGCCTATGAAGAAGTCACCGGTTTCCCTGTTGTACCAATTGATAAGGAAGAATTGGATAGGAGAAGAAGGGGTGATTTTTCTGGTAGGAGTATGGAAGAAGAGAAAAGGCGAGAGATGGATCAAAATCTAGAATCGCAGGAGAGTGAATTAGACGCAGAATTAGCGGCTGCACTCCAAGAAGATACTCCGTCGGGTGCGGATTCAGAAGATGCTGATAATGCATACTCACCCGCTAGTATGATTGCAAAGAAATTACGCCCAGGTGTGATGCCGAAAAACGATGGAACGGATGAGGTGTTGTATTTACCACCAAAGGACGCTCACAAATATTATGCCGCAGGTATGTTCTTTGTGGATGAGCAGCGCTTTGGAAATGTTTTATGATTATACGCTATGCAGTTTTGTATATTAACGCGTTTTTTCTCATTTAGAAAAGCGGCCTTCGCGTGACGTTCATTGGCGGCGCTTCTGCTCGCAAATGCTGAAGTTGGCAGCTTCAAAATGTTCTTAAGAAATTTACCGCTCTTAAGATATAATTGGCTTTGCCACTGCTTTCCCCCCTTCTTTTTCCGCTCCTTGTTTTGTTCTTGTTTTTGATTTATTTTTAATTTTTGGTTTTCGAAATGGTAGAAATTGTCCCCCGTCTAGTTTGATAGGGCTGTATACGTTGTGCGCGTGCTCTTTCTTTGTTTTTGAGGCATTGATTCTCCACCCGATCCATCCCGCTCACCAGAAGAGCCACCCATCCGCCGTTTTGCAAACGGACCAACTTCTTTTAACCCGTCGACATTATGGTATCTTGGTCCTGCTAGAGATCGTGATGGTCCTTCTCCAACTAGTAGTGAGTTTGTCACGGAAAATAGCATTCCTGATAGTATGCCGGTTGAATATATGGAAATCACACGAGCTGATTCTGACGCGAAAATTGAAGATGATCAGTTAGTCACGTTTGTTTACCGCCCACCAATTACGTCCGAAGAGAAGCAGCAATTTATTGATGCAAAGATCCCGCAAAACCACAGAAAGATTTTGATGGGCAAGTTTATCCTCTCCCGTGAAATGAATTTCGAACATGTAGTGCATGCAGCATGTAAAGGTCATGTAAAGTCTGAAGAAGGGAACAAAAATTAAAAAAACGCAAGAAATCAAGCACGGAGGTTGAATTCCGGCCGATTTCAATACAAAATCACGTTTTTCAAATTTCAATTTTTGTCATCATGTTTTAATTCTTCCAGGTTTTATCGAGGGGCATGCAGGCCGAGTCATGTAGTACATGCGAATATGGAATGGCATTGGCGAAGTGATATTCAGCGGTTCGTAACCAAGCATGAAATTGTTACTCCGGGTATGATCGAGCCTTTACCTTCCTTAGGGGAATTGCATGATTTGAAATTGCACAAGGAGAAACCGTTTGAAGTGTTTTTGGTATTCAATCCAAAGAAGTGGAGAGAGTCTGTTACTTCCGGTCAGGGTTTACTTGGAAAGGGATAAAATAAAATTGATTTGCGGCGCGCCAATCATACGAAAAAACAAGCGGATGAAGGGCCCGGCGATGGCAAAGCTATGCCAGCGCTGGAAGCAGTTGCGCGGCGAGAAATATACCTCGCGGCATGGCAAACGTCGAAAGTGAAACCAAGGCAAACGCGACCGATCATGAACGTTTTGAGGAGTGCCTCTCTTCCGTCACCCACCTCCCGGATAAATCCCTGGCCGTTTTTCCGCCGCTACCTCAAAAGCCGCCCCAAAGTTGTTTTTCAATTTTGTTTTTTTTCATGTAATATTGTGAGAAATGAAACGGCACCATCGCGTCGGTGTTTTATTCTACTAATTTTGTTTTTGCGAAGCGGATGTAAGGCGCGGCGCATGCAGCATCAGAAGTTAAAGATGGCGATCGAGCGGGATATCTCTTCCTTACCACCCTTTCAGGAGATACTTTAATACTACTTCTTCACTGTAATTTTTTAATCGCGCGCTCGCCTGCGCTGTGAGACCGCCCGCTGCGGGGCGTATTTCCGTATTTTTTGTTTTCCTAAGGGTAATTACAGTCGGAATGAAATATGCTTTTCAGCTGAGCAAGCCCGCCTCAGCAGCGCCGAGAAACTGGAAGCTGTACTTGACGCCGGGAATATTGATTTCCAGCATAGACCAGTGAAAAACGCAGCGTTGCTCAGCCGCTTCGAACCATGGTTCCCATGACCGCTTTTCAGCCGCTGCCTCCAAAGCCGCCCCAACGCTTTTTTCAATTTTAGTTTTGCTCATGTAATATTGTGGGAAATGAAACGGCACCATCGCGTCGGTGTTTCATTCTATCCATTATTTGTCAACACTCAGGTCTGATCACGGATCCGAATTTCGCGCCGAGTCAGATTGATTTATCAAATGTACCCGACCGCTGGTGGTCCGAGTTCGGCTCACTTGCGGAGGGCGAATTCGTATTTTTCAATTTTGTGCCTGAAATTGTATTTGTTTTTGCTTCAATTATCCATGTTTTTGGAGGTTGTGTCGGTGTTTCGCCCTGCGTTTTCGCATGAGCAAGATCAGTTCAAAAGTGACGTACCGCAAAAGGAGAGGAAGATTTTGATGGGTAGGTATATCATGGATAAGGATACGAATTTCCACAACGCCGTCAGAAATATTGCACACACCAGTGTTGGTCCAAGAAAGGGATATTTTTGGCATGCCTCGATGAAAAATTATTGTCGTTTGACCAGATTTTTACTTTTTTGAAGATTCGATTTTTTCATTTTTTAGCTACCCAAAAAATACCAAAAATCGTTTTTCAAAAAATGTAAATTTTATAATTTTTTTCTTTCAAGGTTCATCGATTTTGCTTATTTTTCATGTTTTTTGTTTCAAAATCCATTTCTTTTACCAAAATTTCAATTTTTAGGCAAAGTAAAGATCGCTGATTATATGGGAAAGAACCGGCCGAGCTTTATTATTCACGGTAAAAACGTATGGAGGTGGCATCCGGGTACATTTTTTGCTTTTTTAAGAGAAAATGATTTTTTCGCAAGCGTAGCGATGGCAAAGCATCTCATATTGTTTTAGTGCTGTCGGCGCATCAGAATGGCGATTTCTTCAATTACTCGCGCAGAATCCACAAATCATTTTTTGTAACTCATATGACTTGAGTAATAATATAAAACTTCAAACAATTCATCCTTTTTCAAAAAAAAAAGCGCGCTCAGCGCGGGCTCAAAAGCTGCCAAGGCGATATCTCCCCGCGCGCCCCGGGCAGCGTCTGTGCCCGATGCGTTTTGTTTTTTTTTTGTATGGAAAATAGTTGAGGAAATGAGGCTTGCGCCGAGTGAAAACTCAGAAGTTTGAGAAAAAGCAGAAAGTTGAGTGATACTGATGAAAAGCGATTCGTAGGTAATATTGATAGTATCAGTGAAGAGGCAAAGGCAGTTATGACAACATATAGTTTACCAACGAACGACACTCATCGCGCCAGATCAAGGCTTTCAGATGAATTAGCCCCAAAGAAGGTCGGATGCCAAAACCACGCGCTCAAGCATTTCCCCGCCATGCTTTGGTTGTGTCTCATTTTGTTTTTCCAGGCCAAAATTCTGAGGAAATGAAATTCTTGCTTTCGTTTAAGAAATATTTAAGGAAATGAAAGCAGGATTGAATGCTGTATCTTGGGTAGCCGAGCGAGGAAACCAATAACCCAGTAGCGCAAGAAAGTGACATCTCTGAACTTCTTTTACCAGTAAGGCTGGTTGTTTCATGGGGAGGAGAGCTTATAGAGGAAAGTAACGAAACATGGATAGACAGCGAGATTGTTCGAGAAGGAACAGGCCGCCGCGCCAAGCGCTCAAGCATTTCCCCGCCATGCTTTGGTTGTGTCTCCATTTTCTTTTTTCGGGTCAAAATTCTGAGGAAATGAAATTCTGGTTTTGACCTACCGTCAGCGAGGAAACTAGTAGCCCAGAAGTGATATCTCTGAACTTCTCGCGCCAGGTTTATCTACATCACGAAAAGAAAGTGGATGCTACAGGTGAACCATCTGAAGCTGCTGTAAAGCATCCGACACCGGTCCCCCAAATCCCGAATCAGATTCAGATGATAGTTTTTGAGGCGCACAATGTTTCTCCGCGCGCTTCGGGTGGCGTCTGTGCCCGATGGGTTTTGTTTTTATTTATAGGAAAAATACCTGAGGAAATGAAAGAGTTGTCACTGCCGAGGGTACCAAGCAGAGTACCAAGCTATTGTCCGAGCGTGAGTGACAGGATTTGAGTAAGAATCTTAATGCATCAAATTCCAGCGATGCTCGAGCAGTATAGGGGAAATGAGAATGCGCTCATGCAATCCATCTGTGCTAAGTATGGTCTCGGGGATTTTCACCTTCATCAAAAACCAAGTGCATTATATTATCGGCGTATCAAGCATATATACAGCCAAGTCGCACTACCAGTCAAGTTCGTTGTCTCGCGGGGAGCAGAGGCTGAACAGAAAGACGCCAAAACCACGGGCCCGAAGAGCCACCGCACGCTCAAGCATTTCCCCGCCATGCTTTGGTTGTGTCTCATTTTCTTTTTCCGGGTTCACATTATTAGGAAATGAAATTCTGGTTTTGGTTTAAGAATCCAATAGTGGATCTATTTCATTCTCGTGTCCATTGATTTATTTTGCGAGGGCACAAATCCTGGATTTTGAAAGAAGAATTTAACGATCCGGAAAACGCCGCTCCCATGCCAACAATTGGTGAATTGAACGCTGATGAAAAGTATGGTCACCGTGTTATGGTTACTAGCAATCGATTTATCAAAAGCAATGATTGGCCGATTGTGGATTTATACATGGTATTCCATCCCAAAAAATATTAAAGCACGAAACGATTTTTGAGTAAAGTTGGTGTGATTTCATTATTTTTTGCATTATTTTGCGACATTTGAATATTTTTTTTGATAATATTTCAAGGTGCAAAATATGTTTTTTGACATTTTTGCATTTTCAAAGTTCAATTTTTTCATTAAATTGATCAATAAAAAATCGAATTTAGATAAAAAAATAGCCAAGATGATGAAATCTGATCACTTTGTTACTGAAATTCATATAATTATTTTGTATTATTTTGCAAAAAAGGTGTTCCACCCGAAGAAGTGGCAAGCAGCTGTTGAAAGCGGCGAAATCAGTTTCGATGGTACGGAAACCATTTCTGATGTATCTGCCTACTCCGCGGTAACGTTCTGGGGTTTGAAAATATTTTGTGCTTTTTTTGTATTTTCAACAAAGTATGATGTCAAAAAATAGGGAAATCACATAGATTCCAATAAAAAACATGTGTTCTAAATTTTGATACCAGCATATTTTTCATTTCTCAGGTAACGTTCAAAAAGGTAAAACCGGAAGAAAAGAAGGAAGTAGAAGCTCCGGCGAGCAGTGGTGAGATGGCCACCGAGCCAAAAGAACCAGCTTTCAAAAAAGGTAAACAATTTATAGCGGCGCGTAGCCCGCGAGCTAGGAGAATTTGTGGCGACGGTAAAAAGTTTTAGCGCTTCAAGCCTGCACACGCCAACGCTCAACAGCATCATGAGAGATTGCCAACTAATGACGGCTTAAGATGTAATTTTTGCGACAAGTTAAGCTGCCCCCGCTTGTGCGCCTGGCTACGTGCCCCCCCGGCCAAATTGCTTCAACTTTTATTTTTTTTGATTTGGAATAATTAGAAGGAATGAATATTTCAATTTTCATGTCAAAATTGAAATTGTATTTCGGTTTAAGTACATGTCTGTAATCATTCGTTTTCAAAAAAAGGTAAACAATTTATAGTAAAAACCATGCGGCGCGTAGCCCGCGAGCTTGGAGAGAGGCCCGCAACAGATCGAGTAGCGCTTGTCCACTTATGTTCCCACAAATAATGGCACGTTATGCCAGCCTTGCGAGCCAGCGAGTTCTTGCGTGGTACCATAAGCCCGCAAGCCCAAGCTTCCCCCGTTTGTGCGCTTGGCTACGCCTTCTCCCGACCTCATTTCTTTATTTTGCTTTTTTGATTTTGAAATTATTACGAGGAATGAATATTTCAATTTTCATGTCAAAATTGAAATTGTATTTCGGCTCATGTACATGTGCGTGACTTTTGTTATTTGTGGCGGCGGTAAAAAGTTTTAGCGTTTTAAGCTTGCATACGCCAGCGCTCAAGAGTACTATGAGAGATTGCCAACTAATGACGGCTTAAGATGTGCATTTTTTGATAAGTTAAGTCCGGAGGCCCCTGTTCCCCTGGCTGTGCACGTGGCTACGCATTCTCCCGACCACATGGTTTTCTTTATTTTTTTTCTATCTAGAATTAGAAGGAATGAATATTTTCAAATTCAAATCGAAATTGTATTTCGGTTCAAGTACATGTGTGTGATCATTCTACGATGGAGGTACACCTATGCCAGCTCAACGCGTGATCGGCCCTCCCTCCGCACAGCAGGAATCTAGTGAAAACGCGGTAGTAATGCCAATGCCGGATAAAGCGTGTATGGCATGCACATATCTAAACAAATACGATGCCGCATCATGCGCTATGTGCGGGGGCACAGAATTTCAACAGCCAGAAGAACCCGCTTCCCCAAGTAGTCCTGTTCAACAAGAGATCGTAACTGACGTACAATTTAGAGAGTCTGCAGATGTAGTTCATGTAGTACCGCAGGCGGAGGCAAAGCCGGTGGTGAAAGTGCCGGGGCGAATGATTGGAGAAGATAAGGTGAAACCGCCCACGGCGGCGGAACTGTTTAGGATCAAAGGATTTTTTCTTTTAAGTTTAGAGCATGGAAATTGCGTCAAAGAGCTGTCCATTGGGCATTTAGATCGCTGGCTATTGGGGGCTCAAAGGTAGATATTTACATGGCATTGGGCGCTGCTGGCGGCGCCAGAGTACCTCTTCTGAAAAGCCAGGCAGCGCTTCTCCCACTCATAAAAATCAATCTTGAAAATTCATTGGTTTGATTAGATCGAAAATAAAGAATTGCGCGCTATAATGGTTGGGGCGCTCCCCCCGCTCGCAGGCGCCATCGCACTCGCCACTTCGCGACCGCTGTGGAACGGGCTTCCACACGTGTTTTGGCCATTTGTTTTTGGGCGAAGAAAGTTGGAAATGAAATCATTCTTTAAGATTGGGCTAAATGGATGTGTGTTGTAATTTTTTGTTTGTTTTAAGGTTTGAAAGAGCGTCTGGTGAAATCCGTTCGGGGCATCGTACTCCATCCTCCGGCGCGCATACACCGCGTGGGCCAGTGCAGGATCAAACTTTTGGTGAGGGCACTATGCAGGACCCCAAAATCCGAGCGCAGACAATGGTAGTTTTTTGGTTTCTCATTTCGAAGATATTATTTTTCTTTCTAAACTTTTTTGTTTTCGCTTTTCGCTGCCTCATCATGCTTGCGAATTCAAGCGAATTAATGGTTTGCGGCGGCACGAGACATGAGCACATGGAAGTAGGTCATGAGAAGCCAGTCTCTGCCGTTCCAAGTACAACGCCGACGTCTGACCCGTCACAGCAACCAACCCATGAATCATCAAGAGTAACCCCATCTCAAAGCAACTCCCGAGCACAGCCCGACAATACTTTCCGCCTTCCCTGGAGAGGGTCTCCAGATTTTTTAGTCTTTTTTGTTGGAGCAAATTATGGGTGGAAATGATATGAGGCTGTAGCTTGACGCAGGTACCGCACATCATATCATATGCGCTTCCGAGTCGGCGATACAGAAGAGCGGCCGCCGCAGCCCGACCTTACCCTCCGCCCACCCTGGAGAGGATCTCCAGAAATTTTTGTTTTTTTCTTTTGGAACAAAGTATGGTTGGAAACAATATGAAGCTGCATTTTGATGCGCATTGCGACAGGTGTTTTCTTGCGAGCCTTGCCGTACGCGGCGGAAGCCCGTCGCCATCTCCGCCATGCTGAAAGAGGCAATTCACACCTTCACCATTTTCTCCGCCTCCAGAACCAGTTGTTGACGGGGTTTTTTCCATATCAAGCTTTGGAATATCCACGCTAATAAACATTGGTAAAATGCGCAAACCGGGAGGCAGAGGAAGACCTATCGCTGCGCGGCAGCAAGAAGAATTGGAGAAAATAGCTCGGGGAGACATCG
>JACLAD010003338.1_pt1 | contig 11577 bp, 14 predicted proteins | sample 8027901 | NCBI WGS metagenome assembly JACLAD01 (sample SAMN15725071, study PRJNA655200) | protist metagenome | isolation source: fluorescence activated cell sorting (FACS) single amplified genomes of... | place: Spain: Blaines Bay Microbial Observatory, Mediterranean Sea | collected 2016-07-05
TTTTAAGTCTATAAAACTGCATCCTCAAACGTGCGCAAACCCGCCCGAGGCGCTTGTACCAAAACCGCCATATTTCCTAGCTTATGCTCGTTACGGCGCGTTTTAATATGCGCGGCGGGAATTTCATTCCAACCAAAAACTTCAGACATGCAAGGATCTAGCAGCCGCTCGACCATCAGCTTATTGGCTACTGAGGCCTGCTGCAAATGCGCAAAATGGCTGCCTTGTACGCGTTTCTGGTTCATCCAAAGATAACGTGCATCTAACGTCAGATTATAACTTGTGGTGCCCACGCAGATCATCACCATCCCGTCTTTTTTACAAATGAAGGTCGAAACGGGGAAAGTGCTTTCACCGGGGTGCTCGAACACGATATCTACATTCACGCCCTTGCCTGTGATCTCCCAAATGGCCTTGCCAAATTTGCGCACCTCGGAGAACCAGGTTTTATACGCGTCAGAATTCACAACCAGCAGTTGCCCCCAGCAATTGAAATCTTTGCGACTGATAACGCCTTTCGCGCCCAAGCCCAGCACAAAGTCGCGTTTATCTTCATCCGAAATCACGGCAATCGCATTGGCGCCAGCCGTATTGATCAGTTGGATTGCATAAGAGCCCAAACCCCCAGACGCGCCACAAACCAACACGTTTTGACCTGGCTTTGGGTCATGTGGATGGTGCTCGAATAGCATTCGATAGGCGGTCGCCAATGTCAACGTGTAACAGGCACTTTCTTCCCATGTAAGGTGCTTAGGGCGCGGCATCAATTACTGCGATTATACCGCCGTGAATTGTGCAAAAGACCTGTCCGGTGTCTCATAATCCCAAATACGCTGACTGGCAGAATACATCGGGTCGCTGCCATTGCATTCTTCATCATCCCCATCATTCTGATTGCAATGGATCACGACCTCATCGCCGACGCGCTATCTTGTGACCTTTTCGCTCACGGTCCAAACGATACCAGAGGCATCAGAGCCTGCAATATGATACGCGACTATGCACATCAACTGGGCTTATTGGAATGCCCAAACCAGCCCAAACACCCTCATACCCCAGCAGCCATCACCGAAACAAGCACGTCATGGCTGCCCAGCGAGGGGACATCAACCACTTCCAATTGGAACGAGCGATCCGGTTCGCCATGCCGCTCGCGGCAAATGGCCCAGGCATGCATAGATTTTGGAACAAACCCCAATGGCGGCATTTCTCTGATATCATATAAATCTTTTTCTTTGGCTTCATAACGTGCCGCTTCAAACTTTACATCAAGAGCCATCACTCTCTCCTATACCCTGTAGCGCCGCAGCGCAGAATTTTTGGCCTTGATCACTGTTATCGTCCAAGAAATAACTTTAAAAGTTAATTCACTATATTTTTAGAACATAATTACATTTCAATAAAAATATTATGCAGAATAAACCTAAGTGAATTTTAAATTGGCGCGGTAAACGCTACAAAAGCCAAACGGTAACACAGGAAACCTAATTAAAACAATTCCAAATAAGTATTCGCTAAGGTTCATAAAAAAAATCATAACAGCCAACAAACCATTTGATTCACAAGTTCCATCATCGTCTACAAAGCCCAGATCATGCAACAGATAGAAAATTCAGCCTGCCGCAGCACAGCGAATTAACATCGGCATATTACTTTATATAAAGATAAAAAATAGCAATAATATTATATCACAAAGGTTGCAAAGATAAGCCCATCACCAAACGACCGTCCATAGTTGATCAGAATATATGCGGGCCATTCAACGGCGCGCGACTCAAATGCGCTTTACCGATCGAACTTACAAAAAGGTCAGACGGGATTATTGGTGGCATTCGATTTACCCAACCAGACAGGCTATGACAGCGATCATCTTCTAGCGCAGGAAGAAGTTGGAAAAGTTGGGATGCCAATTTGCCATCTTGGCGATATGCACAGCCTCTTTAAGCAGACCCCTGTCGATCAAATGAACACCTCAATGACGATCAATGCAACAGCCCCTTGGCTGCTAGTGTTATATATCGCGGTTGCTGAAGATCAGGGCACCGATATACGCGCGCTGCAAGGCACCGTACAAAATGACATTATCAAAGAGTACTTGTCACGCGGCACCTATATTTGCCCTCCGCAACCCTCACTCAAACTGATCGGTGATGTGGCAGAATATTGCTATGAGCACCTACAAAGTGGAACCCGATAAATGTGTGCTCTTATCATTTACAAGAGGCCGGAGCGACACCATAATAAGAACTTACCTTCGCTTTGGCCACCGCAACCGCGGTATTGGATGAGTTGCAAATACGCGTGCCAGCGCATGATTTTCTCAAAATGGTCGGTCGTATCTCATTTTTAGTGAATGCCGGCATTCGCTTCGTCACCGAAATATGTAAGATGCACGCTTTCGTGGAGCTGTGGGATAAAATTTGCCAAACCCGCTATGACGTTGAAAATCCAAAATACCGGCGGTTCAGATATGGGGTGCGAGTGAATTCTCTGAGGCTTACCGAACAACAACCAAAAAACAATGTCTATCATATTCTGATCGAAATGCTGGCGGTCACATTGTCAAAAAATGCCCGCGCCCGAGCCATACAACTACCAGCTTGGAATGAAGCTTTGGGCCTGCCGCTCCCGTGGGATCAACAATTGAAATAGATCTGCTGGAATATGAAAATCTGTTTGACGGCAACCCCACTATCGAGGCCAAGGTTGTGCATTTGAAAGACGAAGCGCACCATAAGCTGGCATCGCTTGATGCACAGGACAGCGCAATCAAAGCAATTAGATATATGAAATCGCGCCTCGTGGAAAGCAATACGCAACGGCTGAATAAGATCGCTTCAAAAAGAAACCACCGTGGTTGGAGTCAATAAATTCACCACAGAAGAATCATCGCCGCTCACCGCCGGAGATGGTGGCATCATGACGGTTGATCCCGCCGTTGAGCAAGATCAGTTGGACCGGTTGAACGTTTGGCGCAGCGCCCGCGATGACGCATCTGTGGCGACCGCGCTTCGCAACTTGCGCGTAGCTACGCGGGCAGGTGAGAACATCATGCCCGCTTCTATCGCTGCGGCCAAAGCCGGCGTAACAACTGGCGAATGGGCGGCACAAATGCGGCTTACCTATGGCGAATACAGGGGGGCCAACAGGCGTGGCGCACGGCGTGTCCAACCAAAGCTAAGGGCTGGATGAAATTCGCGATGCGGTCGATCTAGTGAGTCAGAAGCTGGGGCGCCGATTAAGCTTTTTGATGGGCAAACCCGGGCTTGACAGTCATTCGAACGGGGCCGAACAAATCGCCGCACGCGCACGCGATTACGGAATGCAGATTGCTTATGATGGCATCCGCTTAACCCCCGAACAGCTGATTGCCTCTGTTCAAGAGCACCAGCCCCATGTGATCGGCCTGTCAATCTTATCGGGTAGCCATATTCCCTTAATGGAAGATATGATGAAGCGCCTGCAACTGGCTCGACTTGATGATATTCTCGTGGTGGTCGGCGGCATTATCCCACAAGAGGATATGATCCGTCTGACAGCTATAGGCGTTGCAAAAATATATACTCCAAAAGGTTTCGAATTGAACGCCATTATGATGGATATCATCAGTCTTGCAGATCCAACCGATTTAGCAGCAGAGTAACGCGGCCGCAGGCCCCAAAAAATCACAACCTTCGAAGAACAAGGCTGGCCTTGTATGGCCAGCTTCGTTAGATTTTCGCTAAGAGCAAATAAAGGAACAAGCGGTGATCACAACGCAAAACGCCATCGTTGCCGAGTTGGGCGGTGAAATGGTGGGGATTGGTGCATTATATTTTTCACCCGCATAATTGGCGGATCGAAGATGTGGTATATCTGCAAGATTTATTCACCGCACCGCAACAACGCGGCAAAGGGGTTGCCAAAGCTTTAATAAACGCCGTGTACACGCCAGCGATCAGGCCGGGTGCCCGAGCGTCTATTGGATGACGCAAGAGTTCAATCATCAAGCCCGCCATCTATACGATCAGATCGGCCAGCTTACCCCTTTCATAAAATATACACGTTAGAGGCTTTTCATGACAATTCATATCGGTGCCACCCCAGATCAAATCGCAGAAACCGTACTTTTGCCCGGCGATCCCTATCGCGCAAAATGGGCGGCCGGAACCTTCTTATCTGACGTCACGCTTGTGAACGAAGTGCGCGGTATGCTGGGATTTACCGGATTTTATAAAAACCACAGGGTGACTATCCAAGGATCGGGTATGGGCATGCCATCCTTATCGATCTACGCCAATGAGCTGATCAAAGACTATGGGGCCAAAACCTTGATCCGAATTGGATCCTGCAGCGGCATGCAACCGCACGTTGGGATCCGCGATATCATTCTGGCAATGACCGCCAGCAGCATTTCTACCCCGTCTCTTGGTATTTTTAAAGAATTCAACTTTGCCCCTTGCGCCGATTATACTTTGTTAGAGGCGGCGGCCCGCGCCGCACAAAGCAAGGCCATCGCAACCCATATTGGCGGGATCTACTCGTCAGATGTGTTTTACGATGAACGCCCCGATCTGAACCAAGAAATGACCCGCCATGGCATCTTGGGCGTCGAAATGGAGGCGGCCGAATTATACAATCTTGCTGCGCGATATGGCGTTCGGGCTCTGGCCGTTTTGACCGTTTCAGATCATTCGCAAACCGGCGACGCGCTGCACGCGGATCAGCGCGAAAAAAGCTTTGGGGATATGGTGGAAATCGCGCTGCACGCCGCTTTTGACGCATAACAAGACCCAGCACAGCGCGCGCCTTTGCCTTCTCATCACAGGTTTTGATTGGGCTCGCGCCAGCGTGGTTACACTCCGTGGCAGCGATCATGCCCGACACTGTAGGGCCCTGCCAATCAACCAGGGCAGGCGCTTAGCGCCCCCAAAAGATCAATTTCGGCAAAAAGCTCAAGATAATCACCCGGGCGCACTGGGCTGGCTTTCATGAAATACTGCCCCGTATCGCGAGTAAACCCCGTGCACATAAACACGTTCAGAACATCATGCACCATCTCTTCCACCTCGCGCACGGGCCGTGCTAGCCTGTCAGCCAAAGCCCAGGTTAAGTTGGAATGACAGCATCGGTGTGGCCTCACCGCCCGAAAGTAAACCATGCGTATAGGGATCACAGCGGGTTCCAATCACGGCATACACCGAGTCCTTATACGCATCGATTCCATACCATGCAAGCGTGTCTTCAAATACCGTTGCCATCGGCCTCAAACACGGAAAGCATGACCACATCCGCTCTTCCTGCGTGAGATGCAGAGCACGGGTTTTACCAGAACAAAACCGTTCATGCAGGTTTTGATCGTTCCACAAATTCAGATCACCAACCTGCGCGCCTTCGATAGAGAAAATGCGAAAAAACGAACCCGCCAGCGCATTAAAACAGCTGGCATCGCGCGGTGCGACGATCACTTCATCTGATTTCACGTCGAGCTGACGAAATGTCTTCAAAGCCGCTATATTGGGCTTGGGTAAACTTTCAACCGGATAACAAATCACTGGCTTTACAGCTTGACGCGCCGCGTCATCTTCAGGAATTTCCAACATGTGACCACCCTCATACAAAATGACCCTCTAAACAGGCCGCTCTGTGCGCGCTAGACTGTCCGCTCAACCATCATCTTTTTAATTTCTGAAATCGCCTTGGCTGGATTGAGCCCTTTGGGGCAGGTTTTGGCGCAATTCATGATCGTATGACAGCGGTAGAGCTTAAACGGATCTTCCAACTCATCCAACCGCTCTCCTGTGGCTTCGTCGCGCGAATCAATGATCCAGCGATAGGCGTGCAGCAAGGCAGCTGGCCCCAAATAGCGATCGCCGTTCCACCAATAAGACGGGCAGGAGGTTGAGCAAGAGGCGCACATTACGCATTCATACAGCCCATCCAGTTTTTTGCGATCTTCAATTGATTGCTTCCACTCTTTCGCCGGACGGTTGGTTTTGGTTTCCAGCCACGGCATGATGCTGGCATGCTGGGCGTAAAAATGTGTTAGATCAGGGATCAAATCTCGAATAACGGGCATATGAGGCAAGGGATAGATCTTCACATCGCCCTTGATTTCATCCATGCCATAAATACATGCCAACGTGTTGATGCCATCGATATTCATCGCGCAAGAGCCACAAATGCCTTCCCGGCATGAGCGGCGAAAGGTCAAGGTGGGATCAATTTCGTTTTTGATTTTGATCAGCGCGTCCAAGACCATCGGGCCGCATGTATCCATATCCACGAAGTAAGTATCAACGCTGGGGTTTTCTCCATCATCTGGCAACCACCGGTAGATAGAAAATTTACGAAAATTGGTTGCACCTGCTGGTTTTGGCCAGGTTTTTCCAGTGCGGATCCGTGAATTTTTAGGAAGCGTTAGCTGAACCATATTACCCTCATCTGGTCTTTATATCCCGTCTTTTTTTCCAATCCGGCGCTCAAAATGTACGCACTTTGGGCGCGATTTTCTCAAGCGATATACCACCCTGATCTTCACCCGTGAGGCGGTCCAACACGACCGGTCGATAGCTCAAATTGCATTTGGCGCTGTCAATCACCGCCAATGTATGCACCCGCCAAGCCTCATCATCCCGATGTCCAAAATCTTCATGAGCATGCGCACCGCGGCTTTCCTTACGCGCCTCGGCGCCAGCGATAGTGGCCAGAGCGTTGGGCATTAAATTGTCCAACTCAAGCGTTTCCATAAGATCGCTATTCCACACAAGGCTAGTATCAGTCACTTTGATATCATCCATTTTTGCGGCAATATTGGTCATTTTACTAAGGCCCGCTGCCAACGTGTCCGAAGCGCGGAATACCGCTGCATCTGATTGCATGGTTTTTTGCATCTCAAGGCGCAGCTCAGCTGTTGGCACCGCGCCATTGGCGTGACGTAACCCGTCGAAACGGTCAAAGGCCTTGTCAATTTCAGCAGCGCTCAAACTGGGGATTTGTGCCGCCCGATCGACAACTTGACCAGCGCGGATCGCGGCCGCGCGCCCAAACACTACTAGATCGATCAAAGAGTTTGAGCCAAGGCGGTTTGCGCCATGCACTGATGCGCAGCCTGCTTCACCTACAGCCATGAGCCCGGGCACCACTGCGTTTGGATCATCCGCCGTTGGGTTTAGAACTTCCCCCCAATAATTGGTCGGGATACCGCCCATATTATAATGCACCGTGGGCAGAACCGGGATGGCTTCCTTGGTCACATCAACGCCGGCAAAAATCCGCGCGCTTTCCGAAATTCCAGGCAAGCGTTCGGCCAAAGCCTCAGGCGGCAAATGACTCAAATTAAGGTGGATATAATCTCCCTCGGCGCCAACGCCGCGCCCCTCACGGATTTCCATCGTCATGCAGCGGCTGACATAATCGCGCGGCGCCAGATCTTTATAATGGGGCGCATAGCGCTCCATAAAACGCTCACCCTCTGAATTGGTCAAATAGCCACCTTCGCCGCGCGCACCCTCGGTAATCAAGCAACCAGATCCATAAATGCCCGTCGGATGGAATTGCACGAATTCCATATCCTGCAGCGGCAAACCAGCCCGCGCCACCATGCCGCCGCCATCACCAGTGCAAGTATGCGCAGAGGTTGCGCTGAAATAGGCGCGACCGTAGCCACCCGTGGCCAAGACCACCATTTTAGCATTGAAGACGTGCATGGTGCCATTATCCAGCTTCCAACAGACAACTCCTGTGCACACCCCATCTTCAGACATAACCAAATCGATGGCAAAATATTCGATATAAAATTCGGCGTTATTCTTCAGCGATTGACCATATAACGTATGCAAAATCGCATGACCCGTTCGATCGGCCGCGGCGCAGGTACGTTGTACAGGTGGGCCTTCGCCAAACTCAGTGGTATGCCCGCCAAATGGCCGCTGATAAATTTTACCTTCTTCGGTACGCGAAAAAGGCACGCCATAATGCTCAAGCTCATAAACAGCTTTCGGTGCTTCGCGCGCCAAATATTCCATCGCATCAGTATCACCAAGCCAATCAGATCCCTTGACGGTATCATACATATGCCATTGCCAATGATCTGGGCCCATATTTGAAAGCGAGGCCGCAATCCCGCCTTGCGCCGCAACCGTGTGGGAGCGGGTTGGAAACACTTTGGTGACGCAGGCGGTGCGCAACCCCTGCTCTGCCATGCCCAAGGTTGCCCGCAAGCCCGCGCCACCAGCGCCAACAACAACAACATCATATTCATGGGTTTCAAACGTATATTCTGACATTGCCTTCGCCCTTTAAAATGCCATCTTCGCTACCGCGAACAGTCCTGTTGCCATTAAGGCATAAGACATACAAATAACCGCGATGATCCATATTTTCTGTGCAGTCCCATGGACATAATCTTCAATTAAAACCTGCGCGCCCGACTTAAAATGCTCAAGTCCAACGATTAGCGTCAGCGCCACAATCAAGGCGGGACCGGGCCGAGCAAAATGCGCAATCACATCTTGATGGCTTTCACCGATAACGCGCCCAAGCGTATAGACGAATAAGGGCACCAGCACCAAAAGCGTTGCAGAACTCACCTTCATGGCCCAAAAATGCGCTGTGCCTGTTTTTGCACTGCCCAGGCCCGTGGCACGTTTGCGATCCGTTAAATAACTCATGTCTGTCTCTTGCCCCTATAAAACCACAACGGTGATTACGCTCAGCACTAGCGAGCCTATGATAACAGCCCAGCCAAGTTTCTCGGCTGTCGGCAGGTCCAAGCCAACAGCGTTGTCCCAAATCAGATGCCGCAAACCGGCCAAGCTGTGATACCACAACGCCCAGATCGATCCCAATAGGATTAGTTTTCCAAACCAAGAGGTTGCAACCCCGTTGACCATTTCAAAATAGGCCGGCGAAGTTGCCGCTGCCAGTAACCACCAAACCACCAAAATAGTGCCAAGCAATAATGCATTGCCCGTGATCCGCGTTAAGATTGACGTGATCGAAGTCAGCTGCGGGCGATAGATTGATAAATGCGGTGACAAAGGGCGGTTGCCCCGGTTTACATCAGCCATTTAAATTTCCTTACGATTTTCATAAAGCGAAGCCTCCACAGCCATTCGCCGATACGATAATGTTCTTCTATCTTGATTTGAAAGTAATAACAGCCCCAGAGACAATATTCTTTTATGACTCTTGGCGAAATGTATGGTTGTGATCACAGAGCTTTTATTTGTGATCACATGTTTTCATATTGCCGGCTTAAATAGGTTTCAAACTCTACACAAAGCGTTACCGAACCGGCTTCTGGATCGTAAAACGCATTGGCCTCCTCGCATGTTGCTAACACCACTGCAAAATCATCAGGAAAGCCCAATTGCCCATTCAGAAAAGCGATTTCTTCCGCCAGCACTTGGCCAATCAAGCTTTCAACATGGCCCTCAAATATCATTTTTCCCTTTAGGGCGGCCATCTTATCCAGCACCACTCCCCAACTAAAAATCGCCTGATCATATTCCTCAGGGCAGCTATCAGCGCGTTCTTCTGGCAACCCAAGATCCTCGGCAAAAGAGATCCGATCGGCTGGGTTAGCCCCATAAAACAAACAAATCAGATTATAAAACCGCTGTTCACCAAGACCATGCACCCCCCAAAACGCCAATTCTTCCACCTGCTCTGCATCTGCCAAAAACCCGAGCGCGGCATCATAAGCAATATCTTCGGCCGACTCTTCATCATAAACTTGATCGATCATTAAAATGGATAAAACATCCGCCGCGTCTTCCTCTTGGCCAAAAATCGGCACCGACATCTTATCGATAATTGCATGCCCCAATTCATGATAAAAAATGGACACAATGTTAGAAGACACATAGGCGTTACGTGCGACGATCTTCTCCGCGTTTGACTGCACAAGAACAGGGAATAACCCGCTCGCAAAAAGCACTAAAAAAGCCAATAATGTGATGCGCATCGCCTCTCCCCTGATTACAAAGGTATCAAGGTCCAATAATCCAAATCAAGAAGAATATGGGGAAGGTAGCGTTGGTCTTCCCCGCGCAGCGGCCCCGGCCCTACTTTATTTTTTTGCGCCAATACCTGGCACGCGGGTTTGCGCTATGTCCAGCACTTCAGACCAAGCCGAAATAGTATCGCCTGCAAAACAGGGATTCGCATGCGCGCCGCTATTCAAGGCAACAATCATTTGCGCATTGGCTAGGCCATTAAATGATAAGGCCCGCGCCAAAGAAATCACGTGCCCGCCATAAATCAGGCGGTTGCCATCGGCGCGGCTGGTCACATCAAAATGCACTTTGACGGTGTTTTGCCACAGCCGCGTTGCCATCATATGCTCGGCTTCTTCGATGGTCATTGCGTCAACGTGATCAATCACTTCGCCGCGCTTATACGCTGACAAACGATACGGCTCTCCGGCAAGATCAAACGCATAATTGGAAAGATCCAGCCCTTCTGGAACGCAGAGATCCGCCGAATCTACCGCCTCGGCCAATTCGGGCAGCGCGGCCTTTAGCGCGGGTGAGCTAATCTATCTTTTGTGCAGCATTGCCCAGCGCACATACTCAAGAATGCTGTCGCCGTGCTGGTTCACCCCGCGCGTGCGCAGGTAAACGATGCCGGTTTTTCCATTCGTGTTTTCCTTTAACCCGATGACTTCAGGCACCGCATGGACCATATCACCCGTAAAGATCGGGGTCAGCCAACGCCCTTCTGCATAACCCAAATTAGCCACTGCATTAAGGGAAATATCCGGTACGGTTTTACCGAACACCATATGAAACGCGGCCCAATCGTCTAAAGGGGCACGCGGCAAAGCACAATTTCGGGCAAATTCATCCGATGAATTCAAAGCATGGCGCGCCGGATAAAGTGCGCGCGCTCCCTCGGTGAAAGTACGCGGAACAGCATGCGCAATCACCTCGCCAAATGAATAATCTTCAAAAAGCGCCCAACATTCGATTTGCTCATTCATTGCTCTCCGAGCGCTCGGTCAGGATCATAGGCGTTCAAGCTGTCTTTTATCACCACCTGAGCGCAGCGCATTTTCTGGCTGCCTGGGTCAAAAACATACTGTGCCTCGCCATAAAGCCGCCACCCTTTGGAAAGAGCCAAAGTTACTTTATGGCAAAACGCAGATCCGTCTTCACCGGTCAGCAATCGATATAATTGGATCATGCGCCCCGAGCCCCAAAGGGCGGAACGCCCAGCCATAAATGCAAACCCACCATCACGGCAAAGGTCACCACGGTCACTGCTAAAAATTTCCAATCGCGCTTATCTTCGCCGGGCTCGGGCCGCGGCCCACATCTTCACTGAGGTCAACATTGGATGGCGCATCCGGCCACGCATCCAACCTTTGGTATGCGCCATCGCAAACACAGCCACGGCCACCACCATGATCAGATTGTTGATATGAATTAAAAATTCAGGGGGTGACCAAATCTCGATAAAAGCCGCTTGCAGATAACCGATAATCATCAACACCAATCCAAGCGCAATTCCGATTGCAACCGGAGCTTTTACTTTTTCGTCCATTGCGCTGCGCCTTTCAGGGGCAAGACGCTTAAAACCATGCGCAGCGAA
>JACLAD010006393.1_pt1 | contig 11574 bp, 7 predicted proteins | sample 8027901 | NCBI WGS metagenome assembly JACLAD01 (sample SAMN15725071, study PRJNA655200) | protist metagenome | isolation source: fluorescence activated cell sorting (FACS) single amplified genomes of... | place: Spain: Blaines Bay Microbial Observatory, Mediterranean Sea | collected 2016-07-05
AACAGAGATGAAAAAATAAAATATTTTTTCAAGGATGATCGGGAAAAAAAATCTAATGATGTTGAACTATTCTATGGGCAAAGTGTCAATAAGATCAATATTGAAATGGAATGATTGTTTTCGTAAGTCGGGTGAGCGGGGAGTGTACAATGTGAAAACGTTTTCTAGTAAAACAACGACGCGACGTGTACCCCCTCCAGGCATTCAACGGCAACGTTTTGAGAAGCCAGCAATAGAACCACAAAAGGCACCAAAATTGTTTATTGTTGCTGTCGCCCTAGGCGTAGGTACGGGCACTCTTTCTTTACTCTCAGCGTTTGATGCAGGGCAATCCCATTGCGAGCCTCTTGAAGATATCGAGTCCTTGGTTACTGCGACAGAGCCAGTGACTGGAACCAAGTTTCCGCTCGTTATTGATAATGGTAAATATTGGCTTGTATCTAAATCTGTTCGCTGCATGTTGAACTTTTGTTCTCTAGAACGGGCCCGAGCATACAGCTATGGTTTATATTTTTCGTCGGAAGCGACGGAAGCATGTAAGGAAGCGAAATCCCCAAGTGATGTTGCTGAAAAGCTACTTCCTTTCCATATATGTGAAGCAGAGGCCGATACAGCGAGACAGGAAGTAGGTCAAGCATTCATTGCAGCCCCGTCGTTCCAGGGTGCGAAAAAGGGTTATGTATTCAAAACAGGTTCAGAAGGACTTGGCTACTATATTGATGAAAGCGGCAAGCTTTATGAACAAGTGGAAATGGAAATATCGTACCCATCGATTGCGCTGCGCTTGATTATGCTTCACGATGTTGAGGGAAAGCACATTGCGCATGGTTTTGACAAGAGTTTGCTCGGGCGAATCCGCAAAGCTCAAGGTTCCAAAGAGACGGGCTCAAAGGGGAAAGAAGCGCTTCGACAACTAACACGCATGCTTGGTGTCTACAACGGAGGACAGTGGAAAAAAGGGACCACGCTTGAATTTGTTCGGCAACCCGGCGGTCTTGTACTAGTACGTGTGAATGGCAAAGAATCTCTGTCTGTCCGGTCAGAGGCCTTTTCTTGGGCTGTATTCGATGCTTACTTGGGTTCTCAAGGACACATGGGAACCGTGGCAAAACAAGATATGCTGGTCCGCAGCAGAGAAATTATCAAGCTTCAAAATGAATCCAATTACTAATAATTACATTGTTTTTCTAATACATGGTCAACTCTCTCGTTCCCCCTTTCTATTATTCAGTTGTTGTGAAATACCACAAACGAAGACCCCGACACTACGGTAAATACAAGCATCACAAGGATTATACTCAAAATAATGTCAAAGAAAATTTCCGCGAATTCAATCATTTGTGCAGATACTTCGTTGGTTTCTTGTATTTTTTTTAGCTCGACATGTTGCCTCTTCCTCTTTATCACCCTTTTCGTTTGTTGGTTTTCGTTTTGTACCCAAGAATTACTCTGGGCTACGTTCGGTAAATAAGAATAAGGACTCCACATAAGATCCTCAGGAATTGTCTCTAATGACTTTACACCCCGAACGGAATTGATAACAAAAGGGGAAATCTTGGCAAGATTTTTCAACGACAGCAAGCGCAACTTTGCCGCACTTGGTCCCAACCGCCTTTTTTTGGGAATACCCAATGGCCCTACATCAATTCTCGAGTAGCGCATTTTATTTCACTTTCTTCTGCACGCTTACTTCCGTGGTATTAAGCAATGTTCATCAATTTTACAGAAAGGTTCGTGTGCTTTGATGCCGTTCAACAGAAACGTGTCAACACACCGATATACGAATGTTCCTTCCCGTTTACCTTGTCGATATCAATCTTTCACTTCTTCTATATCAAAAAAAAATATCTCCAACACTTGTCTCGATTTCAAATCAAGAAACACATTTGCTATCCCCACACGCTCGTTGATTCAAAATGACTGAGGTTTCATTTGAATCCTCTACGAATCTTGTCTGAATTATTTTCTTTTTTTTCTTGAGGAGGTCTTCTTATAGTTTAATGTATTGAGTCGTACAGACGTAGAGAGGCGAAATTCGTTTTTTGGAAAGATGCGACTGTACTGGTCAGTCCCGCGGAATTGTCCGCACAAGGTCAGGTAATTAAAAAAGCGGGGAGCGACCAGGTAAAAGCAGTGCTCCTGGTCACACTGCCAGTCACAGACTCACAGCAGATGTCGTTTTTCAAAATTTCAAGGGAAATGTGAACTCGGTACCAGTAGAATCTTTCCACTGTGGGTGTCATGGAAATCCGCCTTAACTTAGGCCCCGGCCCGGGCCGACCCTTGAGATTTCCTCAGCACGCTGAGCAAAAGAGACATGACAGGGCCATATCGAATCTTCGACGGCCTAGAGGCAGTCGGGGTAATCACATGAGATATCTAGATTTTGCAACTTGCCAGCGGCCCGGCGCTCTCCGATGTTGCCTGCCTGTACTAATTTTGGCGGGCCAAAACGAGTGTTTCTGACCGGGGACGACCCACAGTCTAGGGGCGGGGAACCATGATGTTTGAATTCTTGACACATTCTATGATTTCTATCCAATGCCGCTACAATGCGGCTACATAGTACATATACAGGTGTTCCGTGAGAGTGAGGCTGTGAGTGACTTGTGGCAATGTAGTATCGGTAGTATTGAATGTAGAATCAACTGGGAAAGTCATTTCCGCCTTTAAGACCACCCTCAAAGCGGGTCGCTCCCCGCTCAAAGATTCCCTGAGGTCCCGAATCCGGGCGCTTTTGTTAAATTGGAAGGGAAGAAAATGGTTTCACTTTTATCATCAAATGTAGGCTGTAACTCCTAGTACTGTCCAGAGTTCGAGCTAGATCTAGCCGCTAGCGACCTTTGGCTCAGGTTCCGAGGGGGCTTGGCCGCTGTCGAGTGACAAAAAACTCAAGAGATTTTTTTTGGTCAATCGGACAGGAAAACGCTGGACTCCGTTTGCGGTAACAATTTCGATCTCATATTGATCGGACTTGTTACTTAGCTTGAAGGTGTCAAGTAGAGCCAGGCCAAAAGGCTGATCGGCGGTGTGAGAGTATCCTCCTGATGTGACATAACCAACGAGCTCATCGTTACGATAAACAAGCTCGGTGCCAGAACCCCAAAGCGAAATGTCCTCCTTGTCTTGTGCATCTGGTACGACTGTGACAAGCATTTTGCTTGGCGCCTGCTTCAATAGGGCGTCCTTCCCCACGAAGTCGGGATCGTCTGGCTTGAGCTTGCAAGCAAATTTCATCCCGATGTCGAGCGGTGTTTCGCGGGGGCTGACGTCTTGTCCGTAGTGAATGAACTTTTTCTCAATTCTGAGGGATTCCATCAAGGCATTAGTGCCGGCGAATTGAAAGCCTTGGACGCCAAGGCGCTCTGCAGCTTGAAAAATTCGGTCGCACGTAACCTGTGTTATTGCAGTAGGGATGTGGAGTTCCCACCCGAGCGTGCCCACGAAACTGACCCGGAGAGCTTTCATGGTGTCCCCGAACGCTGGTAGCTCTTTTGCTGTATATTCGGGAAAAGCTTGATCGGAGAAATCGACATCAAGGGCTTCGGAAAGGATGGCTCTCGAGTCTGGCCCCATGACGCCTAGGACGCTACCTTGCAGCGTGTTGTTTTCAATGGTGCACGAGTCAAAGCCATTGTCCACGGCAAACCTTTTCATCAAATTCTCGATCAAGATGTGCTGATCGGCATAGGTGACCACATAAAACTCGTCATCTGCAAGACGGCACACGGTAAAGTCGGCTAAAACGCCCCCTGCTTCATTCAGCGTGAATGTGTAGATAACCGAGCCGTCAGGCTGGTTCATCCTGTTGGTGCAAAACTTTTCCAACAAATCCAGGGCATCACGACCCTTAACATGAAGCTTTCCAAAAGCCGACAGGTCAAAGACTACAGCACGTTGTCTACATTGAAGGCTCTCCTTGCGCTCGTGCTCGAATGCTTGTGTGAGTTTTTTGTCGTATGAATATTTGCGCGGAATGAGCATCCCGTTAGAGAGCTCCATGTGGCTCTTCTTGGAGCCCTCGTCCGCTCCCAAGTAATATACAGGCCTTTCCCATCCAAATGCTTCCGTGAACACGGCATTCTGGGCCTCGTGCTTGTCGTGTAATTCCAACTTTAGCATTTCCCCTCGCCGGTGCTCAAATTGCTCTTGTGGATAGTGTGTCTGGAACATGGTGCCGTATGATTCAAACGCACGCGCGGTCACAATATCGTCACGCTCTGCTAGGGTGCGCGAAAACCGAACGACGTCACAAGAGGTAAAGTCCGTCGCAAAAGACTGCGGGTGTCCGTCTAAAACCCATTCAGCCATTGCCAGCCCTGCACCTGCGCCACATTGAATACCTTGGGAATTGAAGCCGGTGGCAACAAAAACATTACCTGTTTCAGGAAGCTGGCCCATTACGGGACTGTGGTCCGCAGAGTGCGTGTCGGGGCCGTGCACGTCGGACTTGATCCCAACGTTGGACAGAGCCGGGACCAGCTCCATAATTTTTTCAATTCCCTCCATCTTGTCCAAATCAGGCTCGTAAAGTTCGCTGCTCGCATCCCGCGGGATGATACCATTTGCTATCCTCTCCGAGACAACAGCAGGGAGGTGCAGTTCAGGATGGCCTTCAAAGATACCAAGTGCGAAGCAGCCTCCGGCCTCTGGTTTGAGATAAAATTTGTTCCTATAGTCACGCACCACAGGCAGTGTGTAATCAACACCTTGACGAGGCTCAAAAACAAGGTATTGGTGCGGCACAACTCCCACAGGGAGTGCTCGATGACCGAGCATTTGCGCAACTAGTTGCTTCGTCCAGGAACCCGCTGCCAAAACCACCTTGTCGGCGCTTATCTCGAATTTGCCTTTTGCCGAATCATAAGTCAACGATTCTAGTCGACCGTTTCCATGGTTAAAATGAAAGTCATTTACGTAAGCTTGCTCCTCAATTTCGACGCCTCGCTGACGTGCTTGGCCCGCAATCCGCATCGCTACGTCGGATGGATTTACGACACCGTCTTGCTTATCTGTATAGATACCACCTACAAGTCCACTCGTATCAAGGAAAGGATGAAGGTCTGCGATTTCCTCTGGGGACACCATTCGAGCTCGGTCTTCACGGCCACTATGAGCACTACACAACTTGCCTAGCTGTTTCATTTGGTTGAGCATCCTCAATTCATCCTCATCTCGAGCGAGGCCAAGACTCCCTGTCGCTTGCCATCCTACTCCACTTTCACCTTCTAGTTCACGATAAAGATCTCTTGAAACTTGTGCCATTTCATACACTGGTTTGCTCAGTTTTTGCGTACCAATCAAACCCGCAGCATGCCAAGTCGTACCACTGGTTAAAGAATTTTGTTCCAGCAGAAGGATGCTGGCACCAACTTGTCGTTTAGCGAGTTGCCATGCTGTTGACAAGCCAATAATGCCTCCTCCCACCACAACAAAGTCATAGCTTTTCTTTGTCAACGTATTCATTGAATTACAAATTTAAATTTGTCTTTTTGTCTTTTCTTTTCTTTTTTTTTTCTCTTTCTTTTTTCTGCTTTTTTCCCAAAAAAAGCAAAAAGAAATCCCGGGTGTCCCGGGAATTCGATCAATTAAGGGTTTTGGGAGAGCTCAGTGTATACTCGTGAATTCTTTTGATGGAAATTTATGGTAATGATCGCGAGAGTTCTGAATAATATCTAGCGTCATTACTTTCATAGGGTAACCCCCACCTGGCTACCTGCCTTGGAAAAGGTTACCTCGAGCGTGGTTCTTCGTTCAGTGAACCCCGGGATTGGCCGGCCGAGCCTGAAGAAAATTAGTCCTCAAAAACATACCGTACTTATAACTTATAACTTGGAATCTTGGAGAGCTAGGTGCTGTTGAAAAAATGCGACAGCCAATTTCGTACCTTTGGTAAATTGATCTTTGCGACCGTCATATGCGTCGTAATGTCGTCCCTCGAGTGTTTGAAACTTGGATCCAGGATTTTTCACGCGTACAATCTCATATGCTCGAAACCCATTCGCATTCTGATCAAATATTTCCTCGTCTTCTGCGCCTATAACAAGCATGGGACATTCTATGAGATGTGCTGTGTCGAGGGGACGGTACCTACAGAGCTTTCGTAAATTTGGCACCCCATCCATGCCGGTAATGTGCCCCTTTTCAACACCGCAAGGTACAGATAATCGTTCAAGACCCCGAGCTCTTGCAATTGCATCTTGACGAGCTTCTTCAGCGCGACTTTTGGGATCTCCAGCACCAACATCGCCACAAGAGGGAACGCATGACACGATAGCTTTGACACGACCACGGTGACGAGCACCAATCGTGATGACGTGCCCCCCACCTTGGCTTATACCCCATATTCCAATCCTCGTGCTGTCAACAACTTGCTCACCATCAAGATAGTCTAGAGCTGCTTCTATATCAGTGAGTTGCCAATCCATATCAACTACTTGTCGAACAACGTGCGCATGCAATGAGGTCCCAACATTTACACAAAAACCTGATCCATGAGAAAAGTCCGACTTTCTTGCTTCATCTTGTACTTTCGTGTTGGGATGTCTGATCGTATCACTAGAAGAGTATGACACTAAAACACCATCCGAATCGTTCCAACCTCGATAGTCAAAGGTGAGGGCTACGAAACCCGCCCTTGCAAACATCCTCGCCCTTGCTTCAAGTCCATCACGGATGCCTCCCCAACCATGGCATAAAACTATTCCAGGAAACTTTGCTAGAGATTGATTTTGCAATGCATTTTCAGGTTTCCATATCGTTGCACTCATTCGTGTACCGTCTGAAAAGATATCGACAACTTTACTGACAACGCCGTACCTGTTTCCAGCAAATCGCGTCCGATTTCGAATTTTACCCCCAAGTTCTTTGATACTAATATTACGTTGCTGAAATCCCTTCCAGTCACTTCTCTTTCCAGTCAGATAATCGTAGCTACTTTTCATTTTTGATTTTAATTTTGGTTTTGATTTACTTGGCAGTGAAAAAAGAAAGTACGTAAATTTACTGTTCGGGATAACAGACCCTATGAAAAGACGAGCAGGTCTACAAGGAAGGCATTCGACCATTGATTGGACACTCGCTCTCTTTCATGACCTTGCCATGGACACCAACCCATGGTACGATGTAACGGCCGCAGACAGCAGCAAATTTTAACGAGTTGGGGTCCATCACATTAGTGGACTTGAGCTTGCTTTGGGAACGCTTGTCTCCCTTGTAACATAAATTGGATCCTACGAATGGGACCTCGAGTGCTTTCCACTTGTTCAGCTCTTTGTCGAGTTTTCGCATCATGGCTTGACTGCTTCGAGAGTCGGCCAAGTTGATGGTTTCACTAGGATCGTCCGTGATATCAAACAAACAAGGTTTGTCGCCGGTACAATGAAAGACTGTGTTTTCCTTTTTTACCACTTGAGCGTCGTACTGGGGGTCCGACTTACGAAGCTCTAGAGGTCGCTGAATACGATCAGTGCTAGACAATTTGTCGATTTTGATATCGCGGTGAAGATAGCCAAGGTCTCTGATGTATCCGGGATATCCCCGAATGAGCTTGAAAAGGTGCTGCGTTTTAGGGTCTTGCATGATAAGAACGTATCGCTTGGCCTCCTTCCATACCTGGACCGGAAGCACTTTCCGTGGGGAGTTCTGTAGTTGTACCATACGATCCCACATAGCTATCCCATCCGGCGCTTCGTGCCTTGCAAGTGCATTTTTTTGCCCGATAGCCTCAAAGATTGTCCTGGACCAATCGACGCCTGACATAAGGCCGCTCCACGATTTGCCACGTGACGAGCGCGGAATTACTCTCGAGTTGGGAGAGTAAACGAAGCCCACACTTCGTATACCACCCTCCCAGTGCGTAAACTTACCGCCGCGTAGAGGCCAGTTGCTACCGGATTTCACTGTATTAGGACCATGAGCATTACAATCTCTTGTGTTGCCCGATTTCGATATCCCTTTCAGCTCATTGTGACCTCCATTGTCGGACATGAAAATCAGGATGGTATCCTGCCACATATTTTTAGCTTTCAAAGCGCCAACGATGCTCTCATGAGCTTTGTCCACCGCATTCATCATTCCCGAATGCTTGATCCGCAAGCGCTCCAAGCATTGGCCCATCCGAAGTACTTTCGTCAAACCCGTATTTGCTAAATAATTTCTCTTTGGCGACTGCGATGGAGAGTGAGGCGAAGACCAAGACAAGAACAAAAACAGCGGGTGACGTTTGTTGTGATCTTTAATAATACGCACCGCTTCATGACCAAACAACGTGTCCGCGAAATCAAACGCCTTAACATATTTCGGATTCACCAAAGTATATTCCTTTCCGCTATTGTTCACTAATTGCGACACGTCCATGCACTCTGTTGCTTTCGTACACTCTTCTCGATCACTACGCCCTTTGCCCCTGCACGAGCACTTGTTCACCCCAAGCATTTTGGTATTCAGGTGATCCACCCCGTGTTGAGTCATGGTATCTGTGCCGCCTGCATAATACCCTACGAATGAATTAAACCCGCGCTCTGTCGGAGTGAATTTCTTCGCATAGTGCCCCAAGTGCCATTTGCCCACCATGTGCGTTTTATACCCGATCTTTTGAAGAGTTGACGGGAAAAACTTTATTTCTTGTTGTACAGCGCATTGCGTTGTTGACACAGGATTCAAGTTTAGATCAGTTTGTTGGCCATGCTTGAACGGGTGCTTACCCCCCATAAGCATTGACCGTGACGGTGAGCAAAATCTGTGCATGTAGTGCCGTTCAAGCTTGATACCATCATTTGCCATTTGCGTCAAAAACGGCGTGTTGATTCGATCATTTTTCCACCCAACATCGTTCCACCCTAAATCATCAGCCATACTCAATATTATATTATATTTCTTCTTCACAGATCTCGCGCCATCTGTCACAGTAACGGATAACAGCCAAACCGTTGCGATCCACCAAATGTATCCTTTCATTATACAAAGTGTTTCACAATTTTGCAATTTTGTTTTTGCTCTTTCCCCCGGGAAAAAAAAAGGTTAACTGGTGTTCAGGAATTTTTTCAGTGCGCAGATTCGGCTTTTTCGGCTTCGGGGTGTTTTAGATCCCATCTTTTTGTATCAATACAAAAGAAAAACAAGCTTTAGTTAACAAGTAAGGTCAGGAACCCTAGAAAGGGGCTACTGGCAGTCTGCTGTACAGGCCTGTAGACTCCGGTAGGAGTCACTTTCCACAGTCACGTGTGTTACGGTTACACGTGTCTTGAATTCGGCTTGTTGTACGTAATCTAATCCAGCATGGGAAGGGTGTGCGCCGGAAAAGAAAAAAAAGCAAGCCCCTCAGGCTTGTCCAAAGAGCGATATGACCGGGGAGCGACCTGGTATGACCCAACGGGCTAGTTAACCGGCCTACAGGTTTGATCCCGGGCTGCCCTTACTCCCCGGCGGACAATTGTACTCACGAGAGAAGAAAACGCTAACACTACTAGGAAAAACCTTAAAAAGGTGCAAGCAAGAAAACACTTTTTCACACTGCAAAATTCTTTTTGCAAGTCGTACGTACACGTAAGTTCCCTCGTAAGTTCCCTCTTTAAACTGGTCAACAAACAAACAAAAAACTTAACGAGTGTACGAATCAAGAAGTCAACAAGTCAACGGGAAATTGAGTGAACGAGCCAACGAGCCAATCAACCGAAAGAGGAAAAAGAGAGATTGAGCGTAATTTATCATGGGGTTTCTCTCAAGCAGTCAGCCAGCCTCTTCGTCGAGCAGTGAAGGCGGGAAATGTGCACAAATTTGTGTTGCTATGCCAAGCAAAGAGAATTTGTCTAAATGGGTTCGTCCACAAGAACAATCTGATGTAAAAGACGGTTTTCGTGCCGTCATGAAGATTCGATTATTACAAATAATTGTGTCGCTAATTGGTGCCGGTTGCGCAGGATCAAGTTACAGTTCGTTTGCTGGCGTGGATAACTTGTCTTTTAATGTATCTTTTGAAACCTTAGTCGGAGCACTCTCCATGAATGCTATGTTCCAGACCGTTGTTTTAGGCTCGATATTTCTGTATTCTATTGTGTCTGCCCTGACAATAGCATTCGCAATAAAGAAAGATACGTTTAGACAGTACATGTTTCGAATGAATTTCGTGGGGGATGTGTTGTTTTTTGTACTATCGCTTGCAGGTACTTCATCGGGACTAGCTCTTTGGACTGCACTGAGCAAGGACGTTTTTGAAAACTTTGGGTTCTTAGGCGTAGAGCCGGGAGCGTTGCCAACGTATCGCACAGGTGTATTTATGTGTTTCATTGCATTTGCCGGGTTCTTTCTTTCGTTGCCTATATCTAGAGGAATTTACGAAAATCGGACATTGTTTTAATAGTAGTCACGTCAATGAGAGAAAAGACTGTCATCTAAGTAAGTAAAAAATTGTTGAAAGTATTCCGTTCCGGTGGAATGATGCTGTTCGTGGCGTCTAGAGCCTCCAAGAATACCGAAAGGTACGACATTATGCGCCATCCAGGGAAAATCAAGTCCACTATGAATAGAAACCAACATTTCTGTTATCACAAAATTGTACCACATTCTTGTGAACGGGTGAAGCTTCAACGTGTTTAACACAACAATATTCGTAGCCACTTGCATTGTCCCATCCACAATTGAGTGTCTTAGCGTATCTTGTGGCTTTAGTCTCCCTTTATTTTCATGATGAAGAACATGAAAGTTTCGTAACCTTTTCACTTTGTGCATGGCGACATGTAGTGGGAAAAACAGCAAATCGTAAACAAATATTGCAAAGGCAATGTCACCAACAACTTTGAAAAAACCACCTGGCCCTTCTGTAGGAAGTTTTCGCCTCGGGTAAAATACATCATAAACTAATATCGGAATCAAATATGCAAGTCCTGCTTTGCTCTGCACACCAAAAGTCACAGTATCGTCTTGTTGACTTTTCTTGTTTATCAAGTACCTTTGAAGAGGTTTTATTTCTGCAAGAATATCAAACAATATCATCCACAATGCGAAGCAAAACGTCGCCCATACGGGCTCAAACGAGTCGTGTTGAAACCATTCTTCGTTGGAAAGTGTTTCCCAAAGTGAGTCCACACCTGCATCAAGTCGATCAACAGATCGTAAACATACCAACAAAATAAATACATACACCACTCTTGCTGTATGTACTTTGTCTAAAAACTCGGTTGTATTCCAAAATTTATCTTGCTCTTTCATCTTTGTCACAGAATTTATTTACTGTTCGGTTGATTCGGAATTACTTTTTCTTCCCGGTGATCTCAACCCAACAAAGGTGCCCGGCAGAAGGCCCCCTGGCACGTGCCCCTTACGAAATTACACTTGCTCAAGTGACATGTATGGTGACAAACCCTCCTCTCGCGGGGGGGGCTCCTGGGGGCAACTGCGTCTCTCGAGCGTTTGTTTTTTGCCCGGCAGGCCGGGGGGGCTGAGAGACTCATGGCCAGCCCTGACTCTGGTTCTGGCTCTGGCTCTGGCCAAGGCTAGCTACTAGTAGACGCCTACGAAGGATTGGCGTCTTGTGAGAAGAAGCAAGCTTTTGAGCGTTAAAAAAATAAAAAAATT
>JACLAD010006394.1_pt1 | contig 11565 bp, 5 predicted proteins | sample 8027901 | NCBI WGS metagenome assembly JACLAD01 (sample SAMN15725071, study PRJNA655200) | protist metagenome | isolation source: fluorescence activated cell sorting (FACS) single amplified genomes of... | place: Spain: Blaines Bay Microbial Observatory, Mediterranean Sea | collected 2016-07-05
ATGATTCGTGTTTGCTACTAAAATCAACATCGAGAATAAAATAAATTAATCTCGGTGGCCCGAACACCATGCCCGAACACCGCGTGGGTGGACCGAATTCCTCCACCGTATGGATGGTCTCACTACTCACTACCTACCCGCGTGGGTGGTCCTTGACTTCATTCCTCTCGGAGATGACTTCGTTCATCTCGAAGATTGACTTCGTTCATCTCGGAACAATATTACTCAACAGAAACTGTAAAGGAGCCGACAAAAATCTAGCCGTTACGAGTCCCAAAAATTGAAATTGAATGCAAAGACGCAAGATGAAAGATCTGTAGACAGATAGATTGGTTGAGTGGTGAGTAATTCACGGATATAGTGTGAACAAAGATGATTGGTAATGAATTAGGTGAGGTGAATAGGTTGAGGACCAAGTTGCGAGAACAAGAGTTGAAATGTGAGAATCAGGCTGTGTTGTTACGGCAGAATGAAACTGAATTGCGCGATATAAAAGTAAAGTATCGTAAACTTCAGGCTAGTGCTGGAGAGCAAGATGGAGGGATAGGGGGTAGTAGTAGTGTTGAGGCGCTTTTGGAAAGTACTCGTAGAACTTTGGGTAAACGGGAGAAAGAAGTGGAAGCTTTGGAAGTTTCTGTTGAAAAGCTGAAAGGTGAAAAAGGTGGACTGGTGTGCGAGTTGGAAGATCTCAAGGGCCAGGTTGTAAGTTTAAAGAAGGAGATGACCGTGGTGAAAAGCCGTCTTGAGATAACGGAAGAAAGTTTTAAGAGCATCAAGGCGATCGCGTTTCAATTTGAAGAAGAGAATGTTGCTCTCAAGACAGATTTGTTGGACAAAAGTGCGTTGATTAGTGATTTACGTGCTTCCGTAAAGAGCAAGGAAGATGTGCTAGGTAGCCTTGAGAGTGAAGCGAAAATTATCGGTAAGCAAAAAAGCGACATTAATGCTGCAAAAAAGGAGACGAACCGTAATCGTAAGCAGCTGCTTTTGCTCGCGGAGAGCGCGAATCGTATGCAGTCTGATTTGGGTGTGAGTTTGAGCACACACAAACGTTTATTGGACGAGCTGAAGATGGAGTATGAAGAGCACGCAGAGACGGTTCGAGCGGAGTGGAATATGGACCGTAAAGCGAAGATGGAAGATTACAACAAACTGCGGCAACAGTGCGAGAACTTAAAGTTGATCCAGTTTGAGGACAAGCAGCAGCTTTTACGTGAGCAGCGTGAGGTGGTAAAGGCGCTACAGACGCAGTTTGAAGAGTATCGTGAGACTGCGGAGTTTTTGTTTCAGACTGAAGCTAGCAAGCTGGAGAACAAGGTTCGTATGCAAGGGGAGAAATACGAGGAGGAGATTCGTTATATAGTAAAAGCAAAGGATCAGCATTTCGATGCGATGATGAGCGCGAAGGATGCCAAGATAATGAACTTAATCGAAGGTTCTGATATGCAGACGATTTTGATCAAGCACGAGCAAGAGCTGGAGCAGATGCGTCGTTCGCACGTGGACGAGTTGGAAATGGTGCGTCTTCGTACGGAAGCGGAGCAGCGCGGGGTGATTGTGGAGCTTCGCCAGCAGCTTTTGTCCAACGAGGCGGTGGAAGAAAAGCTAAAGCTTGCGAATGACCATTTGGAGCTTCGTTTGGAGGAAGCGATAGTGAAACAGAATGGTTTGCTTGAGCAAATGGCAAGGCGTGACGAGGAGCATTTGGAAGAGCTGCAAAAGCTGCAAGATTTGGTGCAGGATGCGCACGTACAGAAGGAGCGTTTGAATCAAGAAAAGCAGGATCTCCGTCACCGCATTGTGCGTCTCAAGTTCAAGGCCAAGGGCGATGCGGACGAGACGTTGCCGAATCTGGTCAAGCGTTTGACGATCGAGGCATCAAATTTGCGTGGACTTCAGGAGGACACAACGCATCGTATATCCAGCACGGTGAGTGAGCTCAAGATGTTGCGCCAAAAGTACATCATTCAGAGTCAGCACTTGGAGCATGCCAAGGCTCTAGCTGCTCTTCGCGAAAAGGAGTTGAAGAGCATGGTAAGTACGTTGTCCAAGGCGTTATATTTTCGAGCTAGGAGTCTGGCTGAATCTCCCACTCGGCCTTCAGGCAAGTCGAAGAAGGAGAATATTCACAGTGCCGTCTCTACATTGCAGCGTGTTCTTGATGGTAATTTGGAAGAGAATTGGATTTTGACTCGCGAAGATTTGGAGGACCCTGCTGCTGTTGGTGGTCCTGGTGCAGCTTCTGCTCCCGTTGCTGATGGAAGAGAAGAGGTGTCCCCTCGTGCCAAGCGCGCCGCCCAAGTGTCTGCTTCGGTGAAAACACGCATTCCAGCAAAGTTGCGGCACATTCTTGAAGGAGCAGATGCGGACGTAACGGGCATTGAACGAGTGGATCGTTCTGAAATTTTAGAGCTTGCACGCGGCATCAATTACTTGAAGCGGTTTCAGCAAGTTTCTTCTGCATTCACAAGTGGCACGATGCAGCAGCATGTCGTGAAAGAAAAAGCAGCAGCACCTTCAACCAGCGCTTATGAGAAAAACAACACGATCCGAGCTCCCAACGATATTCTCGGTCATCAAAAAGATGAATGGTGGAAGGACAATATATTGTACGCCAATCTAGGTTAAGTTAGGGTGAAATTGCTCAAGGAAAAATCGACATGGGGATAAATCAATTTGCAATAGGTTTCACGAACGCCGTGTTTTACCAAGCCATTGTTGACGCAATAACAAAAGTCCAGGCCGTCGCGACATACGTCATAGCTATCGCCGTGTAACACTAAAATCTGCGCGGCTAAAGAGCCAAGAAAACACGGTAGGAAAAACAAATGCCACCGTATTTTCACCGAGCTAGTGTCGTATTTCTCGAACTTAATACATACGGTATCAACAGCAACCTCACAAGCAAACTGCAAACATGCAAACCAAAACAATCTGGAAACATCAATAGGTTCATTAAGTCGCTGAGTTGCAAACCATGGGTACGGCGACACCAAAGGGGCCCTTTTCCAATACCAAATCTGGAAAATCGAAACCACTATGCCGACATACTCTGCCATCATCTCGGACAGGATGACCAAGGCATAGAATCTATTCTTCGCTTCTGGCCGTTTGGTTGGTGGTTCGTTTTTTTCGTCTCTGCAGTAGCTACTCATCGCATTGACATCTGAAAGTACCAACTTAGTGGAAACCCTCCTGATTCGCCTTTTACTCAGATTTGTCAACCACGCATCTCGAGATTGGTGAGTTAAACGTAAGACTATTTCCAGAAAAGATTGGCACATAACAATCACCCAACTCAGCGCCTTACTATCAAGATTGGTCACTGCGAGACGAAAGTAAACAGCCATGGTCACTTGGTACCACGCTAAAAATACCCACGCATTCTGCCGATTGCACTGTCGAGACAAATCATCACTGTTAAATATGCGGCTATCCCAAGACAAGTACCACACTTGTCTTGTCACTACAAACCGCATAATCTCCCGAAATAATGGCATGATCACTACGAACCAGATTATAAAAAACATTGCGCTGTCAAACGGAAGCCGCCAGAGCAACTGCAGCAAAACGTAGCCTGCTGCAAAAACAACCAAGTGGACAACCAATACTCGCCTCAACGTACGTTCAAGAGGCAGCACCAACCTAAAGATACAAATCGTTATCACGTAACTTAGTGCTGGTGCTAAGACTAGTACACCATCCCATGAAAAAATTAGATGCAATCCAGATACAGCGCATACGGAGAGCAACGATGTTCCCAATGCTCGCCACACCGAAAACCTTGGGGAATTCAAATAATAAACCATAAAAAAATTATTGGCACTAGACGCAACAAGTAAATATAAAAGCGAATAAACATTTTGTCGTTGAAAATCTAGTCTTGTTGATACTCTCAGCTTCGCCGACTCTTTTTTTTCTCGGTCGAGTTCCCACAAGCGAAGCGCATTGGCATGAGCAAGTCCATGGTTGAGGCACCACCCAACCCAACACGTACTCATTATATCACCAACAAGTGCTATCGTCATTGCAATCACCGCAATCTTACATACCAGACCAACATCTCGCAGCATCCCCCTTTTTTTCAAGATCACCGCAAATTCTCGACTCGGACCGTCCGAGTCCGAGTCCCGGGCCTCCGTGAATCTCAACGGACAAAAGTCGTACGTGTGGGATGGACAGAGAAGCAGGTGGGAATGTTGTGGCCCAACTTGTGGGGTACGAATCTTCGGGTTGATGCTACAGCTTACTACTATCAGCGTAGCTTTTCTGAATAAATGTGGATCTCGTTACATTCTTGATTCTATCCTAACAGACTGGGTCGTGAAACGGCTTGCTCGGCTCTCGGTGAATCATGCATCTGATGCGAATCATCGAGATGATGGGATACAGGACGCGTACCTTGCCCGCCACAAATAAGTTACAAGGCCCGACCGGGTCGCTCCCCGGCCCGACCAATGGCGACCATCGAAGAATCAGATTCGAGATTCGAGAACAAGGGATGGACAGAGAAGCACCTGAGGCAAAAATTTTCTGTTTTTTAACTGTAAAAAAAATAATGCGTGCCACCCACTCCAGAGACTCCACGTCGTCTCCACGAATCAGGTCGCTCCCCGCACGAATCTTGGGAAGTTTAAGCAGGTCGCTCCCCGGTTTAAGTTACACTTTTTTTTAAAACCCCCCACCGTTTATCTAAATCTTAAGATTAGTAAGTTAGTTAATAAAAGTTACACACTGCTAGCCGCGGCGTTTTAAAAACCCTTCGTGGGTTTGACAAAAGTATCGAAGGGGAGGGTCCCGGAGATCAGTCCAGGTCAGTCCCTGGGGTATCGATAAGCCTTCAGTCGTAGTAAGTTCGTACTCTTCGTACTGTTTGTCCAAGCCCACGTGTCCACTTGTATCCGATGGGGATCTGAGCGGCCTGCAAGTAACGGATCCCACGTTTTACCTAGGTCTAGGAGGGACACAACCTGTGGCCCGCAGTGGCCCGGGGGGGTATACGATATGAAACGGACAAATCATTAAATTTGAATTAATGGATGGATTCTGAAATGGTGACAACGGAGGATTGTACACCACGACGTGGTAGAGATGAGGAAATTCGAATCCTATCTCGTAGTGGTAGTGAGACGTCGTGGATATCCCGAAGGTCGAGTAGCCTTGACGATGCAGACAAGGATGAGACGAAGAAACGACCGAAAAAGACCATGTCGTTAGCTAACCTCAAATTGCTCAGGAGGAAGGACAGTAGTGGGTCTTCTTATTCGAGTTGCCATGATACTGAAACGTTGTTTCCCAAAACAGAGCTAAAAGAGTGGAAGATGGTGAGAGTACTCGGCAAAGGCGCCACTGGAAAAGTAATTCTGGCGAAAATAATCGGCGTTAAAAAAGAAAAAGAATTACCAGGTAGCTCCCCGGAATCAGTTTGCGCTATCAAGCTGGTTCGCCACAAAACGTTTAGAGAGACACTTATGAATGAAATTCTAGTGTTACGGAGTGTTTCTAGCCCGTATGTTGTCAAGGGACATGGTGTGGTTGTCAAGCACAAACAACACAATTTCGGGATAGAAAAGGGAGGATACTTAACGTTGCAACAGTTGGGCCTCAAGTCGGACTTGGTATTGCAGTCTTATTTGAGGGAGAACATGAAAGGCCTAGTTTTAGAATATTGCTCTGAAGGATGCCTTTCGAACGACTATAAACTCTACGGCACGTTAAAGGCAGATCTAAAGAGCACGGTGCAAGATATGGTTGATATGGCGGAAGGGCTTGTAGCCCTTCACGCCCAACGGTTCACTCACTTTGATGTCAAGCTGGCAAACTTTATTCGTAGCGGCGAGCGCGTGAAAATTACTGATTTCGGCATGACAACACAATGGGCCCCGGCTTTGGACGACGAGAGCCCAATCAGACAAGAAGCCGCACTAGAGTATAAAGGCTCCAAAGCTTACGCCAGCCCAGAACTTTTGGTCATCAAGTCACACCTGTTTTACGCAGTTGATAGTTATGCGCTTGGCTCAACCTATGTTCAACTACTCGAGAACCAACTGTGGCGCGATCGACCCATGATTGAGCCGAAATATGACAAGGAAGGCATGCTCAAAATTATGCGCCAGGTACGCGTCATGAACTCTACATTCCGCGATAACTACGAGAAAACACCTACACGTGAGATGCTAGAGGCAAATGTCCGATTGTGTCATCAAAAATTACACTGCATACTAAATCGTATACATCACGTTCAACTTCGGGAACTTTGTTGTGGTCTCATGTCTCACGACATAAACAAACGGTGGACGTCCAAACAGGCACTTGCAGCAGCAAGAAAGATTCTTGCTTCGTGTTAGAGTCGTAATATACATTTTTTACTTAAGAAAATAAACGCGAAATAATAATTTGCCCAAATGTGATCCCTTCTCTGTTCGCCTTCCACTCTGCAACACAATGATCTGTATTCAACAGCACAGCACTTCTCCCCCAGGTCGATATTCGCACCCCTTGAGGATTTATTACAATCACAGAAGGCAAAGAACTTTTACTAATACCGTTTTGCTCCGCGAGAGACTTGCGAGTCGGTAGATCCTCGCTTGCTACAGCATAAAAACCCATAGGTTTATTTTCTAAAAGTTTACTCACTTCTTCCGGGCTACCTTCATCCCCTGGTGCAACAAACACAAAAGCTATATCGTCTGGGTATCGATTCATTATTCGAATACACCTTTCAGTAAACGTTAAATTTTGAAAAGTAGGTTCATTCACATCAGTTGTCGTAAAAACAAGACACACAATCTTATCTTGCAGTGCTTTTTCCACGGCCACTTGTTCTCCAGTATGGTCCCTTAAACTCTTAAATCCAAACGTATAGATCAAATCAGCTTTACTACTATTTTCAAGTTCCTTACTCTTTGAAATACTAACAGACCGTGATCGCTCGTTATTTCTCTCATCTTCATCATCATCATGTCCCCCATCACCCTCTTGTGATGATGCCAAAGGTAACTTCACTTCTTTCGTATCCTCCTTCTCTTTCAACATTTTTTCTTTCTAATTTTTTTCTTTTTCTTCCTTTTTGTGTAAATAGAAACAGATCAATCCAAGGAATGAATCAATGAATCAATGAATCAATGGAAGACATGAAAGAAAAGGATCATAGAGCTCTCTAGAAAATACGAAATAAAAAGAACAAGTGTACTTCGTGAATAGCTGTTGTTGCCATCCATTCATACCCTCCCTGGGGGGGTTACTGCCGTTGGGTTGCCCAGGGCTCTTTGTCTGCCGGCGGCTTTGGAAACTCGTAAACTCCAACGACCCGTGGACAACGTACAGCTGCCGGCAGGCAAAGAGGCCCCACGGCAGTGGACCCCCGGGAGGGGATGATAACGGTATTATGACAATGACAGTAAGTAAAAGTAGCACTTGTAAGAACTCGGTAAGAAAACAAGCTTACTTCGTGAACAGTTCCCCTCCCGCCACTGCCTTCGGGCCTCTTTGCCTGCAGGCCGACGGCTTTGAAAATCGTACACCCTAACGACCCGTGGACAAATTCTAGCTGCTGGCTGATGTAGAGGCTCCACGGCAGTAGCCCTCCCCCGGGAGGGGATCCATGATTTATCACGGCACCTATGACCATCACCAAGGAAACCAACCAAGGTCTACTGTTCTGATTCGTGGCCAAAAAAAAAAGGAAAAGAAGAAAAAGAAACAAAACCAAAACTTTTTTCTTTTTTGAAAAAAAAGAAGAAGAAAAAGTGAGTTTAGAATACGTCAATTGATAAAAGAGAGAAAGGAAAATATGGGAGTCGTGTTATCACTTGCTGGTACGGCTTGCTGTCTTGCAACGACGGGTATTTCTTGTGCGTGCTCGTTGATGGGATGTTGCATTGGTAGTGCTAAAGTTGCAGCGGGAGGAATTAGTGTTGAAACGGCAAATGTTTTCAATGTTTTACTTCTTGGATTGGTTACAATTGCCGTTTTTGTGGTACGGTTTGAAGCTGATGACTGGAACTGGGATTTGAACGGTATTGAATTCGGATGTATTGAACCCAACTCGACGACGACGGGACTTGTAAGTGGTACCTACGCTTACTGTACAGGAGATGCTGCTGTTTATAGGATGTGCGCGGGGTTGGCAATATACTATGGTATAAGCTGTGTCTTGAGTTTCTGTGGAACGCGCATTCATCGTGGGTTTTGGTTGTGGAAGATTCTTGCGGTGATAGGGCTTTGCGTTGGTTTCATGTTTATCCCTGAAGAAGGGTTTAATCAGGACGGGTTTGTGTGGACAGCGCGGTTGTTTTCGACGGTTTTTTTGTTCGCACAGTTAATCCTGCTTTTGTCGTTTAGCTACGACTGGAACGATAAGTGGGTAGCGAATTCTGAGACAGAAGGTTACAATGAAAAGTGCTGGCTCGGTGCGATTTTGGTTTGTGCGTTTTGTCTTTATGTCGGTACAATAGCTGGTATCGTAATGTTGTACAAGGAGTACTCGAGCTGTACAGTGGGAAGTAGTGTGACCACGATTACGATGATTGCAGTTGTTGGTTTGACATTGTTGAGTTTATTTCGTGACCGTTTGGGCGATGACATTGAACCTGGTGCAGTTTTACCAGCGGCGGTAGTTAGTAGTTATCTAGTATACCAGGCTTGGGCAGCGCTCGAGTCGAATCCTGATGCAAGCTGTAAGCCTTTTGATTTGGATGAAAATGGTTCCATTAGCGTGGGGGTGATATTTACGGTGTTGTCTTTGATGTGGTTGGCGTTTCAAACGTCTCGTTCTGCGGGAGCGTTTTTCCGTGGTGGTAACGCGGGAGTGTTGGGCGATGATGTTGAGGAAAATGATGGGGAGAAGAAGGAGGACGATAATAAAAATGACAGCGAGGGGAAAAATTTGCTGGTTGCAGCGTTTCATGCAATAATGGTATGTTCCACGTTGTACGTGTCCATGGTAGTAACGAACTGGGGTGCAGCGCAATCATCTTCACAAGATGCAAAGGGTCAAATGTGGGTACGAATAGCGTCTCAATGGGTTACAATGCTCTTGTTTCTATGGACGTTGGTGGCTCCCGCAGTGTTGCCAGACCGTTCGTTTGAACGAACTCGCCATTACTCTTCTTCTACAAGAGACTCTGCAACAGAGGAGAGTGGTGGTGCATCAACCAATGTGACATACGTTTAAGCGGGTCGCCCCCCTCTTTTTTTTTTAGTTGTAATAATTAAAATCTAACCCCAACTTTTATGAAAGGGAGTACTTGATTCCGGGTGGGTGTGTGGGTCTCTTTAGAAGAACTACCCGAGCTGTACCTCGGCTAAAGTTGGCGCCATGATGACGCCTTTGGAGCTGACAATTTTGATACCGTCAAAACAGGCCTCTTTGTTTGCGTTGGACTTTAGCTTTGGGCTGACTTCCTTTTCTAACACCTTCTTTTTGGTGACTTTGTTGGGCGGCCATGCGGGGTATTCGTTAGGATCGGTGTTTTCAAGGGCGAGGCGCTCCCCTGGTTGTGCGCCGGCAGGAACGTCGAGGAGCTCTACTTTGTCGGGCGAGGTGGCACAAATGACCATGCCGTTGGAATCAAAGCCTGCCAGCTTTCTCGGCTTTAGGTTGCACAGGACAACGACGAGTTTGTCTTGGAGATCTTGCAGTTTGTAATGTTCGCGAAGCCCCGAAGCGATCTTGCGTGGTTCATCTTCGCCGACGTCAATCTCTTCGCAGAAAAGGCGTTCAGCGTCCTCGTGCTCCCATACCTTGACAATCTTGCCCACTCGAAAGTCTAGCTTGGTAAACGGGGGCTGGTCCAAGTTTACATTGGCTGCGGCCTTTTGATTGGCCATCGCGGCTTCTTTTGCGGCCCTCTTCTTCGCTAGGGCTTGCTCGTAAGCCTCCTTTCCGCCGCCCGCTTTCTTGGCGCCCTTGGCGCGGACGACTCGGCCGACCCCAGGGCCCATTTCCTCAAACAAAATTGCCCCCACGTACGTCGCCGTGCCCGCGGGGAGGTTATCAAAGTCTGCAGACAGCAGTGATATCGCCGTCGGCTTGACTCCGAGCTTGTGAAATACTTTTGCCATAGCTTCGGGAGTAAACGGGGCAAGAAAATGGGCGATTATGTACACGCCCTCCAGTACAGTGCGAACCATGGCGCGCTTTTGAGCCATCGTGGCTTCATCATCTCCCTTCAACTTCCATGGGGCAGCTCGTTGAATGAACCCGTTTAGCAGGGTGATGGCTTCAGCTACAGCTTCCGCCGCGACCGACATTTGAAGCCCATCGGAACTATTTTGCAAAGAACTCACCACGGGATCCTCGCCGTAATCCCCGACATCGACATCCGATGGTTTTAGCGAAAAGCTCAGCTCGAAGATTAACTTGAGTCGGTCCACGTCAAACGGGAGCTTGCCATCTTCGCGAAAAGCCACGTCTGCGGGCACTTTGCCTTGATTGTACGACTTGATCAGAGACGTTCCCCGATGAACCAGATTGCCAAGGCCATCCTTTAGCACGGCGTTGTGCAGCGCACACATGGCTTCATCTTGAAAAGGAAGGTCTGCGCCATATCTTGGCGCTCTCGCCAGATAGTAACGGATCGTATCTGTAGGATACATGTCCAACAGCTTGTTTGGGTCCAAACTATTGCCCAGAGACTTGCTCATTTTGCATCCATCTGCCGCCGTCACGAAACCGTGACCAAACACCGCCTTGGGCAAAGGTATTCCCGCACTTAAAAGCATCGTTGGCCAAATTACCGTATGGAAACGAACAATATCTTTGCCAATTATGTGCACACTTGCAGGCCAAAATTTTGCAGTCTTACTCCCAGCATCGAGGTACCCAATTCCCGACAAGTAGTTATTTAGCGCGTCAAACCATACATACATTACGTGCGATTTGTCGCCTTTGTACTCAGGATCATGCGGGCACTTGACACCCCACTGACAAACAGTTCGCGAGATGCATAAATCTTGCAAAGGTTCAGACAGAAAGTTCAAAATCTCTCGCCGCGAGCTTTCAGGCTGAATAAACGTAGGATTCTCCTCGGTTAAATACTTTAAAAGTGGTTCTTGATACTTGCTCATGCGGAAGAAGTAAGACTCTTCAGACTTTTTCTCAAATGCCCGCCCATGTTCATCTTGGTAGTTCTTCTCTTCCGCCTCTTTATCTGTGACATAACACTCTTCATACACATTATACCAGCCAACATAGTCTTTCAGGTAAATGTCCCCTTTAGCCCGAACACGTTCCCAAATTTCACGCGCCAAATCTCCGTGATGCTCATCCGTTGTCCGAATGTATCCATCATTACTAACATTTAGCCTCTTGTTTCCTTCTTGGAACCCAGCGGCATACTTATCTGCTACAGCTTGAGGCGTTATGCCAAGTGCTTCCGCACTTTTTTCCACTTTTTGCCCATGTTCGTCAGCACCAGTCAAAAAATAAACGTCTCGTCCGTACGCGCGATGATACCGACAAATTATATCACTAGATACCGACTCATATGCATGTCCCATATGCATCGGACCGTTGGTATAAAAAATTGCAGTTGTCAAATAAAACAACTCATCCTTAATTTC
>JACLAD010010936.1_pt1 | contig 11561 bp, 13 predicted proteins | sample 8027901 | NCBI WGS metagenome assembly JACLAD01 (sample SAMN15725071, study PRJNA655200) | protist metagenome | isolation source: fluorescence activated cell sorting (FACS) single amplified genomes of... | place: Spain: Blaines Bay Microbial Observatory, Mediterranean Sea | collected 2016-07-05
ACTCCGAATAAACTGTAAATTAACTGGGGGGAAGGGGGAAGCCCCAACAGACTGTCCAAAACACCAAACCAAAACACAAATCTGAAAAAGTTACGAGAACAAACATACAAAAATCCTTTGGATTTTGTAATTTTTTATGCTACAACCACTTCAATCAAATTTTGATTATTTGTTTTTCTCTCGATAAAATGTTGTTTGACTTGGGGAAAGGGGGGAAGTCGAACAAACTGTGTAGCTTATGGACAAAACATTATCGACATACAACTTTCAAACAGACTGTAACAATGAATGACGACAAAGAGAAAGTCAATGAAAACGCCAAATATATTTATTCAAAAATGAAAATGACAATCTACTGTGTGCTTTGGACCTCGTTCAGAATATGGTCCGAAATATTTGCTTCCAGCAACACCATCTGTGTGCTTTTGACCTCGTTCAGAATATGCTGCAAAACACCTACTTCCAGCAACATGAACGCAGAAACCTGGCCAAGCTGGTGATTATCCGGAACCTTGTCCGTTTGGTAAAATTCATTGAACACCTTACATGTACCTTGAAGAATGTATTTCAGAAAAAATACCATGCGCGCACGCAAGTTACGAATACAATTCGTTCCTCTGAGCTTGTCATGGCCAACTGCATTAAGCTTATATTTCTCGGCGAGATCGAGAGCGGTACGGCCACGATGATCCCTCAAAAATGGGTTCACACCAAGGTCAAGGAGCATCATGCAATTTTGAAAGCGACCATTTCCCGCAGCATAATGCAGTGGAGTTGCACCGTGAACACTAAGGAGTCCTGGATCAACTTCACACAACGGCTGCCCGGTAAAGAAACTCGGATAATCATTTTCAGTATTTCTAGTGAAAAGATTCTTGCATGATTTAGGGTTAGCGCCTGCGGCTGCTTTGTGAAGGATACTACACCCACCCGTATGAATTAAATTGACGTCCGATAATTCATCCAAACGAAGAATGTCACACTTGCTAAAGAATTCTTTGGGTTCCTTGTGAAAAGCACGCACCAATGATTCAAGTACTTCAAGTGGTTGCATTTTCTTGACCAATAATTCAACTACAGCCCAGTACTGCTGCTGACGGAAGCCATTGTCATCCATGTTAATACCATGATCACGTTCGTACTCCCTACTGTCAGCCTTTGTCGTTAGCTCTTTGTAAGTTAACAGGGCATAATCCAAGGGGTAGGCGTGATCTGCATGCCTGGACCGGAGAGAAGGATTCGCACCGTGATCAATGAGCCAGGCGCATTTGCTGAGATTTCCCTTTGCAGCGGCAAAATGCAGAAATGAAAAATCAGTGGTGTTATCATGGGAAATAACATCAATGTCTAAATTCTGGTACGCTTGGAGGACTGACGCGTCGAGATAATTTCGATTCACCACCTGCTCCAAAACATCCGCGTAAATATCATCACCAAGCTCAAACTTTTCAATGACTCGTTTACATTCCTGTGGATTGTCAAACAATCCTACTGTAACTGCAAATTTCAAAGCTTCATTATCAATACCAGATCCAATATGCGCTAAGCCAATCAACTCCCGATGGTCCTCCGACACGCCGTACTTAAAATCCAACCCTTCAGCGGAAATATCAACTTCACAAATTTTTGAATGCTCAGCTCCGCGCTGCCCCCAAGCACGGTTGTTCCCATTCTCCCATGTGTTTACAGCCAACCATTTACTACCTTCGACCTGCTTGTACAACACAGTTGCATGGTAAACCTCTGACTTCCAGTGGCTAAACCGGCCGTCAATTTGAAAGCTCTCACTTAAAACATACGGGGGATTGAATTTCTCAGTGAAATCGACCAAATTCTTGGCTGTACTGCGTCGGACCAATTGCAACAGACCTTGGTTTTCCATCCAATCTCTACCAACCTCACGCTGGTGTTTATCACGTGCGAAGATCATCAATAACGCTCCCAGAACAGGCCCAACCCTCGCAAAGAAATACACCGCGCTATGACCAACCGCTGATTTTTCCCTTTCATCACATCCTAATGCGAGATCGACCAACGTTTGATGTACATCATCAATAAACGGTAGCAAATTCCTCACTGAAATCGTCTCACCAAACTGTGCAGAAATATAAGCTTGAATCACCCTCGCGCCAGAATGCGACCAACAAGACCCACCAATCTGCCTAATATCTGTGTTGAAGGGATCATCTTGTAAGTACTCATCGCTAGAAAAAGTTTCCGAAGCTTCCATTTCCTCAGCAATGCCTCGCAAATCAGCAAAAGCAGCATCATGATTGCAGCAACTGCTCGTAAGCTTTTCAATGCTAATCTGCACACGACCTACAACGGCGGTCTGCATCGCCTCCATCTTCACCCCAAAGGCAACGCCAAGAAAACCAGGCAAAGAAAGCTTCATATTCGTTAAACCAATGAGAAGAACACTACAAGTTTGAATAATTATTGATGTTACCAACCAGAAAATAATCTAAAACGCAAACCATGTAAAATTTTTGGCCGTGCATGCTCCTAATATATCGTGTTACATGATACTAATCTACATCTACAACATACCCAAACAATCCATCATGCGAATTCAATATAATCATTTCATAACTCGACGATTGTAAAAATTATGATTTGTACCAAATTTTGTTAAACACCAATGAATTAATGAAGCGTGAAAATCCAGCGTAATTAGATAAACAATCATAAAATCAATGTTTACTATATGTAAACCCAATTGGAGCCCTCCGATAAATTATTTTCGAGTATCAACCAAACCGATTTCTTCACCAGGTACCGCGAATCATACGGCATTACCTTTACCTCACATAAAAAAAACAAAATTTGGCCAGCATTTCCCCTCCCATCAACCCTCAAGAATAAAAATGCTCCCTGTGAGGATCGAACTCACGACCTTAGGATTATGAGACCTACGCGCTACCGACTGCGCCAAAGAAGCTTGTTCACTGGTGCTTATATTTCAGTTATCATTAGATTTGAAATAAAAAAACTGTACCCCGATCAGGCGGTAGCCCTTGTAAATCCCAGCACTTCCTTCAATCGGTTTTCGCAATCGATGAAAACTACCCTCCACTATGCAATCTTGACTGGCTTGATCGGGTATGCATTCCCGTTTGTCCTCGTCAAGCGGCTCGAAGAAGAAATCATGCCAATTTTCAGGTGGGAATGTTTCGGCTTCCTCCGTCGCGGCGTGATCAATCTCTGCTTGTTGCCATGATAATGCTTTCTCATCACTAGAATCATCACTAGAGTAGGGCTCCTCACTGTCGTCATCGCTTAATGATACGCTTGGCGACTCGTAATCCATTAATTGCATCCCACAAGCATCATCTTGGAGGTTTAGTAGCTGCATGATCTCAAAATAATCAGATGAATCCGGTCGCCAGAGATCTTCCCGGTGATGAGCGATTTGTATGCGGACCTAAAAAACAAAATATGACGAAGGAAAAAATGAATGTATACAACAATTCACTAAAATACTTTCAAAAAATCTCTTTTAAACTTTTGAGCACATGAATTTGTCGCTGTTTGCATATTCTAAAGCCTGGTGGTAGAGCGCCTGGCCGATGCCACGGTTTTTGTACCGGGGGGATACTGCGAACGGACCGAAGGACAGGATGTTTGCGATATCGGATTCATCATCCTCGAGTTGGATTAGGCCGCCGGATTCGTGTTCTATATACCTGTCTACCTCGCTGAAGATTGTGAAACCGATGAATCCGGTTAATGCGTAGAATTCACCACTAGCTTGGGTTTGTGCTACCAGCACGGCGGAATAGTGGCTCAGTAATTCAGGTGTGGTGGGGCGTGTTTTTATTTTCTTGTTTGGCTTTTCTATGATTGTGTCGGACATTATATTTACATAATCCTGCGTGAGAGCGCTTTTACCTGAGTGGTTCGCAAAAAAAAAAAAGCGCAGGAATTAATTTTCAGCAGCGGTCGGGCCAGGGCTGTCGCACAATCTTCCGCATTTTACAACACCCAAAAAACATAAAAACGAACGCTCCATGATAATTATCTTTCCTAACCAAGCGCCATTTCTTCCATAGCCGGCCACAAGAGGGGCGGGCTTTCCACGGTCCGCGCGGAAACGGTCGAAGGGGGGGCGGACTTCGCTGCATAGCTGCATAGCACTTCATTTTACAGCGCGCCACTTACAAACTTCTGCTAGCACTTTACTAGGCGCGTCGCGCGCGGTCGACACAGCCCTTTGCGCAGCGCTCTGACAGAAGATCCAGGCTCCAGGATTACACACTTCATAAGAAATCGACAACGACCACCAAATTCATCAATTGCCCCGCTCCGACCCACTCTACCTTGCTTCGTCCGCCTACTCCGCCGCCTGCCGTTCTTCCTCGGCGAAACGTCTCGCACCTTCAACAAATGAAATCGTTTTGGCACACTAAATTGAAAGTTCAAGTGAGGCGGGCGAGGGCGTTTACAAGCTTGCATTATTAGATTTAATTTGTGGTGATATTCAATATCTTTTATGGACACCTAGTTACAAACGGATTAAAACGTTCAACAGAAACACAATAACATCAAAATAATTAATCGCACCGGCTCAACCTTCCACGGCCCTTGTGTGGTCGTACTTATCATGTCACTCACCTCCCTTATCGACAAAAATCGTGGCGCTCCAAACGCTCGGAACTGTCTTGGATCGTTCAACAGCTCAGGAGCGCGCTTCTGCTCCGCCTCTTGCTTTCGAATTTGCATTTCCTCAGCTGCGTACCAGCAGCGCGTATGCCTCGCACCGCGTTCATCAACCTCCATTTCATAAGCACTATTCGCAACACGAAAAATCTCAGCCGCGTCACTCCCCTTCGCCGTTCGCACACTACTCGGAAACATATCCACCCTTAAATCAACACTGCCATGCCGCCGGCGATTCAGCCCTTCATGCTGATCAGGCTTATGCACAAATAAAAACGCTGCGTTGCTAATTGAAATAAAAAGTAGAAGGAGGAGGAAGGGTTGCATGTTGAAAAATTCAAATAATGTACAGGTTAGAGATTAGATGTGGTGTATGCAAAAACTCAAATAATGTACAAAGGAAGGATTATAAGTGGTGTATAACTGTTATTGACGTATTTGAAAAGAGAAAGTAAAAGTAAAAAATAAAAAACTGAACCAAAATTAATATATGAACTGAACTCAAAACCAACTTACATAATTACAACAAAGACAATGTCCCAATTTTTATCCCAATCCATTACATACTACGCTCCAGAAGACTCCTCGTCTCCTGCCAACTCCTCTGCTCGCTCGCCGCGGCATACGCCCTCATCCGTTTTGACTCATCGGATGAACTCATATCACAGGCTTTATCACCAGGATAGATCGGCAAACAATCTGAATCATAATTGACACATTAGATTTGAAAAGTTAGTCAGTGTCAGAAATATCTTTACCTGGGTCGATATCGAGTAAAACTGAAGGTGGGGCTTTGTCTGTGCCTTCAGGTTTGTCTTGGAAGATGTTTCGTATCCTGCTTGGATCAAGCTGAAACGGCGGTAGAAATAAGTTATACCCCGGCGCGCGATTTGACAATTGAGAAAAAAGCGACGAGCTCCCGCCGATGTAAGACCCAAGGTCAACGTTTTCATCTGTGGTGTTGTAGCTTGTTACCAGCACTCGTTTCGGTTTCACAAACTCCCTTATATTCTCAAACAATCTGAAAATATCCTTCACTGATAAATGTTGGACTATATCCCTTACTAATACCAAATCGACATGCTGCGGTAAGATCTTACCTACAAAACAAAAATGACCAACACGTGAATGTGCACACCACAGCACGCAATTTCATTTCCTGTAAATATTTGAAGAAACATCTTGCCGATCGAAACGCTGGCATGCGCGTGGTAGAAAATATGGCAGCCGGCTTCAAATAGTGCAGAGCCCTTGACTCGCATGTGGTGCTGCGCCACTATGATATTCCGCGGGGACTTCCCAATGCACGCTGAACCTGTCACACTCTGCGCCAGCGAGCGTAATGTAATTATTGTACAGCTCCGTAGCTACGTCGATGGTACCGGTAAACGTCACTGCGCCATCCAAAGCGACAGTGCCGATCTACGTACTTCATCGAACTCATTCACCGGCTTGCAAAATTTTCTGCTTTTTGATTTTTACCTCCTGGAGGACCGATCAGTGAATCGGGACTACTGTAATGTATGGTGACATCCGCCACTTGAAAATTGGCGTTTGGAAGTGTTGACCTAAATTTTAAACAATAAGAAAATTGTTGGTGACGAAACTGAAAAAAATGCGCACATATATCAAAATAATTTACGGACATGATAAATATTCCCTTCTTGGACCTGAATGTATCAGTCAAATTATTTATCACGCTCGGCACAACATCCACCCCGGTGTACTTCAATTCTTTGAATGAATCCAAACTCAATATCTCAACCATCCAATTAAAACTTCCACATCCAACCTCAAGAAAACGCAAAACATTGCAAAAAATGTACATATTTTTTTGGATGACGAGTAATTTTTTCAATCAACCCAGATCGAACGTCAAGAAAACTTTGAACGTTCCAGTCTCTTAATAACTGTGGCAGAAGATCAACAATATTCCTCGTACTGTTGTAATGACTTCCAGCACCACTACCACAAATGACACACATCATCAAATAAATTCAAAAAAATACAATAAATCAAAAAAAATGTTGAATTTGTGCTGGTGATACCTTGCGTCGATGCCAACACCCCAAACTTCATTCTTGTAAATTTCTCCAAATGCCATCGTATTATAAAACGGCGTTTGCATAAGCATATCATGAATTTTCACCAACTCATCAGAATAGTAGCCTTAATCAATGAAACTTATCAAAATGTGTGCACTTTCACGCAAAAATGTAACATTTCATCAATCTTTTTCTAAAAAAAATAAAAGTACCTAATCGGCGGTGCATACCGGCGATTTGTATGCTGACCTGATGACCAAGGTCGTCTGCCCAGTCTGAAAGGGAACGCTGTGCCAGATCCAGATTACTCATGATGCCTTCAACTTTCGCCATACTTTCTTCAAGATAGATCGTGCGCGGATGCAAATCATGATTCTTTACCTGAATGGTAAAAAATTTTCTTTTGATGTTGCATCTTTACATTGATTTTTGCATTTTAAATATTTTTTGACAACTCTGCTTTTGAACATCTTCAGCCCACCCGATCAATTCATTTTGATTGCGCTCAAGCACTGCAATTCTTATCTGCTGCTCCTTAAACAGAACCTGCAGATCCCCACAATCACACTTTTCTGCTTTTATTATGGGCACCAAACCCAACAACCACCTCATAACTAAATCTTTAATCTAATGACAATAATTTTCTCTGCATCCAACAACACAAGCATACAAACAAGTAATTTTAGAAAAACACAAAGATTTAAGTCGAAGCTGTAGTTCTTATACTTGATAAGAAAAACGGAAATCAAATAGAACAAATAAATGTTAAAAATTTTAGAAGTGAATTCAAATGGTATAAATCTACATAATTTATAAGCGTTCAACATATATTAATCAAACTGGGATTACTCCCCGGCTTCCATCATACTCTTCCTTTGCCAGTCCAATTCAGCTTGGAAGGTCTTTCGCAACCGCTCTAATGACATGTAAACTCCATCAGCTTGGTTTGATAGAGCGGCGGTTGGGCTTACCACCGATGCGGTTTGATACTTTACGGATGTGTTAAACATAGGCCAGATCATCTTTCTAACTGTATCTGGGATCTTACGCACATCTCCCACCGTGGAGATGAATCGGTTTAATAACCTACGCAACGCAGGGAACTTCTTCCATTGTCGGTTTTCTACTACCCAATCTAAACAGTGACGGAGGATTCCCCTCCTTGCTGCGAGTCTAATTGCAAACCTCCTCACTACCCTTCTATCCGTTGGATTCCTTGCGAGGATGTCAACCAGCGCATCTTTTGGCAAACTCAAGACCTCTACAAACGTCAATGCAAACGCCGTGCTGTCAAAGCATAACGTAATATCATCCAATACAAAGTCCTCTCCCCAGGTTGTACCCTCACCACCAAACCTACCAAACCGACTAATCAACCCTCGCTCAACTACATACACCGTCCAAAGTTCACCAAAATGATCAGCTTGACCGAAGACAGCGAAATTAAATGCCATGGTTAAATCTACAACGCATTCCATATTCTGTAAGAAAGGAAGGCAGAATACAAAATCTTCATGGACGAAGTTACACACCTCCCTCCTAAGCATAGGAGATAGCTTGTTCACAACTTCATAATACAACTGGATCTTCCTCATGGACACCTGCTCATGCCAGTACGTTCGCAATTCAAACCGCAATTTCTTTGGAATGTCCTTCGCTGCCATGATCTCATTCAATTCATCGATTTCTTGAGCGAAGATGTTGTTATTTTGCTCTAAGGTAGTTCGCACAGCGGTGACACCACCGAGAATTACAGCCCATACAAGGGAACCGAGAAGCATGAGTATAGTAGCAACAATCCTTTCAAGATGTGTCCGCGGGTATACATCACCATACCCCACTGACGTGATAGTCATAAAAGCCCAATACATACAACCCGCGTATTTCGGCCAGGAACTGCCATCCCATTCGTCCTCGGCGTAAGTGCCATCATCATTCCACGCAATTTGACCGAGGATTGGATCATCCCAATACCAGGAGTTGCCATTACTTTGAGCATCCGCGACAAATCCCCACGTGCATGCCATAATATGTGCAGTGAAGACTGCGATAGCAACGTACATGAATAAGGATGTCTTCTGCTTGCTGTACCCGAATTCAGTTTGTAATCGTTTCAAATAGCGAGATTGATTCAACACACGGACAAGCTTGATCAAACGCAACGCACGGACTAGCTTCATAGCACGAAGGTTCTGGAATCCGTCATCCCCACTCTCATTATCACCTGGTGCGAGTGCCAACCTCCAAATAACAAAAACATTAATCAAAAATAATACATAAGCAAAACATGTGAGTGTGTATTGGCCCAGATACCCTCCCGAAAAAATGCCATAATTACTTTCCAGATGACTTCAACAAAAAATAAAACTCAAATCAAAACTAAACTTAAATAAGAAAATATCGTACAGAATCAAATCGAACGGCGGCACGGCAAGCACATCGATAATAAACCAGCTCTTCAAATACCGGATCCCAATCTTCCTGAAGTCCGCAACCCAGGTCTGCCCCATGCGCGATCGTATCGGATACATCACAAAGAACTGCAAAATCGTATCAACGATAAACCTACAGAAGGAAACATAAATATTACACAAAAAAACAGAAAATGTAAAAAAAAATATTGTTTCAAAAATATATTCTTCAAATCCTTTTCTCTGACGTGAAATCAATTAAGGTATTGGTCACAAATAAGACGCCGATCTTAGTATCTGCTTTGCTGAAGCAAACTTCCCAAGGGGTTACAAGGCAGGTGTAGAATAAGGAGAAGATCACCCACATGTCCCAGGATTGGAGAATTCTAGATTTTTCAGGGTGGATGGCGGTCATGCAAAAGCAGCATGTTGGAACCTGTCCTAATTTCTTAAACGCATCGAGCTCCATCGTTTTCGCTTTTTGTAGCGCCATCTGATTTTTCTGCTCTTTTTTCATCCAGCTCAACCTGGAAATTCAAAATAAAATAAAGATAAAAATATATTTAAAAAATGTATGTGTGTGAAGTGTGCGTTAGAAACCTTCCTACTGACTCGGGTGCAGCTTGGCCTTGCATAGGGTTCAGCACGTTAATCGCCTCACTCCCGCTTGGCGTCTGGGAGGGTGTGTCCTCTTCGATCGAGACGCGCGCGGCAAGCTTATCTTCTGGCTTTGCCCCAAATCGAAAATGTTTTCGTGGTCGACCTACAAAAACATTTTTTTTCAACACGCAAAAACAAATAAAACACATTCAAAACGTACCAGATGGGGATAACATCGGACTATGCTCCTCCTGCAAAATGCTTTCTTGCAATAAATTAATCGTCTGCGGGTTTAACCCCTGCGAAACACTAGCCCGCAACGCCTCACAACTATTCCTCCTCGTGCTCAAACGCCGTTCCGCATTTGCAATCTGCTGCCTGCTATCATAAGAATCACTAGACGAGCTACTATGTTTACCCATACTAGCACTGGTCAAATTCAGTGGTACGGAAGCAATTGGAGAAACAGCGGGTGAAGTATCGACGATCACTGGGGGTGCACTCGACCTGTCGAAAAAATATTTGAATCAAATCGAAATGCATGTGATTTCTACTTTTTTCATCTTAAAATTAAAAGAATTTACCTTCTGTCGTGTGGCGTGGCGTCGAATGGATCATAATCTAATGCAGGGTGAGGGACGCTCCCCGGTATCTGGTCCCTACTATTCTTCCTACTCGAAGGAGTTGACATGTTGTGGCCGTGGCGGAGGTGGTCCTTATAGGTTAAGGTGAAATCAATATGTTCAGACTTGTAAATTGTTTTCTTCACTAATGGCCCACTCATAGAAACAACAGAGAATATTGTGTGCTGCAAAATACCATTCTCCCGGTTTGGTTATGCTGAATGAGCGCACCGCAGTGTTCTTTTTTTTGTAAAATACAATACTGTAGTAATATGTATAAAATACTAATATTTAGATGAGAGGGAGAGATTTGACGAATTTATGGTTTTGATTTGACGAATAATTTGCGAAATTTGTTTCATTCATACACTTTTCCATGATATTATCATATTCATATCATTCATTTCACTGCTCATCAAAACAATCATCACCCAACCTCACTTTTTTATTTGTGATGGAACAATCTCAAAAAATTAAACTCTTCATCAGTTGTAATTTATCTTGTGCTATTGCCATGCGTTTTGGCGAGCGCGGCTGAAGCGTTTGAAATAAGTGTCTCTACCATTCTGATGGATGCCTCCATGGTTGCTTGTTGGTCCGCTACCTTTTTAAGCATATCGGATGAATCGCTCACTGGATTGCTTTGGGTGTAGGTTTGCAATTTTTGCTGGGCGGCTGCAAGATTGGGAATCGACTCCTGCTTGCCGGAGACCGTGTTGACGGTGCCTTGCACATCCATTTTACCAGATTGGGATTTAGTGACGGTGGGGTTTGGATTGCATGCTGATGCCTCCATATGGTTCTGACCGTGCTCGCATTCCTGGCTAGTACGATAGCAGATAGTATCTGTGTATATGCATAATCCTTTGCTATCGTGTTTGATCTGATCCGCACATTTTGAAGCTGTATGATAACAAACCTGCATGCATGATGACTCACCTTCTTTGATGAATGCGCAACCTTTGTAGTCAAATTTCTCGCTTAGCATGTTTTTACAATAATCAGCAGATGGAGCTTCGCATACAACTGACAAACAAAATATTTTTTTCATTGAATATTATCTTCAACATTTCAAAAGAATAAAGATTTACTGTTTTTGGTCATGCTGCCGGTGCCGCTTGCTTGAGGAGCTGGTTTTGGTGTCGCGGCTGGTGGAGGCGCGGGAGTGACCGCTGGCGGCGATGGTGTGATCGCTGGTGGTGAGGGAGTGGCTGGCGTGGGAG
>JACLAD010006395.1_pt1 | contig 11559 bp, 10 predicted proteins | sample 8027901 | NCBI WGS metagenome assembly JACLAD01 (sample SAMN15725071, study PRJNA655200) | protist metagenome | isolation source: fluorescence activated cell sorting (FACS) single amplified genomes of... | place: Spain: Blaines Bay Microbial Observatory, Mediterranean Sea | collected 2016-07-05
ATATTCGAGAATATTTGTTACGTCAGAAACCATCACGAACAAAACTACTATTACACTAGATCCGTCACCGAAAGTGTTGAAATTTCTTCAGCAACCTGGGGTTGTACTGTGGGTCCTTGTTTCGGTTGCCACAAGTGTAGCTGCAATCGTATTGTCGATATCAGGGTTGAGAAATGCGACGCATGATTCACCTGTTTTACCATGCTTTATACTTTACCTCAATATAATCTCGTCTGGGTGCAAGTTGTTAGCTGAAATTGACTCACAATACACCGTGGCTGTACCATGGAGAATGAGACAAGTTTTCCAGACCGTAGAGCTGAGCTGCGCTGTACTTGTGGTAATTGGTGCAATATGCCATGCACGGAACGAAATCGCCTGCACCAGGAAAACTTGGATCAAGGCTAGTAACTTGGCGTTGGTGATCACAGTCAGTGTACTGGTGGTCCTGCTAAATTTTGTGGCTCAAGCCAGCCTAACCTTGGTACGAGATGGGTTTTTAGAATCAAACTTTTTAAACCCGTATGGAGGAGTTCTCACAGCACTCTGTGTAGTGCTTGTGCAACAAAATGTATACTTGAGAATGGTATTACCACCCACATCGATTGCACGCAAGCGTTTGGCAGCTGAATTCACCAAAGCTGGTGTTTTTCGCTCCATAGGGTATGTCGTACTCTACTCGAGGCTCACCTACTGGAATATTATCGTCCACAACCTCTTCAACGCACTCTCTGCTTTTTATTTTGCCAAAGAGCTCAATAATCGGAAATTAATGCAGCGAGCTACTTCGGACAATCTCGTCGGCAACGGCTTGATCGAATCCAGTCCATTGGGGTTTTTGCTTTCATCGACGGTATTTTCTCGCTCTCGCAAGGTCACGCCAAATGATTTTAGCGATGAAAACAGCAGTTCTTTCGTAGTTAGTAAGAATAGTTAGCCCACGGCGGCGCTAAATATGGCGAACTTGGTCTCTGTCTTTTTTTCACCTGAACCGGGGGCAGTTCGAGTCGAATCTCTGTATCATCTTCTTTCTGGGGAGGAGTCGAGCTTCGAGTCAAGTCTCGTTGAGGTTGGGTTGACAAGTTTCCCTCTGCCAAACCAACTTTACTACACAACGATTTCACCTCTACTTTACTACACAACGATTTCACCTCTAGCAATAAATGATGCTGCACTGGATTCGCCTTGATAAAAATCCTTAAATGCTTGTGCTTTTTCAAACACTTTATTATTGCAACTGCACCGGTTGTTTGAATAAAGTTGGCATTCAAATCCAACAACTCTAGCTTGGAACGACCAACAACTAAAGCAAGGGCCGCTGCACCGCTAGAACCGATACGATTTCCAGACAAATTCAAGTGCAACAACGTCTCATTGCGCTGAAATGCCACGGAGAGATGACATGCGCCTTGATCGCCAATCCTATTGTCTTGCAACTCCAAAGCCCTCAACTTTTCATTCAGGGCAAGGCCCTCGGCAAGTACTCTACACGACTCATCACCGATGTTATTGTTTCGAAGATTCACTTGTTCGAGACGAGAATACCGCCCAAAGAAAAAATCTCCAATTGTATTCATAATGTGCTTGATACCATAATCACCAAGGTCTTGTTGATCATTTATATACAGCTTTTCAAAGCGAAAGTTATGGCATCGAAGTGCCTCAGCAAGCACGGAAGCACCTCGAACTCCAATGTTGCAACCTCGCCCTAGCCCCAATTCTCGCAGAGACTCATTCGATTGAATTTGCGACGCGAGAGACTCCATACCATCAATTCCGATGTCACGGTTACAAATCCAAAGTGTCCGTGCTTCTCGTGGATTGGCTTGCAGCCAACTCAAAATTTCACTCACACCACTATGGTAGGCATCAGAGACAAACATTTGCGGGGAGATTTCTTCATGATCATCTCCATTCAACTGCTGCTTTGCTACAAAGGCATCCATAAAACCGCTGCGGGCCTTAGAATTGTACCTTGCCATCGACACTTTAAACGCGCGATATGCCAACAAACACATGTGGCGTCTATACGCCGTTTGAATGCGGGTACTACTATTTCCACGCAAATTTTTATACCAGCTATAGACCCTCCATCCCCGAAATACGCGCTGCATACCCGTGGCTCCCCGATAATAACTGATGTCCACTTGAAAACACCCGCGAACGCGAAAACCACGGAAAAGTCGCTGCAAACCTATTGCGCCATCCCGCTGCGCACCTAAAAAACACGCCAGCAATCTGCAAAGATAACCACGGACCACACGCTGCATATGCACCGCGCCACGACGTTCCAACATTTCTTGTCGCAAACCTCGTAAACGCCTGCGCTCAGCCAACGCAGCAAAACATCGCCACCCGCACTGAATTGTCCTCGCAGCAACAAACTCCTTCTTGAAGATTGCCAAGCAACGTTTACTACGAAAACACCGCCAACATCGCTGAATCACACTCGCACTAGCTGTCTCCAGCAACCACTGCTCATATGCCGCTATCTCTGCAGCAATCTCCTCGCGACGACGCAAAGCTTTTCCTCGCCCTTGCACACCGCGCGTGACTCGTTGGATTTCAATCGCACCTTTTCGTCGACGGGCTCGCTCCGCTAAAACAACCTTTTTATGCTCTGCAGCTACCAAACGACCCCAATTTCCTCGCAAGATTGCTTGCATTTTTGTCACTACCCAGTCCTCATAACCCAAGTGGGCACCCCAACCTACGGGATCCCATCGACCCAACGTACTTCGGATTTCTAAATCCATCGGCAACATATTGAACGCCGTTGCAGCAGACTGCACACCCGATTCCATGTCACCAAATAACACACTCAATTCACCAAATTTCATCCATACACTCGCATCTTCTTGTCCCCCACGCGTCCACAGCGCCTTGGTGTACAAATCCAAAGCATACAATACATCGCCCGCCGCCAAGCATTTCTCCGCAACAAGCACCCAAGTCTCCACATCGTCTTTCCACTCGCTCATCGATACGTGTTTGTGACCAACACTCATATCTTGCTCCGTTGACTCCCCGTATTTTACCATACCCAACTCGCGCGCCTTCTTGTAAGCCTCTTTATACGCTTCTCGACCTACCTTGCGAGCCCCCTTGTCCAACGACGACTCATACGCAAGAGCAACCAAAAGCATCATATCCGATTCATTATACACCCCTAGTGACTCATCCATCACATACTGAAGGCATTCGATTGCTTCATCAACCATATCCACACGCTTGTATGCTTGGCTCGCTTTAAAACGAACACGATTTAACCCAGAATACTTGGCGTGACTTACAAGCGTAAAACCATACTCCTCCGCTGCATCCTCAAACTTTCCTTGCAGCTCCAAAACACTACACAAATTCAATCGCACCTCCACTTTCCATCTTGTCCCTTTCGCAACCTTGAGCGCTTCTTCGAAACAATCTTTCGCACGCACAAGATTTACATCTTGCAAATTAAAACTATAATCTCGTTTATAAAGTCCCAAATAGCACAAACCTTTCGTATTCCAATATTTACAATCACCTTGTTTTGCTTCCCCAAGTGCATGCAAACCATATTCAAATTTACCATCATTTACATATTCCAAAGCCACATCCATCTTGTTTCCCTTTTGCCCGCGGCGTCTCTTTTTCTTCCGGGACTTTTTTCCTCGTATTTCTCCCGGGAAAAACCACAGCCCAGCTGGAGGGCTCCTCTTTAGTTCTAAAAATCTATATCTATAGATCTATCCCAGGGCTTAATAATGCCTTTGCAAGACTCAAGCTGCCGCCTGGTAAAGAGGCCCCACGCCAGTGACCCCCCGAGTCCTGCTCTTGAAAGCTCTGCCCAGGTTATACCATGGATCTGGAACTTGACCTTGGGAAAAAAACGGCGCGAATCGCTCTTTCTTTTCACTATGTAGTAAGGTAATCTCTCCTGGGGGGTCTTTGCCTGCTGGCGGCTAGACTAGCCTTTTTACAAATAACGTGCTTGCAATGATTCATAGACTTGTGGTCCTCCGTCACATACATTGTCAAGTTCGAGAAAGTTGATGTAGGGCAGACTTGCCCTGGGCATTGTGTCGCTCAGCTGGGTCCACCATTCCTAGCTAGCTAGCACACTCCTCTAGAGTGGGGACTATAAACAGCGCATAAGTGAGACCAAATCCTTACGATAACCCACAGGTGGGAACCAACCCATGGATTGCACTTGGCCATACCTACCTTTTGAATTTTGGATGTCGCAAAAGGTCCCAAAATCGGAGCTCCCTAAAAAAGAACTTGAACGGCTCCTGTTGATTGTCGGCTCTCGAAGAATGCATTTCCCCGAAATTTTAATTTTCCCTTTACAAGTAAGCAGGGAAAAAGAAAACACCGATGTTTTGTTTTTTCAAATAATTTCTCCGTTCATTTTCGAATATAAAAAAAAAATTAGAAAAAACATCCAAGAAGAAAGATCGATCGACACAGATCATTTCCAAATAGGAGTGAAAAAGTGAGCAAGTGAGTAAGTAAGTCAGGGAGGGAGGGAGTCTCACCGGTAACCTATCTTTAAAAAAAAGAAAAAAGAAAAAAGAAAAAGAAATGCAACTATAATGGGGAACAAGGAGGAAGAAAACTGTCAAAAAGACAAAAAAAAGGCGAAAAACCGAATCGAAAGTAAATTGAAACGGAAAAGCTCGTCGCGGAGAAGATCAAGGTCTGTTGTAAATAAAGTAGTAGTGGAAAGACCAGCCAACTTGATAACTTTAATTTTTGTTACAAGTACAACCATCAAACTTGTAGCAAGAGCTTTGTTTTCTGTATGTCGCGGGAGGAAAGAAAAAACGCAGGCACTTGCGAACTTGAGATCATGGTTTAACGACGGGAAACAGAAAATGAAAGAAAACCCTATGCACTGTCTAAAATTATTCCTTATTGGTTGGTTTACTTGTGCACTTATTCTAACAATGACATCAGCTCTCGGGTTTGATGCAACGCCTTCGCTGATTATGCCCAACGCCTTAGCAGAGCAGCTTAAACCTGCGGTGCCACGATTCTTTTTTAAAACAACAATTAAATTGGAAGAGCCCGCTGCTGCTTCTACTACTACTGACGATGACGCTGGAATTATTCCAGAGCAAGGCAATACAGCAAAACGCAAAGTAAAGCGCTCGGAGGAAATCAAATTTGCTTGTGAGGAAGTCGAGTGCCTTGAAAAGTGTTCTCGAAAGGTCTCGAAGAAATGTCTTGCATCCGAGCTCTGTTTAAAAGCTCGAATTAAATACTGCACGAAAAAGTGCCGTAAAAAGCGCTGCGAAAACCGTTGTAAACTAGATCCACAAGTTGGCTACGTAGAAAGGGAAATGAAGCTCGACAAGTGTAAGGAAGATTGCGGCGACAACAACAAATGTAAAGACAAATGTGAAAAGAGTTTTCAAACATGCAAGTCAAGATGCGGCGAACGAAAGAAAAAATTCGTTTGTGATCGTCCTGCTGACTTGCCACAAATCACTGGAAAGGATTCTCCTCCCGCAGTCGTAGTAGAAGACGAACCCAAATTAGAAACAACCTCAATCTTGACACAAGACGACGAAGAAATTTAAACTAGTTTATTTGTTTTTCATATCAATATTTCCACTACCACACAACGCTTCAAAACGACCAGTTTGATATCCAGCTTGATACCACGACATAAGCAACTTGCTCAATTCTTTACGACTAACTCGAAATTCTTCTTCTCCTTCTTCCTTACTACTTTTACTAACATCAGGAGTCCGTTCCTCCTCCTCCTTCTCCTTTTTATCCCTTTCAAAACTCTCCAACGCTTTATTAAATGCATTCACAATAACACCATCATCCCAGTTCATTTTTTTTTGGAACGATCTTTCTGAAGATATATTTAATTATAGCCGGACGGCGGGTAGTGGTAAACTGGAAATAGCTAAAAGCTAACAAATGACTTATCCATGAATGGGTTCGTCTTCTGGGCAAGCGTTAGTGCTCGTACCAGATATCTTGGCGCACCGGTTGCGAACGATATGGCGGACACGTCGAATGAGGGCTTGACGGTGAGCCATACTGATCGCAGCGGTGAACCATTGTTTAGTGCGATTCGCGTCCCGATTTAAGGCGATGGCCTGGTCAATCAGGATCTTCTTGAACCGGACTGTTTCTAGGCCCCAGCCACCGGTGGCTTCGATCACGAAAGGCAACACTACTGTCTTGGCAGAGAGGCTGGAACCAAGATGTCCTTCATAGTGTGCATACTTCTCTTCCTCGCGCTTGCGAGAGGCATGTTTTTCGAAGGCGGCAGTGTCAGAAGGGTTGCGGATGTGGCTCTTTCCTAGGGGGTTGATGGTGGACACATCTACGTGGTAGGTCGTGTCGCCCAGGGTGAAGCAGACATCGCTGCGTCTGTCGCGAGTAACCGAAGTTGGTTGTTCGAGACTCGACGCTATGCCAACCCTGGCCAGGGCTGCCTTGAGGCGGTGCTGGACGGCGTTGTGGGCAGCGGTTAATGGGGTAATGCCGCCTCCTCTCCCTTGTGTGCACATGAGTAAGTGGTCGGTGTTGTCTTCTGTGAGCTTGGTGCCACAAAAGCACGTAGGTGGGGGTGTCCCTGAGAAGGGGCCAAGGCCTAGGCGCATGCGTATGTTCGACCTCCAGTCGGGTTTGAGGAAGGTCCACTCAGGTATAAGGGGGACCTGTTCGAATGTGAGCGCACTGTGCTCCTGAGTGTTGGCTTTCAGGAGGTTGGCAAATACCTTAAGCTGCTCTGCGAGGTCCTGTGCTTGAGGTGAGTTGTGGGTGAGTTCAAGCAGGGGTTCCGGTACTGGGGTTGCTGCGCTGGGGATAAGAGGGGACTACGTGGTAACCCCTCCCGGGGGGCCCTGCCGGGCGGGCTGTTTCCTACTCACTCTCTCTCAGAAAGCCCGCCCGGCAGGGCAAATAGCCCCGACGCAGTCGGCCCCCCGGGAGGATAGGTTTAGGTTTTTGGGAGAAAAATTGCCCGTTGAAAAAAAAAATCGCGGCAAAACAAAAAAAGCAAATCGGGAAAAGATGTTGATTGTGGAAGAGCGGTTTGCACATGATGAGAGGACCTTTATGAATAAACGTGGGAAGACTCGCAAGGAGCGACATGCTAGTCGAGATAAAGAGAGTAAGGAAAAGGCGTTGTTAGAACAAAGACCACCTGTGCGTGGACAGAAATATATCAATTATGGACGAGGTATTGCGTCTGCTGCTGAAGGAACGGTGGCACACATATCGGAACAAGATCGCTTTTTTACAGATTTTGCAGCAGAAGAAAAGAAAAGACGCGAGCTGGCTATTTTGACGAAACAGGAACAACTTGATCGAAAGCGGTATGAATGGGCTTCTGCAGAGGAAAACAGGTGGAAACAAATCGAACAAGAATATGCCGCAGAAGAAGCGAAGCAAGCAATCAAAATGAATCGTGGCGCACCACGAAATATGTCCAGTGTACCATATAATCCTTTGACGCTACAATACGAAGAATCTGAAGCCGGAGACAAATTACGCTACACGGATGACCAAATCAGGTTTAGAGCAGCACTTCGGGCAGAGAGGCTACGAAGTCATGAAACAAAGCATGGTTTCAACCCTATTACAGGACAAGAAACTGAACGAATCAATTTGCCCCCCGAGCCGAAATGGCCAAACTAAGTTTTTAATTTTTTTTAAATCTATAAATCTCAAAAAGCCTGGGCAGAAACAGACAACAACTTTTGAAGCTGCAACTCCTCGTTCGCGCCATCAATACAAGCCTTGTCTATTTTGGCTATATGATACAGGATCTCCGCTTTCACCTTGTCAGAATATTCGCCCTTCTCCAACACCTGCTCCTGCATCATGTGGAGCACAGTATTTAGCGCATAACCTTCGGCAATAATATCTTGAGTACATTTCAGCATCACAGAAAACTTTTTCGATTCGATGGCTTTCCAAATCGTATCCAATATTTCCAGACTCGGTAAACCCGCAGTCTCCAGAATCGCATCGGGCGTGATTTCACCCTCGTTGTATTGAGAAGCACTTTGCAAAGTATTGATCCCCATTCGCATGTCCCCTTTTGACACGTTTACGAGTGTATCCATCGTACCAGGAGCCAACGTCAAGTTCTCTAATTTACACACACTTTTGATCTTGTCCTGGAACGACTCTTCAGACAAAGGCTGGAAACGAAACTTGGCACAACGCGAAGAAAGCGGATCGATAATACGACTAACATAATTACAAATCAGACAAAAACGCGTCACATTTGTATAAAGTTCCATTGTACGTCTCAGCGCACTTTGCGCATCTTCTGTCATCGAATCCGCCTCGTCGAGAATAATCAGCTTGAAAGGTGGCATCGACTTTCCTCGCACCGTACCACTACTTACTTGGGTCGACGCAAACATTTTGATCTTTTCACGTACAATTGAGATACCACGTTCATCAGAAGCATTCAACTCGAGCACCCTATCACGGAAGTGTTTACCAAACATATCCCGTGCCACTGCAAGGATGGAAGACGTCTTGCCTGTTCCAGGAGGACCATAAAATAACAAATGAGGAATATTACCACTTTCAACAGCATTACCAAGTGCACTCACAACTTGATCTTGATGGGCAATGTCTTTTATCGTACGTGGACGATGTTTCTCAACCCAAGGAATTAAATGTGTATTTTCATTCATCATTTTTTCGTCGTTTGGTTTTTGATTTTTTTGTTTTGGTTGTTTTTTTTTTTTTCGAATTCGAAAATCTATCTTCTTCCTCACACCATCCACGGTATTATTTTATTTTTTCTCACTCCATCTTAGACTCTACTGCTCTCGATCAAAAGCTAGAGCTCCAGCAGCCCGCCCGGCAGGGCAAAACAGCCCCGACGCAGTCGGCCCCCCGGGAGGGGGAACCTTACCACAGCTGCCGTGTTCACCCCTCCCGGGGGGCCGACTGCGTCGGTACGATTCGCCCCTGGGGGGTACGGTAGGCGGCCCGAGTCAGCCTGAGCCTGAGCCTGAGAAGAAGCATAGCAACGGCTATTTTTTGAGCAAAACCACAATGGCAAACGCAGACGATCTTGTAAAGCGGTATCTTCGTACGATCCGGTATAATCTTGATGAAGAACGAGAGCGTGTCGAACAAGGCGTCGCACCTGTTCGACGTGATGCAAAGATGGTGTCTGTGGAGAGCATCAACAAAGCTGTGCATCACGCAATCAATGTAAGACTTGGAAGAAACGATGAGTTTATTGAACAACCGTTTGCTATGAGACTTCGACTGGTCTACTTGTCGACATACACACAAATTGTGCTACGAGTATTGTCGATTGTATACTTGCTTCTTGTTTTAGGTGACGACTTGTACACTTGTTCGCCCAACCCAAGCTATGCAACAAAATGTGAACGTGTACAAGAGGTGTCTATATCTGTGCAAGTATGTGAAATCGGGATAATGTTTGTGTTTATAGTTGCACTAGGTGCGCAACTTCGATACAAGGCTAGGCATAACCTGTTGCTGGTGGGTGTTTTCGCGAGTTGCTGGATCAGCTTGTTGACGTTTGTTATAAGTAAAGTGACCAACCCAGAACTGACGTGGGCGATCCGCGCGTCCTTGCGCCCACTTCCGTTTTTGTATGTCCATCGTGGAACTCTGAATAGCTTGAATCAAATGGTACAATTGATTCCGTGTATCTGGGCGTCTGTCACCATGTTGGCAGCGTTTGTGGTGATCTTTGCCCTGGTGGGACACATGTTGGCGTCAGACTTGAGCTTTCCTGGTCACGATTACAGCATCGACGGCAACGGTTTTCACTCGATATGGGGGGGCATCGTGACCTGTTTTTGGTGGGCATTTACAACCAACGGTCCTGAACCGGGGAATCAAGAGGGCGCCCCTGGAATCAAGGAAAGCGCTTTCTGGGCTGTGTATTGGATTGTATATACCATTATTACAGTGTTTTATGTAATTCAAATCATCACAGCAGAGGTTTACGATCACTACATAAAGTTGAATGAGAAATACGATAAGCAGAAAGAAACCTTTTTGAACCAGGAACTGGACAAGATATACAAACTGCTGGGGGGGTTACAAGCGCATCAAGCTGCAATTGACCAATTTTTAGAAAAACTCCAGACTGCATACTCGTGTGTAAATCACGTTTGGAGTCGAAAATATCGGTCCACGCAATTAACTCGCAAGTCCTTGACAGCTTTGCTTTTGTCTGAGAGCGGTACCATAGATGACGGCAACCACGGCGAGCAAACCCCTTCGCTTTTACATAAAGTACGAAACTTTATTTGCTCCGAGAAAACCGCTACTGTCTTTCACGCGCTGGCCTTGGCCAACTTGATTCTTTTGCTGGCAGGTGGCAAAGACGCTGTTAGCAATGAGCGTGTAGGAGACTCTTTTGTTTCCAGTGCCTTGTTTGTCCTGTTTATCACGTACGTGATAGACTTCACCATCACGTTCTGCTCCTTCGGTGGGCCCTTGGCACTTCTCTACATGCCGCCTTGTGCTGCCAAACTACGCATGATCACAACGTTAGCATGCTTCATCACTCTCATCGTGCAACTCACAGCTCATACCAGCCAAACTCTAGCCACAGTTCCCCAGCTTGTACACTTTCAGTCTTTCATGCTCATTCACCTAGTAGGCTCCATGCTACTCGTAAAAGCTTTTCAAGAAATACTATACATATTCATCCTAGTTGCACCAAGCATTGCAAACTTACTCGCCGCAAACCTTGCTATCATGTACTCCGTGAGCGTTATCGGAGTATACCTTGTAGGCGGCGAGTACGTGTTAACAAACCAAGCCCTACAGAACTACACCGGTGGGACCATGTTTACACAAAATTTCAACACCGTTCCACAGGGCCTATACACCCTTTTTATGGCCATCTATGGCAACAACATGAACCAAATCTCACAGCCATTATTTATCGTCGGCGGATGGCCCATGCTCATTATCTTTTCCACCTTTTTCTTGATTGCAACACTCATCACAACCAATATCTTGATTTCCGTCGTCATTGACTTACAGGCAGAGATCGCAGCTAAAAGAAGAAAAAACATCGCCTCCAATGCAGTTCAACCAGTTGCCTAGACTCGGTCCAGTACGATAAACGTCAAACTACCTGCCGTTGAAATACCCGTAGATACTATAAGAAACACAAGACCACTACGATTGATCGGAAACTTACCATCATGCAAACTACGCAACACAGAAAAGTAACGATACGTTGCGAAACCAAGAAAACACACACCATTACCAACCAATAAACTCGTTGCCCTCACTACGTTATCCGTATGCATCTTTTCCAAAACCCTCCCCTCCTCAGTTGATGCATAAAAATATCCAAGCCCTGCTCCAACAAAACCAAGGCCAGTTCTCGCAAACGCAAGAAACGTACGTTCATTTGCAAGATGATCCCTCGCCGTAGAACCAGAATTCGCAACAAGACTCTTACTACCAACACTCAACAAACGCTTCACAACAACACTCCTCATCATTCATTCAACCTTTGTATCATACACCATACATCCTTTCTTTCCTTCGAATTGTGACAACCGCCGGCAGGCAAAA
>JACLAD010000406.1_pt1 | contig 11549 bp, 2 predicted proteins | sample 8027901 | NCBI WGS metagenome assembly JACLAD01 (sample SAMN15725071, study PRJNA655200) | protist metagenome | isolation source: fluorescence activated cell sorting (FACS) single amplified genomes of... | place: Spain: Blaines Bay Microbial Observatory, Mediterranean Sea | collected 2016-07-05
GTGTCCTACGTGTATGTGTATGTGTATGTGTATGTGTGTGTGTGTGCACGTGTGTGCGGTATGAATGACCTGCACGAATGTGTGTAGGGCAACAAGTGTCGCCATCTTCACTTGAATTCCTAAAATTCTTTCGCAGAGTAACACAGTGTTACTCTGCAAAAGAATTTTAGGAATTAGTGTTACTAACTCTGCGAAAGAATTTTACGGGGCATGACCTTTGTATTGCGTTTATGTACTCGGAGTCCATAGTAATATTGCGTTTATGTACTCGGAGTCCATAGGAGTATTTCGTTTATAAAAATGTTGTGCAAAACATTATGAAGTATGTAGTTGATTCTTTGAGCCTTGGACAAATCTTGATTTGATACGTTAATCTAAGAGTATTGTTGACATCATACAATACTGCATGCATACAGACCTCACTTTAATTGAACAATGGTACAAATATTTATGTTACAGCATATGATTTTAGCTATGCGACCCGTGCCCAATCATGATTTGGATGCAAGGTTTACACTGCTTGTATGCTTATTTGAAAGATTTAAACCTAACCAATCCATACATATCATTGCTACCAAGCACCTGAATCTACATAAATACATGTTTTGTTGCACACCGATACTTTAACACAATGTTGTGACTGAGCACAATTGTATGCACTTAGCGGCTGAACAGCAAGGCTTGTTGCACCTGATAAATTTGTATTTGTAACATCTCCAACAAGTGATTGCAAATATAGATTGCATGTATTAGCGCTTATTTCCCCGCCTTGGCTTCGACTAGCATTCGCTAGCTCCCAAATTTTCATGAACTGCAGGTCTGGCAGTACTGTACTGAGTGCGTACAGAATGTAAAAAAATAATGCTTGTTTGAAACATGGGATATTTCCTCCATACCTAGCCTAACCCCATTGTACTGGAGTTAGGCTACCAAATCAACCAATAACTTTATAAAACTTATAAAACTTAAAGATCCCGACTTCAAAGCTACCCTGGGGTTCTACTGTAAGACATAGTATAAATGGATCAAGTTAACTATAGTTTTAAGAATTATTATTAGGAGTATTTTTTAAGGTGCACCTTGAAGGTGCCTCAAGGGTACTGTATATTTTACAAATACTGTAAGTAGTATCTTACGATAGAATGTACTGTAATTACGTTGTACAGCTTTACTACTAGAATAGTAGTTACGTTACTTCTTAATTGTATTCTGCTAAAGATTAATTACAGGATTATTTACGGAGAATAACAATCGTTGTATTGAAGATTATATACTCATATATACCTACGTAGTACTACTCGACTACTGTAGTACTTTCAGGCGGTTATTACAAAAATATTAATTACAAAATTATCTGTTATTCTAGGCTTATGGCTTTTCTACGTTTAGCCGGAATTAATCTGGTATGCTACATTATTTGTTTATTTACAAAGCTTCAAATTGCGGCTTTGTCATGTTTGCAACTAGGTCGCCATGAGTATCCGGACGTGTTCGGCGACGAGCTCTGCGTCCACCATTCCTAGATTTTCTGGTAGAGCTGTCGCCACGGCGCGAGCTTCTCCGACTCCCACGGCCACGACTCTTTCCACGTCCCCGGCGTTCTCTTATCCTTCTCCTTGAACGTGGTGGTCCTGCAGCCCCAACGTTGGCATTTCCATGAGTTTTTTCAATTTTTCGGGTATCCGATTGTGTTGAGTCATGGTTTGTGCATTCATCGCAAATACCCGTTGCAATATTTGATGTAAGTTTTCCGCACTTGTCACATTCTGCTTGCACATGGAAAGTCTCTTTGCTTCTACGTTCATCTGAAACATCCTTAACTCTTGGTTTTTGGCGACGAGATCGAACTTGAGGCTCCGGATGAACTGGAATATCAATATTTGCGTGATTGTTTCCCGGTGCGATTGGGTTTCGGTCTACCTTTTGAAGATTCTTCGGAGATTCTTCAGATGTAATTGGCCTTTCCTGCTGCGTGGGTCCATCCTTCGATGGTTCGTCCTTTGATGGTTCGTCCTTTGATGGTTCGTCCTTTGATGGTTCGTCCTTTGATGGTTCGCCATTTATTGGTTTTGTTGGATGAATCGCTGCCATCTTTCTTTCATCTTTGTGCAGATCATCTAGGTGCCGGACTTTTATTTTGTGTAGATTCATCCGCACAGCGAGAACTACAATCACAACCACAATGATGATCAAGACTACCACAAGTCCACCAATTAAAAGGAGAGTAAAGATAGAGGTATCGTCTTGAGTCTCTGGCTGAGTCAAACTCGCTTCATACTGGTTTTGTGCTGTGTCATCAGTTTTTATGTTTTCTTGAGCTTTTTCGCACAAATTTTCAGGATCATCTGGACATGGATCATCGCTATCACAACCTCCATCATTATCTCGATCATCTTGTTTATCGAGAGGACAAATATCATCTCCAGCACATACTCCATCTTGATCAATGTCATTAAATTCATCTGTTGGACAAGAATCGTCGGAATCGCAAATTCCGTCACCATCACGGTCGTCAAGAACATCATTTGGACAAGAATCCTCAGAAGAACAGACTAAGTCACCGTCCGCATCGTTTTCTGGATCGAAGGGGCAGTCATCCTCTCCTGCGCAAAAATTGTCGCTATCAATATCATTTTGAGGGTCAAAAGGACATTTATCTAGTGGGACGCAAAGGGTATCGCTATCGATGTCGTTGTCGGCATCATATGGACAAGAATCAAGTCCTCCGCAAATGCTATCTTTATCAAAGTCAATATTTTCAGGATCACTTGGGCATGGATCATTTTCAAAGCAGATCATATCACTATCCTCATCGTTATTTCGATCGTAAGGGCAAGGATCATACGGCATACAAAGTCCATCACCATCAACATCGTTCTCGGGGTCCAGGTCGCATCGATCAATATCTCCACATATTTTGTCTCCATCGACATCATTTTCGCTGTCTACTGGACACTGATCGTAACACTCAATTGCGCACGAACAGGCACATATCGAACAAACTCCATCATTTTTGCAATGTCCAAAATTCACTCGCCCTAAGCTGTATGTTTTACACCCACCATGGCCCGAGTCAAAAGTAGTTGAATCCACACAAATTTGATTTTCTGCGTCTATACCACAAATGCTATCGCTATCAATATCATTTTCTACATCGTATATGCATGGATCGATATTGCCGCATAATTCATCCTCGTCAATATCATTTAAAAAATCTAGGGGACAGCTATCATCTTGGGCGCAGATATTGTCACTGTCATCGTCGTTTTCAGGATCAGCATGACAAATATCTTGATCTGCACACAATCTATCTGAATCAATGTCATTCTCTGGGTCCTGATCGCATTGGTCTTCGTTTGCACATATAGCATCTGAATCTTGGTCGTTAAAAGAATCGAAAGGACATGAATCTTGACTTGCGCAAATAGTATCACTATCAAAGTCATTCAAATCATCAAATGGACATGAATCATGTGGCATGCAGATATCATCGCTATCGACATCATTTTCAGAGTCATCAGGACAAGAGTCAGAGGATTCGCAAATTTGGTCGCTATCTGCGTCATTTTGGGAGTCTACTGCACAAGAATCAACATCGCCACACAGGGCATCGCTATCGAAATCATTTTCGGTATCGAATGGACACTGATCATCATTTGCACAAATTCTATCGTGATCAGCGTCATTTCCGGCATCGAATGGGCACAGATCCAAGTTTCCACATATAAGATCTGAGTCAATATCATTGCCAAAATCCAACACACACGGATCCTGTGAAGCACATAAGCCATCTTGATCGATATCGTTACCGGCATCGAGGGGACAGGAATCAACATCGCCACACACACCATCACTATCTTCATCATTTCCTCTGTCTCGAGGGCATTTGTCATTAATTTTGCAAATCCCATCGCTATCCATATCATTTTCAGGGTCCAATGGACAACTGTCTTTGTCTTCGCAGACAAGATCGCTGTCATAGTCATTCGCAGCATCTTTCGGACAAGAATCCATATCCTCACAAAGTTGATCATTGTCGAGGTCATTTTCTGGATCTCGGTCACAACTATCGTTTTCAGCACAAATCCGGTCACTATCTATATCATTTTCAGCGTCAAAAGGACACCAGTCATCGTCGCTACACATCGAGTCACTATCAAAATCGTTGAGTCTATCATGTGGACACTTGTCATTATCGCCGCAAATTTGGTCACTATCAGCGTCATTTTCAACGTCCTTTGGACACAAATCTTGGCTGCTGCATTGACTGGTATCGTTCAGTGTGCAAGAGCAGATGAAATCAGAATCTTCGTCGTTTTTTAAGTCATGTGGACAATGATCATCTGGCGCACAGATTTTGTCGCCATCTGCATCGTTTTCAGAGTCAAATGGACAAGAATCATTCTCTGCGCACAGATTATCACTATCAAGATCGTTGAAACTATCATAAGGACAAGAATCTAAGTCTTCACAAATTTCGTCGCTATCTGCATCATTTTCAGGATCATACTCGCAAATGTCTTCCGTTGCGCATATCGCATCGCTATCCGCATCATTTTCTGAGTCATGAGGACATAAATCTGTTACAATACCTCCTTTCCCGGTGGCACATATGGAGTCACTGTCAGCATCATTTTCTCCATCAGTTGGACACAGATCCATATCAGCACATATTGTGTCACTATCTTCATCATTGAGCGGGTCTAATGGACAATGATCTGCAATCTTGTCGCATTCTTCAGCACAAGCGCATGAACACGTATTACAGACTCGATCTCGATAGCAGCGTCCATGAAAGATGCCTCCAGCACTGTAAAGTTCACATCCTCCAAATTTGTAACCGAAAGACGGGTCGTCATAACATTCTTTAACTCGGCAGATTGAATCACTGTCACGGTCGTTGTCACTGTCAAAAGGGCATGGATCAACTGCATCGCATATTCCATCTTCATCTCTGTCGTCAACCATATCATACGGACAAGAATCTACATCTCCACAAATACCATCGCTATCTGCGTCATTTTCAGCATCGTTTGGGCATATTTCGCGATCACTACAAATATTGTCACTATCGATGTCGTTGTGATAATCAAAAGGACAAGTATCATCATTGCCACATATCCCATCGCTATCGCCGTCATTTCTGCTATCAAACGGACAACTATCGTTGGGTTCACAAACACTGTCGCTGTCGGCGTCGTTGATTACACTCTCCGGACATACATCCTGAGAAAAGCAAACGCCATCGCTGTCAGCATCATTGAGTTTGTCAGTTGGGCATGTATCCATATCCCCACAAATATTGTCACCATCTTTATCGTTTTCTGGATCAAATGGGCAAGGGTCAAGTTCGGCACAGAGCCCATCTTCATCATAGTCATCATGGGAATCATAAGGACAGGGGTCAGTGCATTGTGATTTGCATCGGCATCCACAAGCTGTGCAAGCTCCATCTTGCTTGCAAAATTTGTGGTTCTTCTGTCCTGGCGCATAGAGTGAGCAGCGACCAAAACCACCGTCCCAAGTTCGGTCATCACTACATACGCTCACACCGCATACGTTGTCACTATCAGCATCATTTTCTGCATCGTGCGGGCACTTGTCAACATCAGCGCAAATATTGTCCATGTCGATGTCATTATCTTTATCCATTGGGCATGAATCGACATCGCCACAGATACCATCTTCGTCAATGTCGTTGTTAGAATCACGATTGCAGATATCTTTTTCTTTGCAAAGACCATCTTTGTCCACATCATTTTCGGGATCGTTTGGACATGAGTCCATCAGTTTGCAAAGGCGATCACTGTCTATATCGTTCTCGGCGTCAAGCGGGCAATAGTCTTCATGTTCACAAATACCATCTCGGTCTTGATCATTCAAATAGTCAACTGGGCATGAATCAATATGTTCACAGACCATATCACTGTCCTGATCGTTTTCAAAATCAAGGGGACAGAAGTCATAAGAATGACACAAGCCATCTGAATCAATATCATTTTCAGAGTCGAATGGGCATGAATCTACATCAGCACAAAGATTATCGTTATCTACATCATTCGCTGCATCATGACTACATAAATCATGATTGTCGCATAGTCCGTCATTATCGGAATCATTTTCTACGTCTAGAGGACATACATCGAAATTTCCACAAATCTGATCAGAATCTTCATCGTTTTTTGCATCGAGGGGGCAAGAATCCTCCTGAGCACAGATTTTGTCGTTGTCAGCATCATTTGCCGCGTCATAGGGGCAAGAATCGACGTCCCCGCAAATTTGATCATTATCAGCATCTTGTTCTGGATCGTATGGGCACAAATCACTTTGATAGATATTAAGGATGTCGTCACAGACGGTATCACTATCAGCATCATTTTCTCCATCATGAGGGCAACTATCCACATCGCCACAAAGATTATCACTATCTACATCATTTCCAGCGTCATTATTACAAGAATCCAAATCACCACAGATTGAATCACTGTCTTTATCGTTTTCCATATCATAGGGGCATACATCTCGTTCTGCACAAATAGTGTCACTATCTACATCATTCTCACCATCCCGACTGCATGGATCAAGATTGCCACAGAGCATATCTGAATCAAGGTCGTTCGCAGAATCAAAAGGACAAGTATCAACATGGCTACATATCGCATCACTATCGAGATCGTTGTCAGCATCACCTGGACATATATCGTGGCTGGAGCAAATATTATCACTATCAAAATCATTTGAAGCGTCATGCGGGCAAAAGTCAAACTCATTGCAAATATTATCTGAGTCTGCGTCGTTAAGATGATCATTTGGGCATGAATCAATATCACCACAAATTCGATCAGAATCTCCATCATTTTGGGTATCAAAGGGGCAAGAGTCATTGGATGTGCAAACACTGTCGCTATCAGGATCGTCATAACGATCTTTTGGACATGGATCGGTAATTATTGGATAAAAGACAATGTGCACCCGCACAAAATTCTGATCTACAAGTTTTGGATTGTTGATTTTTGTAAAACTGCTCGTCACATGAGACGATACTTTGTTGAAATCCTTAAAAAGAATGTTTTCAAACACTGAAAGACTAAAACGCGGTTGGGAATAGCCCAGAATATCCAAATCAAGTGATACTTCGGAGTTTGAGTCGGTAATTTTTGGACTTGAAACCAAACGCAGTGAGGTTGTATATGCAAAGGTTTGGCGGACGTAGAGAACAGTCGATTCACGATTAAACCAAGAAATTGCAAAATGAAGTAATTTTGAAATTTCACCGCTGCAGGCTCCATCACTGTCAATGTCATTGTCACTGTCAAAGGGGCAAACATCTTCATTCCCACAGATACGGTCGTTATCAACATCGTTAAGTGAATCCTGCGGACAAATATCAGCACTTCCGCATATGTGGTCGCTATCTAGATCATTTTCCGTATCAGTTGGACAACTATCAATGTCGCCGCAGATTTTATCGCTGTCGATATCATTATCAGCATCTTCTTTACAACTATCCATATCGCTGCATATTTTGTCGCTGTCTTGGTCATTGAATGGATCTTGTGGGCATGAATCTACATCTCCACAAATTTGGTCACCATCGGCATCATCTTCGGGGTCGTTTGGACAAGAATCAGAAAGTAATCCACATTGGCTCGCACAGGAGCAGGAGCATGTTTCACAAACTCTCTCTGATTTGCAACGGCCAAAATTAAGACCGCCTTCTTGGAAGGAATCACATTTTCCTCCATTCAAATTTATATATTCAGAGCTATCCACGCAGGCCTTTTTGTGGCATATGTTATCGCTATCAGCATCGTTATTATCGTCAAATGGACATATATCAACATCAGCACATATCCTATCATCATCGATATCGTTATCTTGGTCATATGGACAACTATCTGCTGGGGCACAATGGCCGTCATTATCCGCATCATTCTCGGCATCGTGTGGACACGAATCGTCTGAATCACATACTCGGTCGCTATCTTGATCATTGTCGGGATCTAATGGACATGAATCGATATCCCCACAGATTTGATCTGAATCAATATCATTCTCCTTATCACGGGGACACATATCAGTTTCACAAATTCTATCCCCGTCAGTGTCATTTTCGGAGCTATAAGGGCAAACGTCGATATCGCCACAGATGTTGTCACTATCGATGTCATCAAGGTCATCGTAAGGACAAGCATCTACGTTGCCACAAATTTTATCGCTATCGATATCATCTTCAGAATCCTTTGAGCAAAAGTCATGATTGCTGCAAATGTTATCACTATCGGCATCATTTTGAGAATCATATGGACATAAATCTGAACATTCTCTGCTACAAGCACAGCTGCATGTTTCACATACACCGTCTTTCAAACATTTTCCAGTATTTGGTTGACCTTCAGAATATCCTCTACATCGGAGCAAGTTCTCGGAGATGTAAAACGGGTCATCTTGGCATGTGGTCAAACCACATATGGAGTCACTGTCTGCATCATTTTCGGCGTCTAAAGGACATTGATCGTCTGAAAAACACATTCGATCGCTATCTGCATCGTTTTTGGCATCTTGTGGGCATGAATCAAATGGTTCACATATTTCATCAGAATCAGCATCATTCTTGAAGTCAAAGGGGCACGAATCTTCTTCTGCACATACTTGATCGCTATCTGCGTCGTTCTCAAAATCTGTTGGGCAACTGTCGACATTAGCACACAAGTTATCACTATCTATGTCGTTCCATTTATCCCGTGGACATGAATCTATATTTGCACATAACGCATCTCCATCAACATCGTTTTCCATGTCAAGTTGGCAAGTATCAACATCTCCGCATATATTGTCACTATCTATGTCATTCAAGTTGTCTCGAATGCAAAAGTCCATCTGACTGCACAAGTTGTCGGAGTCTACATCATTTTCAGTATCAAACGGACATGTATCCACGTCACCGCATAACATATCGGAATCGTGGTCGTTTAGAGAATCCCGGGGGCAAGAATCGACATCCCTGCAAAAACCATCACCATCAACATCATTGAGCTTGTCAAAGGGACAAAGATCAAGGTGCATGCAAATGTTATCTGAATCAGCATCGTTGAGATGATCAAATGGACAGCTGTCGTGATTGGAACAAAGTGCATCTGAGTCAATATCATTTTGAATATCATGAGGGCATGTGTCGATATCACCACATATAGCATCGCTGTCCGCATCGTTTTCAGAATCGTGATCACAAGAATCCCTTAGGCCGGCGAAGCCAGTATTTTGGCACAGATTGTCGCTATCAGCATCGTTACCGGGGTCAAATGCACAGGGATCTAAATCTGCACAGATTCTATCTGAATCGCGGTCATTCAAAGGATCTCGAGGGCATTTGTCACTATCTGAGCAAAGTCATATGGGCAAACATCTACTGGAAAGCAAATTTTGTCGTTATCCAAATCATTTTCTGGGTCTTCAGGGCATGAATCAATATCACCACAAATTTTATCAGAGTCAGCATCATTATGAGGATCGAATAAACAAACGTCGAGTGAACCACATATTGTATCACTATCAGAGTCATTTGCCGAATCGTAATCACAACTATCTACATCGGAACAAATATTGTCGCTATCGGGATCGTTCTCGAAATCGAATGGGCAGATATCTATGTTGCCACAAATTTTGTCGCTGTCGACGTCATTTAAAGCATCATACGGGCATTTGTCAACATTTCCGCAGAAATTGTCAGAGTCAATGTCGTTTTCATGGTCTCTATCACATGTATCTTCAATCTCACAAATTTTGTCCGAATCTTGGTCGTTCTGCTTATCAAATGGACATGGATCTAATTCGGCACATAGCTTATCTCCATCAATATCTTGCATTGGATCACGAGGGCAAGGATCAACATCACCACAAACCCTGTCCAAGTCAATGTCGTTGTTAGAATCGTAGGGACATGAGTCTTTCTGTGAACACAAATTATCACTATCTGCATCATTTTCAGCATCTTGAGGACATTTATCGGATTCATTTTCACATTCAATTGCGCAAGCGCAACCACAGACTTCACAAACGCGATCGTCGTTACATCTTCCATGCCGAAAACCGCCGACAGTATATATTTCACAGCCACCAAATGCAGTACGAAAAGTTTTTCGATCATGGCAATAATCAATGTGACAAATGTTGTCGCTGTCAGCGTCATTTTCAACATCAAACGGACATTTATCTGCTTGTGCACAAATACTGTCCAGGTCAATATCATTATCTTGGTCATATGGGCACGAATCAAATGGAGCACACACATAATCACTGTCAGCATCATTTTCAGCATCCAAGGCACATGGATCCACATTCAAACATTGTCTATCACTGTCAAGATCATCATCTGCGTCATACGGGCAGGAATCCACATCTCCACAAGTTCGATCGCTATCAGCATCATTTTCTAGATCATGTGGACAAGAGTCTTCATCTTCACAGATTCCATCGCGATCAAAATCGTTTAATGCAGCTTTTGGACATGGATCATCGTTCGCACAGAGCTGATCGCTGTCGATATCATTATTAGGATCAAGAACGCATATATCCACATCAGCACAGATACTGTCGCTGTCGGCATCATTTTCACTGTCATTTGTGCAGGAATCGAAATTAGAACAAATTTTGTCGCTATCAGCATCATTATTTGCATCGTATGGGCATTTATCGTAACATGTGTGTGCACATGCGCATGGACAGTCCGAACATGCATCATCCTTAAGGCAAAATGCTCCGTTTGCCCTGAACTTTTCATATGACTTGCAAGGTCCAAATCCAGCGTCAAATTCTTGAGAGTTGTAGCATGTAGATATACCACATACATTATCACTGTCAGCGTCGTTCTCACTATCATATGGACAGCTATCATTATTCCCACAGACGAGGTCGCTATCTATGTCGTTCAGAGAATCTTTCGGGCAACTGTCAAAATTACTACAGATAAGGTCATTATCATTATCATTATTTCTATCAAAAGGACAGAAATCGTCCAAAAGGCACAGATTATCGCTGTCAGCGTCGTTTTTTTCATCTTCTGGACATGAATCAGCATCTCCACAAATTTGATCGCTATCCAAATCGTTAAAAAAGTCATGTGGGCAACTGTCTACATTGGCGCAGATTGCATCACTATCTTCGTCATTATTGCCATCGTAAGGACATTCATCTATTTCTCCGCAAATTTTGTCACTGTCGGCATCGTTTTCTCCATCAAAAGCACAAGTATCCACGTTAGCACAAATCTTATCGCTATCAGCGTCATTTTCTTTATCTTTTGGACATTTATCGAAACAGCGCCAATCAGACTGGCATGTACATGAACATATTGAGCACATACCATCGTCATAACAACTTTTCCCATTCGCTGCATATCTTGCGCAGTTAAAGTCAAGCTTACAGTCGTCAGTTACACACTTGAAGTCGATACATTGTTCAGCCCCGCATATTCCATCACTATCGTGATCATTTTCTCGATCAAAAGGGCATACATCTTCCGGGAAACAAATTTTGTCACTGTCAACATC
>JACLAD010008989.1_pt1 | contig 11543 bp, 5 predicted proteins | sample 8027901 | NCBI WGS metagenome assembly JACLAD01 (sample SAMN15725071, study PRJNA655200) | protist metagenome | isolation source: fluorescence activated cell sorting (FACS) single amplified genomes of... | place: Spain: Blaines Bay Microbial Observatory, Mediterranean Sea | collected 2016-07-05
CAAATGCAAGCAAGTTCGTCTGTATAATTCAGTAGATGGACTTTGTTCTAGTAAAATGTTCATTGAATGAATCCTCAAAACTTCAGCTGAAATTCTTCTTATAAATAAGAAAATAACGTACTTCAGCTCCAGTAAAAAAATTTAAAATATTCGTAATATTCGAATCTACTTTTTTTTTTTTTTTTTTTAAACACTTTAAAAATTCACATCAAAATTTTTTTTTTTTTTTTTTTTGTTCTCTCCGAATCAAATTATTGATGATGATGATTCAATATTTCTTCTTCTTTCCCGAAAGGCAGGCGGCTGATGAAGAGTTTCTTTTTTCTCTCTCTTACAGTTTCTTTCTTTCTTCTCCTTCTCCTTCTTCTCTTTGTCGCATTTTCGTGGTGCACAGAAGCGCAGAGCTTCGAAGCGAACAGGCGCGCGTGGTGTGTCACACGCACAGCGTTGCTTCGCGGAACGGCTACGGAAAGTAGGCATGCAACGAGCGCACGCGGTCTTACCTAACAAAGGATAACTTGCATGTCGTATCCAAGTTCGTACAAGTGCTCACTTTTTCAATATTATTACATTTTTTTTTTTCTTTTTCGTAGTTATCATGGGTAAGTATCGTATTCTTGCCACAATGATCCACGCCTTACGATATCGAAATCATTAAATCTTTTGTACAATAATGACGCCAGAGTCTTACGTCGTTTCGTTCTTACCAATATTTAAGGCACTTGTTTAGACTTGTTCAGCTACACCTGCGATTGACTACTCAGTGAGCAGTTGTTTGTGGCGATAACCAACACTGGTCGAAATGCGTGCGTGGACATACCAAGTGCAGCTATTTCATTGGCAGACCAAGTTTGATTCGTGACGATGATAATTGTAGCTCGTAGGTGATAGTATGCGAGGCGTTTTATCAACGCAATTTTGGTGCCACTTTGCGCCTATGGATCCCCATATCCAATCGAATAAAAAATAGAAAGCAAAAATTAAAAATATAAAACAAATAAAAAAGCAAGGTCCCGTATAATTCTTAGAAAATATCCTGCTTTGAAAGAGTTTCTTCAGTTCTACAGCTGCACAAAGAAATATCAGCTACCAAACACAAGGAAGCGCATATCACACGCATTAAGGCTATGGATAACCCACTCTTGAGATTTTTTCCTAATCTTGAGAAACACAAAACTGGGGGGTCAAATGCTACTCCTTCGCACAAAGTAAACGAGGGAGCAACAATAAAAAGTGCGGTTCCTCAAAGCACCAGTGAGCCAAAACCGAGCAGCTCTGGCGCGAACCCAAAGGCGAAGCCCGTGACGAACCTTCTCCAACATTTGTTCCCCAACATGAAAATTGGAACGAAAACCGCGCCTGCGCCAAAAAATGTTGCGCCATCCACTTCCAATACCTCAGATACCCACGATACAAAGCAGAGTAAAACTTTTCATAAAGGTTCTCGAACTTCCAACCTCAATCAGTCATCTGAGACGGCGAAGGGTATACTCCGAAAAATTAAAATGATGCAGGAAGAAGGTTCCCTGAATCAAAGCAGGCCATCGGAAGATGCGCGAAAGAATCTTGGGAAAAAAGTGTTGCAAGAGACTTTGGCATTGGCCAGAATGTCCTCCAATGAGAAATACGCAGCGACATCTAAAACTGTTTACTCGAGCAGTAACAACCCGAAGGGCAACGTGTACAATGGTGAGTCTACGAATGGAAAACCCCGGCAGCCTCTGCAGTCCGAGGATGTTTCGAGGTTCAAAAAGAGCCCCATTTCTACAAGCGACGAAAGCATCGAACAAGGGCACATCATTGTGGCAAATCGCAATTTTGTTTGCTACGCCATAAAGAGCAGTGTCCGATTAAAGCATACAAGTACTGGCAAAGCTGGTATGATTAAGTCCACCGGTTCCATACATGACATGCAATTCTTCTCAACTGACAAGAACTTGCTAGCATTCGTGAACGCCGCAGGAAGGTTAGAAATCCACAGAATCGGCCTCGAAAGCGAAAGGGTCGTCAATGAAAGCGTTGCGGTGTTTTTGCATCCGGGGCGAGAAAGAGGAGAGTATTTCCGGCGAGTCATATGGAAACCCTCTGATGCTTTATCTTTGCTAGCCATTTCTCACGGCACCGATTGCATCATTGATATCGACTTACGAAATTTTGGCGTCTCAAGAATGGGGCGTGATAGCGATGCCCCTGTGGAGCTGCATTGGGATGATGGCGAAGGAGAGATCGCGAATGAGGATGTGAATGTTTCAAGAGTTTACAAAAATTCTAAAAACAAAAAAAATAACTCAGCCCTTGAGGCTTGCTTTTCACCCTGCGGAAGGTACATACTCGCCGCTTGCTCGGATGGAACTGTAAAGACTTGGGATGCGTCGAGTGGAAAATGCCATCACTCAATACGCGCCCATCGAGGAGCGCCGGTCTCCAGCGTCTGCACTCTTGATCATCCTGACGTGAAAAAAAGGAATTCTTGCTTCATAATGGTAACATCATCGAAGAGCGAAATTAGGCTCTGGAAGAACACCGGCCGTGCGTCTCCTCGGCTACACACACTGAAGCTAACGAATCCGTTCATAGAGGACGGCAAACTGCTTGTGGAAACAGTGCACCTGCAGCCATTGTTACTGGTCACGAACAAAGCAAACAACTCTTTGTTGGCCCTTCATATTAATCAGAAGGGCTGGATAAATGAGATATCAAACTTTGAGCTAACGCTGGCCCCTGCTGCAAGCTTCGCCGTCCTTGCCGACGGCATCGCATGCCCTAAGCGCCAAGTTCGCATTCCAGGCATGAGGCTATGCTGCTTTCAGCAAAAAGCAATTCAGTGGTACGAGCTGCCTTACGCCCGCGTATATGGTAACGATCGCGATGAATTGGAAGGAAAAGGGATTGTTGACGACATACGCATGAAGGTAGCGAAAGTCTTTGAAAAAGTTAAGGAACCCAAAGGTGCATCCACCATAGCGCCGTCTGCCACAAAAGATGTGGCAAAGATCAGTGAAAATGGTCAAGACAAGGTTATAGATATGATTCCTGATAGCACACGCGAGACGAAGTCTTCCGTGGAACCATCATCTGCAAAAAGGAAGGATGATTCATCCGTTATCGTGTCTGTGGCTTCATCCCAGGTGTCTACATCAACCGCAAGCATCTCAGTGAGCAAAACGGTGTCGTCTAGAACGAGTGGTGACCCGGTGCGACCTGTCGAAAAGATCCCATCCTCGGCAAAAAAGGCTAAAAAGCAACCCAAAAAAAGCGTAAACAATAGCAAGGATCCCAATAAAGCAGTTGTCGATGGGAGTACCAAGGCTATTGAAAAGAAGGAGAGCAAAAAGACAGAGAGAAAGGTTACAAAAATATTGAAGCCAGACCGTAACACAAAAAGTGTTGATGTTAGTGCTTCGCAGGAAACTAGTGCAAAGAGGGAGAAAAGATACCAGAGACTGAAGAACGCATCGGAAGCTCAGACTGGCGAAATCGGTAAACTTGTTGGGAACAAAGTCGTTATCAGGAACGGAGAAGCAAAGACACTTTTGATGCGTGGATCTGGCGGAAATGTATCCCAAGTATCCTCTGATCACATTCTAAAGGTAATTAGAGTAATGCAAGACGCCCATAAAAAGGAAATCATGTCCATCCGCGATAGCTCAGAGAAAAGAATACGGCAAGTAGAAAATATGTTGAACAAAAAAATTGATTCGTTGAACAAAAAGCACGAATCTGAGAGAGAGAAGTACAAGTCTTATCTGAACCAATTTTTTGTCCAGCTCAATAAGAATATGTCAAAGTCTGTGGCTAAAAGTGTGCAAAAAGATCTGCCAACTTCTCTTCAAGGCAGTCAAGATGAAATTGTGAAAAAGGTCTGTTCAACCGTTCGCGAGGCACATAGCGAGGAAATCAAAAAGAGCATCATGGAATGCTTATCGAACGATTTCTTCAATAATGTTGTGGATAGCGTGAGTAAAAATATCGTCGAGTCAACAGGGCTGAAAGATGTTGTTCAAAATACTTTCAAGGAAACTTTTGCAACCTCAATTCTCCCGTCCTTTGAGCGGATTTGCCAGAAGATGTTTCTTCAGATGAATAAAGGGTTTGAGGAAACAATATCAATTCACGCTGATGAAATTAGCGACAATGCCAAGTTCTTGAATGCCATATCTGAAAAATTATCGACCGTTTCTACGAAAATTGATTCTATTGGCAAGGTCAGAGGGAAAGGCGAAGCGTCAAAGCCTGGCCCCTCACCAAAAGTATCAGCAGAACATCTCAAGCAAAAAATAGGCAGACTCCTGAAAAAAAAAGATTTTGAAAATGCATTTTGCACGGCCTTGAATGCATCCAACTTGGACATAGTCAAGTGGACATGTGGCCAGGTCGGCGCCCCCCAATCATTTTTTGGCTCGCACCCACTCCCCATTACGCAGACGTTGATCATTTGTCTCATTCACCAGCTTGGTACCGACTTTTCAAGCCCGGACGTAACCTTTTCGTGGCTCCTGGCTTGCCTCATGGAGCTTGACTACGATGATGACGTGGTCAAGAAGCATAGCTCAAACATAATTGATGATATTGCGAAGAAATTTGATTCTGTGCAGGCCGATTTCGATGTTGGTCAGCCTCACCGAAAAAATTTCAAGAAGGTCCTTCGCAGCATTAAAGCGGCACAGAGCGAACTGTCCAGTCACTAATCTAATGATTTACGCAATGCTATCTAGATTTTTGCTACGGGTTACGGGTATCTACTTGTTACGTATAATTCGATGATAATGTATACTTCGATAAACGTTTGAACATGTGCTCGTATGCACGTTAGAAGAGCAATCTATTGATATGGAAGGAAAAAAAATAATCTACAAGTCTTTGCGCAGCTGCATTCTCAATCTTTGGTGACTTGCATGCTGACAATAGGGATCAAAGCGAGAGTATGCTCTATGCGTGGCTTCCTGCCCCTGTCTCTCTCCCTTTGATGGATTAAAAACATGGGACCCGTCCATGTCGCAACCCCACATCCAAGATGCCACCACGCATGGAGCTGTGGATTCGGGATTCCCCCAGGAAGAGTATGTAACCTAAATGAATAAAAGGGCGACGCCCACCGCGCATTAGCTCTCTCACGCACGCGCGCGCACTCGTAGGACGATGTATGAGGTTAAAGAAGAAGGAGAAAATGCTACCTATCGCAGAGCTGCTGATCGGTGATCCACACGATGAACGATCCGACTAAAAACACGGTGTACAAAATAACTAGGCGTCCTTGTCACAAAAATGTTCGAAGATAGAATCAGATACATAGAGGTTAGAGGTCGCAAAGATGGATAGTAGACCAAAAAAAGAAATCAATGCGCAGAGTTAATAAATCTATGGAGAGAGACCGTGCAACTGCGTGTACTTACTTGCTTTTGGGTTCTTGCATTGCTTCAACTCGCGGAGCATCAAGAGCAGAGCTGTCACCGTGATTATGCCAAAAAACGCTTGAAATACTATCACGAATTTCACAAGGTAGTGAATAATGGCCCACGTGATGCCCACTGTGCTGAATATGACGGCCATCAATTTGTGGGCGTGCGGCTTCTGCTTCTCGTATGCGCTTCGCATGTTCAGGAAACAGTATAGCCATGTCTAATAATGTGTTGTGTACAAGAAAGTCAGTTACAGTGGAGTTCTCAACATTCGCTCCACCAAAAGAGCGCCAGAACCCGCGCACGAAGACCCCCATTTTAAGGTGGAAGGAAAGCAAGTATGCAACTTTCGTAAGGAAAATATCAACTTACAAGAATACACAGTAACATCGGCGTTTCGTCGAGTTGCTGAGCATTATGTTGTAGAGTGCCGTGGAACAGAGCGCTCCCAAGTCCAATAACGGCAATGAGAAAAAACAGAACGTAGAATCGCGTTTCTAGCTTGGACTTGCGTGCACGATAGAGGCCATATACGCCACCCAAAAATATCAAAATGTTTGATATTGTGTTCCAGAACTCCGCAATGTAAGGAGTAACGACGTAATTTCTTTCGCACCAGTCAACGCTGCTTGTGACTTCCCCCCAGAACCCGCTTGCTCTGTTGTTGAGGACGTAGGTGTCGCTGGCTTCAAAAATTGTAACGTAGTGTGCACCTCTGAGAAGGTGGTCGTGTCGAGGCATTCTTTTCGTCTATGTATGGGTTTGCCTGAAAGCTTCTTTTGCGTGGTGCGTGAGGCGTGCGCTCCCTCGTAATATAACATGTTCATGAAGTTTGTGTGTGGGGGTGGGGGGGAGGCAGGCAGGCAGGCAGGCGGTTGATTGATTGATTGAGTGAGTGAGTGATATGATGGATCTGTGCGCAAAAGCAAGAGAGAGAGAGAGAGAGAGCATGAAAGTGTTGAGTTTGAAAAGTGGAACCTTGCTGCTGCCATGGAGTGAGTGTTGGTGTGTCATACCGTACATTAATTAGTAGTCTACTAATATATCTCGCATTCGTAATTCGTGCTCTAAAAACTATCGAGAGCAATCAAAGGTCTCTCTATCAATAAAATTTTAAAAGTAGACCGTAGTTCGCCTAGGCTTGGCTTGTATCGATACGGCAGACTCCAGCTTATTTTTGGGCAATATTTGAAAAATTTCTGCGAATACTTGGTTTGGCCAAACCCAAGTTCTGGGAAGAAGTAAGTGCTCGAGCTTCGAGCTTTGCGTGAAGCTTCGAAGAATCTGCCTACTACGAGTAAGTAGAATCTGTAAATTACGTAGAATTCCAGCGTGCTAAAGCACTATATTGTGTTTCAACACTTTATTTGTTCAAATTTGTACTTGAGACTGACATATTGAAATAGTACTAGTAGTTGGACTGTAGACGAGTACATTTCGGTGTCATTTCAGGGTCAAATTATGAATTGCCAATTATCATATTACAATATAATAGCATTTTACTAAATAATAATTTTAATTTTATGCATTTAAAACCATTTCTCAACATAAACTAAATTAACGTGAACATATTCACATTACAATTTGACAATTGTGACGCGTACACTTAGACTAGTCAAGGATATATGATTTTACTATGCCTGTTCCATTTACAATGGATTTTGTAATTCGAATTTCGAAAATCAACACACCAGTCTTCATTTTTGAGGCTGGTTAAATATTGTGTAGAAGTCATCGTCGTCATCGTCGTCGGACGGTAACATGTGTTATATACATATAAAATATGTGTGCCTACACCAACATAAAAGGCCAAATACATGAAATAAAGATCAGTAAATAAATGTCCACGTTTCTCGGATTCTCTATCGTTTTTTCGACGGAAATTTAGGATAGAAAATGCCCTAGTTGTCATTTTTGCGTGCCCCTACTACTAGTAGTAGTAGTCTATAAAAAGAAAAGGAAGCTGAAAGCCTAATTAACAAAGAATTCTTCTAGAAAGAAAGAGGATGGCCCATCAGTATTCACTTGTCTACCAAGTGTACACGCGTTGACCCAATATATATATACTAGTAGTAGTACTAGTATTCGAATGGTAGCTGGCTGGTAAGGGTTATTCGGATACAACAGTTGACATGGCCGAGATGCGCTGAACAACACATTTTGTGAGTCTACTAGCTGGTCTACTACTAAAATATCGATGAGAGTCCCCCTCCCCACTCCGTCAGCGACTGCTAGCTAGTAGCTCTGCTAGCCTTAGCTCTGCACCCTTCTTTTTTTTTTTGGTTTTTGTTTTGTTCTCTTCGAAGCTTCTATATAAACTTTCAAAGGGCTGTCTCTTACTGTTATTATTAGTACTAATTATTATTTATTGTATTGAATACCACCTAAGTAGAGCTAGTGCTGGTCTAAAAAAAAAGGTTTCTGATATTGTGTGCAAACGCCATATATATATACTAGCGCTTATGCTTGTGATACCTTATTGTGTGACAATTGTACAAGGAAGAGATTCTGCCTACTTTTTTACCGCGTATATATAGCTAAGCTAAGCTCTAGCTAGACTATCGGATAAGCTTAAGCCCGAGCGAGAGCTGCTCTATCAATCGATCGATCAAAGATTCTTAGAAAGGCCGGCTCCGGAGAAAAAAAAAAGAGGAAGAAGAAGAAGAAGAAGAAGAAGAAAAACCAAAACTTGAAAGAAAAGAAAACTTTAAAAGGGCTCTTTCGCTGGTAGAAATATGGAAAACGAAAAAAAAGGGCATTTTTGAGGGAAAGCTAGGGTGATTTTTTTTTTTTTGGCGACTCCCGAGTCCCGAGTCTCGGGTCATGAATCGTGAATCATGAATCATGATGAATTCCGAAATTTCGACGGTGCGCCGTCAGTGGTCACGTGAGGAGCAACGACCTGGTCGACCCCATCATCTCAGCTGTCTTGTCGTTGCTCTCTCTCTTTCTCTCTTTCTTTCTCTCACTCACTCTCCATCTGTCTCAGTCTCAGTCTCTGCGTTCATCTGCGTGCATGAACGAGCGCCGAACGTTACGTTAAAGTCAGGCGTCTGTTCTCTCGAGCAGCTGTTTGCTCGCTTTCTGGTTCGTCTATTATGCTCCCTTTTGACGTCCACCGATCCCATCCACCTTTGAAAAGTTCAAAAAGTTTGTATACGACACGATATACACACAACTGTATCCGAGCATATGGGGGCTCTGCAGGACTTATGCACCAAACGCTCTGGGCCTAACCAAGCGCATGTAAGTGTGGACGCCAACGAGGAGTTGGTGCTTGGATACGAAATTAGCAACCCGCAAGATGAATGTAATGCTATGCTTTGTTTACGTTTATTTTCCTATGTTTGATGAATTAGAACACACTCTCATGCCAACACAATATCACCCGGGGGAAAGTCGTGAAGACAGAAAGGCATCGCATAGAAAATGCAAGGTGCTCACTGGTGAAACGATATCGTAAGCTAGATAATCCTTCCAAGCTAGACACAGTGGAATACATAAATTCTCTCCGCGTTCTCATCGTAAGTATCGTTATTTTTTTTTGTTTCGACTGCTATCGTTGAGCTGCGTTCTGATTCCTTTTTTTGTCGGAATTGGAAACTTTTCTTCGGTGGCACTTGCTTACGTTAATCATTGAAATAAAAAAAAAAAAAAAAAAAGGATGAGGCGAGTAACATCTTGTTAGATTCAGTGGTCATACAGCTGAGAGAAGAGATCAATAGAATTGAGCTCTCGGATTCGAAAGAAGAAAATAGGATACCTCATAAAAATTCCCTTGATCAAATGGCAGGCACACGGCATTGCACATCGAACAAAGATGCCGACGCTGGGGACCTGTCAAGACCAACTCCCAACAATCAGTGTAAAATAGATGATAAGCGCTGTGCTCATAAAGAAATACATGGGAGCATGACACCCACGAAGATAGACAGAAATGACGCGAGCAGTGTAGAAAGAAGCTTCGGCTTTGAGACAAGCCTATGTGCTATTGATACGAAAGCTTTATCTCGGCAGATAAAGGTGCTTCCTCCTTCCCCTCACGAGAATAGTACAGAGAATAGTACAGAGAAATCAGAGGAAGTGGAGAAGGAGTCGTCATTCGAAAAATTGCACTTGCCTACAAGCGTTGGTACAAAATGGGATTATTCAGATGCGTGGTCAGGCAATACCTGTTGAAAAATGCCTCTTAGTGATATCTATACTCGATTGTAGCATACTACGAACGTTCAATCCCACGCGGGGCCTAACTGCGCCACGCTATGGCGCGTACATCCAATGTCTATTTTTATACACAGGAAGACCATGGTCGTGTAATATATCCGACAGGTCATTGGAAAAGCAGATGACACAAGATAACTTGGAGAAAACCATTGCTTAAATGTTTGTGATATCTCCAAATCCCTTTGGCATTTGTGTTACCGACAACCATGTGGTTTTATCCCTATATTTTTCATTGCCTAAATACGATGCTGCTTCTTGGAGCGGCTTATATGGAACGTATCTGTATTCTTCTTCTGTAAATTTGTGGTTCTTCGCATTTTTTAGTCCTGGGCATACGACATCACCTTCCTGCAAAGGTTTACCGTCAATTTTTCCTCCTTCCTTTGTCCACCACAGAGCTTTACTTGCGATTATTAGCTGGCGATCGTATTCCCTATCTTTTGGATCTTCGCCAACGTTTGTCCAATGTTTTCCAAACATGAACCCTTCAGAGATCTTCGGGTCGCGAAATGCTTCGTACAGAAGGTGGCCAACGCCGTTCTTCATCTCAAATGACTGGGGTGTGTGAATTTGAAGCTCAAAAATGAAACCCTTGCTATTCGGAATGCCCTCGAGCTGGTTCAGTGTCACCTGAGCATTGATTCCCATGTACGTTGTTTTGCTTTCCTCATTTTCCCAATAATTTTTAAATTTCACGAATTGTGCTATGCTTCTCTGGTTTTCTCCTTCTTCCAGCAGGCATTCTTCGAGGTCCTTGACACCCTTCATGTACGTCTCATTGGAAAATACAATCGTGTAGCGAAGGCAGTCATGGATGCTATCAATGCACTCCTCGAGACTAGGTGAGTAGGATGGAATGTGCTCATGAGCTTTTAGCATGCTTTTAATCTTGCTTATCAGCTTTCTAAAGAGTGAAGACTTGCCCTTCACTTTGTACTCTGGGTATCCAACCATATGAGACCCATCGTATTTTTTACTTATCGTCTGAAGAGCCATGTCGATTTTATTATCCCCGATGGATTTTGCTTGTGCTCTCATCCCTCCGCACACGTCGTCCAAGTCGAGCAAGACCCTGCTCACATTGTCCGCCTGATTTTTAACACTCTCCAAATTATCCTCCATAAGTTTTTCTGCTTTGCGCTGTTGCTCCATAAAAGAGCATAACACGTCCCTGGACCCATCAAATTCAATCCCCAAAGATTGCAAATAGTAAAGATACCACCCTGACGACCAGGTTGAGCGATACTCTACGCCGCCAAGAGTCCAATTCCTATATTGGAAAACATGCAGGAGTATCAAGCAAATTTTGGACGCAAAAGCGAACAAGTAACGAGTACAAACAGAAAGTACGATACCTTTTGAAGCATATGAATGTGTTCTCCAAATCGAAGAAAGTTTCGTACAGCTCACATTGAATGTTCAAGTTAACTAACTTCATTGCATTCTTTTTCAACGACTCACTACTCCTCTCTTTCAGCAACTCTTGCTCCACCTCTTTGGCCTTGTCCCTGAAGGCTTGCACAACCTCCTTTGCAAGGTATTTCTTGAACTCATCATTTTTGTTTGCAAATCCGCACTCCAGTGCAGCGTAATAGCATGCAGATATTCCAATGACGTCACCGGATATTTTTTCCGAGACTTCCTTTATTTCTTTATCCGAAAGCGTCTCTCGGCTCTTTGCAACGCCCCACTCTTGCGCAATTTCTCCGTGAATTCTTCCCTTATGGGTTTTGGTGCTGGTGCTCTCCTTCTGACAATAGACTCTTACTTCATTTATCGCTTTTTCCATGTTGTCAGGGTTATTGTCAAAGGCTTGATTCATTCTATTGATTCCAATTCGATGTCCACAATCAAGGCCGATCGGATATTTACCAGAATGCATGATCTGGATACTGCCACCTCCACTGGCTATCGTAGACA
>JACLAD010004065.1_pt1 | contig 11527 bp, 14 predicted proteins | sample 8027901 | NCBI WGS metagenome assembly JACLAD01 (sample SAMN15725071, study PRJNA655200) | protist metagenome | isolation source: fluorescence activated cell sorting (FACS) single amplified genomes of... | place: Spain: Blaines Bay Microbial Observatory, Mediterranean Sea | collected 2016-07-05
TCAAGGTGGACTGGAGCGCTGGCGAAACGGCCGGTGTATCCGAGCAGGACATCCAGGACCGCGCCGAGGAATTGATCGCGGATCCTTCAGTAGGAACTGTGCTGCAGGCGGCGGATACCAACACCGAAGCTGCGTTGGCTGATGCGGACAGTTCGATTGAGGCGACCTATACGACGGCGACGGCGCTTCACTTCCAGCTGGAGCCGGTAAACTGTCTCGCGTTCGAGAAGGACGGCAAGTGGGAAATCCATACCGGCAACCAGTGGCAGAGCCTTGTGCTGCCGTGGCTGGCGACCGCGCTGGCGGTGCCCGAGACCGATGTTGTGATGCGGACCTATCGCCTGGGCGGCGGGTTCGGTCGACGTCTCAATGGCGATTATGCCGTCGGCGCGGCGCTGGCGTCGAAGGCGATCGGCAAGCCGGTGAAGATGGTGCTGACGCGGGAGGACGACACCAAGTTCGACAGCGTGCGTTCGCCATCGGTGCAGAAGATGAAGATGGGCTTTGACGCCGGCGGCGATGTCGTCGCGATGGAGCAGCACGTTGCTTGCGGCTGGCCGACATTGGTGATGGCGCCGTTCTTCATGCCGAACGGAGAGGGCGACAAACCCTATGATCCGTTTGCGATCAATGGCGCCAATCACTGGTATTCGGTAGGCGCTCACAAGGTGCGCGCTGTCCCGAACGATCTTGCGAACCAGACCTTCCGTCCCGGCTGGCTGCGGTCGGTGGGGCCGGGCTTCACCAACTGGGCGCTGGAAAGCTTCATGGATGAGGCGGCCCACGCGCGTGGGGTCGATCCGGTGGAGTTCCGGCTCGGCCTGTTACGGGCCGAGGGCGCCAATGCGGGAACGGCGCCGAACTCGGTTGGCGGCGCGTCAAGGCAGGCGAACGTGGTGCGACTGGCTGCACAGCGTGCGGGATGGGGATCGAGCCTGCCGGATGGAACGGGGCTTGGTCTTGCCACCTCCTTCGGTCAGGAGCGGGACATGCCGACCTGGGTTGCGTGTGTAGCGCGTGTGAACGTCGACCGCGTGAGCGGCGCCGTCAAATGCGAGAAGCTGACGCTGGTCGCCGATGCCGGGACGATTGTCGATCCGGATGGCGCGCTGGCGCAGATGGAGGGCGCATCGCTCTGGGGGCTGTCGCTGGCGCTGCATGAAGGCGCTGCGTTCGAGAACGGCAACGTCAAAGAGCTCAACCTCGGCGCCTATACGCCGCTGAGGCTGGCGGATACGCCGGAGCTGGACATCATGTTCGTCGACAGCGCGGAGGCCCCTGTCGGTCTCGGCGAGCCGGCGACTACGGTTGTGGGGCCTGCGATCGGAAACGCCATCTACAACGCCGTCGGCGTACGCCTGCGGCACATCCCGATCACGGCCGATGCGGTGAAGGCGGCGATGACCTAGTAATAGGTCTTCATCGCCTCGCCGTCGTAATCCTTGATTTCGTCGATGCGGCCGGCCTTGATCTTGGCGGCCCATTCCGGGTCCTGCAGGAGGGCGCGGCCGACGGCGACGAGGTCGTACTCGCCGCGCTCGAGACGTTCGACGGCGTTCGTGATGTCGGCCTTGGCGGCGCCCTTGCCGCGGAAACTGTCGGTGAACTCGCCATCGAGGCCGACCGAGCCGACCGAGATGGTGGGCTTGCCGGTGAGCTTCTTCACCCAGCCTGCGAAGTTGAGGCCGTCTGGTCCGTCGTTCTCGGGGAATTCCGGTTCCCAGATGCGGCGCTGCGAGCAGTGGATGGCGTCGACACCGGCTTCGACGAGGACGTTGACCCAGCGCTCCATTTCCTGCGGCGTGACGGCGACCTTCGCGTTGTAGTCGACCGACTTCCATTGCGAGATGCGGATGATCAGCGGCAGGTCGCCGATGGCCTTGCGGGTGCGGCGGATGGTTTCGGCGGCGAACTCTGCGTTCTTCTCGATCGAGCCGCCGAAGCGGTCGGTGCGCTGGTTGGTGACGGTCCAGAAGAATTCGTCGATCAGGTAGGCGTGGGCGCCGTGGAGTTCGATGGCGTCGAAGCCCAGGCGCGCCGCATCGCCTGCTGCGTCGGCGTAGGCCTGGGCGTAGGCGAGGACTTCCTCTTCGGTGGGTTCTTCGGCGACCTTCTTGCCGGTGAGGGTAACGCCAGAGGGACCGTCGCAGGGCGCATCGGGGAAGTGGCCGGTGCCGGGCTTGCGCGACATGCCGAGGTGCCAGAGCTGGGGCGCCATCACGCCGCCTTCGGCGTGAACCGCGTCGATGATCTTCTTCCAGCCGGCGAGCGCTTCATCGCCCCAGAACAGCGGATAGTTCGGGCTGTCGGATGCGCCCTTGCGCGGGATCAGCGTGCCTTCGGAGATGATGAGGCCGACGTCATTCTCGGCGCGGCGCTTATAATATCCGACGTTGTCGTCGTTGGGGATGCCGCCCGGGGATTGCCCCCGGGTCATGGGCGCCATGACGATACGGTTCTTCAGCTCCAGCCCGGCGAGGTTGAACGGCTGGAACAGCGGAGCAGCATCGGTCATCGGCAGTGTATCCCTGATTACGTTGGGAATGCAGATGGCGGCTGGGTGGCCAGAGGTCAAACCTTCGGGGCGAAGTTTTTTGAATGTCGCGTTGGCTGACCCAGGGTTTGAACCTAGCTAGAACTTGAGACGCCGCGTGCCGGAGAGGTTGGGGAATGCGCAGATTTTCCGAGATCGCGAAGCTTGCGTCCGACCATCACGGCGGGCCGAAGAAGCTTGCGGCAAAGATCGCGGAGCATTCGGGCGATCCGAGACTTCTGAACCGCAAGGACGACCGGTTCCTGGCGGGGATGGCCCAGGTGGTGTTCTCGTCAGGCTTCAACTGGAAGGTGATTGCGAACAAGTGGGACGGGTTCGAAGAGGCGTTCTTCGGCTTCAATCCCAAGCGCGTGGCTTTCTTCGACGATGACGATGTTGCGCGGCTTCTGGGCGATACGCGGATCGTGCGGCATGGGCCGAAGATCGTCGCGACCGTGGAGAATGCGCGGTTCGTAGTGCGCGTCGCGGAGGAGCATGGTTCGCTCTCGAAATTCCTCAAACGCTGGCCGAAGGACGATCAGGTGGGGCTGCTGGATTACCTCAAGACGCATGGCGCGCGTCTTGGCGGGAACACCGGTCAGTATTTCCTGCGGTTCAATGGATGGGACGGGTTCATCATCTCGCGCGATGTGGCGGCGGCGCTGGTGCGCGAGGGCGTGGTGGACAAGCCGCCGACGGGCAAGGCTGCGATGCGGAAGGTGCAGGCGGCGTTCAATGCGTGGCATGAGGAAAGCGGCAAGTCGCGGGTTGAGATCAGCCGAACGCTGGCGTTGAGTATCGGGCCATCTTGAGGAGCGGAAAACATGGTTGATCTGCCTTTGACTGGCGGCTGCCAGTGTGGCGCGGTTCGTTATGAACTGAATGCGCCGCCGACGACGGTCTACAACTGCCATTGCACCAACTGCCAGACGATCAGCGGCGGCGCGTTTGCAACCGTGCTGATGTCGCCGCGCGACTCGCTGCGGTTCACTGCGGGAGAGCCTGCGGTAACGGAGTGGCAGGCGACGAGCGGCAAGATGCGGTTCGGCTGGTTCTGCGGGTCATGCGGCGTGCGGATCGCGCATGGGACGCATGCAGGGCCAGACGATCTGGCGGGCAAGGTGCTGAGCGTGCGCGCCGGTACGCTGGATGACACGAGCTGGGTGCGGCCGGTAGGCGATGGCTGGGTGCGCAGCGCTCAGCCGTGGGTGACGATCCCCGGCGATCGCCGACAGTTCGAAAAGCAGCCGGATGACTATCCGGGCTTGGCGGCGGCGTTTGCTGCGCAGAAGAATTTTGCGTGAGTTCCTCTAGTCCCGCGACTTGTCCGCCAGCGCTGCTGCGTTGGCTTCCCAGTTCACGCCGTCGAAGGCGTTGACCTTCACTTCGTCGAAGTCATTGGGCTGGTCGAGGCAGGCCCAAGTGACGGCGTAGCCGTCCGGGTTGGAGCGCGGCGTGTAGAAGGACTTGATCCCGCAGACCGAGCAGAAGGTGTGCTGTGCGGCGTGGGTGTTGAACGTGTAGGTCGTCAGCTTGTCTGCGCCCTGGGTGAGACGGAAACGGCTCGCGGGCACGATGACGTGGGCGTTTCGCGCCATCGCGCAGATCGAACAATTGCAGTCCTCGATCTCGATGCGTCCCGGGAGGGCGACTTCGAAGCGGACGCCGCCACAGTGGCAGCCGCCGGCGCGCCAGCGGACGTCATCAGGCTGGTGTGGGCTCGTCATCATCGTCACCGGGATCTTCACGCCTGGCTGCGTCCAGCTTCTTCCTGCGCAGGTCTTCTTCGGCCGACGCCATATCCTTGTCGGCTTTGGTGCGACCGAACTTTGCGCGGTTGGCGTCGGCGTCGCGCTCCTTGCGGTCGCGCTCCATCTTCTTGCGCCGCTGGCGGAGATTGATGACTTCGCCCACTTTCGTTCCGCCTCTCTTCGTGTCGATTAGGGAAGCTTGCGCTGCGCCGGAGGGTCGGTCAACGATGGCGAGATGGAACAGAGCTTCGATCCGCGGCAGGTCTCGAATGCGAACCTGATCTACATTCTCTATCTCATCGGGGTCGCCGCGCAGGATGTGGAGGCTCTGATGGCGCTACATGCTGACGACGTCGAGTGGACGAACGCCTATGCGCGCATCCCCTAAAGGCGCCTATCTGTCACGTGACCCTGAGGGGATCAATGCGGGCGGGCGTTAAGTCCGGGTCTGGCGGGACATCGTTAAGATGAATGCCTCCAAGACCTCGGCTCGACCCCCGCCCCTCAGATGGGAGAATACGGCCATGGACGCCGTGGTGAAAGGCAAGATTTTGGCCGATTCAGGAGACGCCCAACGTCCCACCCGGGATGAGGCGGAAGATGCAGTTCGCACCCTTCTGGCATGGGCGGGCGATGACCCGAAACGCGAAGGCCTGCTCGACACGCCCAAGCGCGTTGTCGACGCCTATGAAGAATGGTTCTCCGGCTACCAGGAAAACCCGCATGACTATCTCTCGCGCACCTTTGAAGATGTGCAGGGCTATGACGACATCGTCATGCTCCGCGACATCGACGTGGAATCACACTGCGAGCACCACATGGCGCCCTTCCTTGGCAAGGCGTGCGTCGCCTACATGCCGACCGATCGCGTCGTCGGCATTTCCAAGCTGGCCCGCGCCGTCGAGATCTTCTCCAAGCGTCTCCAGACGCAGGAGACCATGACCGCCCAGATCGCGGAGGCGATCAACGACGCGCTCAAGCCGAGAGGCGTCGCCGTCCTGATCGACGCAAAGCATCAGTGCATGACCACACGCGGCGTCCACCACCCCGACGTCGCCACCATCACCACGATGTTCTCGGGCTGCTTCAAGACCGAACAGGAATTGCGCGAGCGCTTCCTCCGCCTCGCCGGCAAGTAAAACCGCCGCCTGACGGAAACGCAGCGCGACCGGCGACCGGCGTTCAGCCCGCCGCCCGGCTTCCCTGCCGGTAAGCATCATCGCGCTCCGATGCGATCCTGTTGCGCACGATGTCCCCATCATAGCCGAGTTCCTGCAGCGCCCGCGCCGACATCTGCAACGCGGCCTCGATCGCATCCGGCACAACGAACTCCGCCCCGGCATCGTACAGCAATTGCGCGTGTTCGGCGTCGCGAGCCCGCGCCACAATCGTCACCGACGGGTGCAACTTGCGTACAGCGCGTGTCATTTGCTCGGCCTGCTCGGGATCGTCCAGCGTGATCACGACCATCGTCGCTGTCCGCACGCCCGCCTTCTCCAGCACTTCCCCGCGCGACCCATCGCCAATATACGCGTCCCACCCGCTCGACCGCGCCGAGGCTACAATGTCCGGGTCGACATCCAGCGCCACAACCCCGCATTGCTCGGCCGAGAGCATCTGCGCCACCGTCCGGCCAACCCGCCCGAAGCCCGCGATGACCACGCGCCCCTCTTCCTGCGCCTGCGCCGAGCCCAGTTCGAGCTCGGGATTGCCTTTCGCCGGCGCCAGCCGCTCCGCACTCCACCGACCCAGTCGCCAGCTCAGCGGCGTCAGCAGCATGGACAGGCCGACAATCGCCGACACCAGCGTCACGGCCTGCGACGACACCACGCCCGAACTCATGCCGGCCGAGAGGATGACAAACGCGAACTCACCGGCAGGCGCTAGCAGGAACGCGGTCTCCACCGGCACCCGCATCTTCGGAACGAACACCCGGATCGCCGCCATCGCGATGGACGCCTTCACAATTATCAGCGCCGCGACCCCCGCCAGCACCAGCGGCCATTGCTCGGCGATGACGCCAAGGTCCAGCCCCATCCCCACCGTCATGAAGAACAGGCCAAGCAGCACACCCTTGAAGGGCTCAAGGTCGACTTCCGCCTGGTTCTTGAATTCTGTCTCCCCCAGCATCAGCCCAGCCAGAAACGCACCCAGCGCAATCGACAGGCCCGCCGTCGCCGTGATCGTCGCCGCACCAACCACCGTCAGCAACGTGATCGCCATCAGGAAGTCGCGCCCGCCCGCCGCCGCCGCCAGACGGAATACCCGCCGCAGCAGGAACCGCCCGACCACGAAGATCGCCCCGATCGCAATTGCGCCCTGAACCAGCCCGCGCGCCGCGGCTTCGGCGACCGGCGCATCCGGATTGGCCCCCGCAAACCCGGCAAGGATCAGGATCGGCGCAACGAGGATGTCCTGCATCAGCAACACGCCAAGCGCAGTCCTGCCCACGGGGCTCGCCACCTGCCGCCGATCCGCAAGCAGCTGCATCACAACGGCGGTCGAGGACAACGACAGCGCCAGACCAATCAGAACCGCCGCCGCCGGCTCAACGCCGAACATCGAAGCGATCAGCGCAATCACCGTCGCGCTGGCCAGCACCTGCAACAGCCCTGCGCCAAACACGATCCGCCGCAAAGCCCACAACCGTTCGAACGACAGTTCAAGACCGAGCAGGAACAACAGGAACAGCACGCCCAGCTCGGCGAAGGGCGCCGCCGCCTCCGGGTCACTGATCGAAAAGTATTCCAGAACGGGCCAGTCGCCCTCCAGCGCGCCGATGCCGCTCGGCCCCAGCGCCACGCCCGCCAGAATGAACCCTGCAACGGCTGGCAGCTTCACCAGCCGCAGCGCCGGAACGATCATGCCTGCCGCAAACAGGAACACGATCAGATCCTTGATGGCGATTTCCTGAACTTCGTGTTCCATACCGCCCCGTCAGCTCCGCCCGGTTATCCTTCAACAGATCCGGGGCTCAAGCTAGGCGTGATAGCGCGGTCCGGCGGAGCAATGAACGCATGACGAGGCGTCCCGTTCGCGCTATTTCGCCCGAATGACCTACGACCCGCCCCTTACCGGTGCACAGCAGGACGAGACTGCCGAGCTGCGTCCGAAATTCGACGCTAACGGCCTGATCGCCGCGATCGCGCAGGACGCAGAGACCGGCGAAGTTCTCATGCTGGCATGGATGAACGCCGAAGCACTCGAGCAGACCCTCTCCACCAACCGCGCCGTCTACTTCTCGCGCTCCCGCAACGAACTCTGGCGCAAGGGCGACACCTCGGGCCACGAACAGCACATCGTCGAAGTCCGCATCGATTGCGATCAGGACGCCGTCCTGCTGAAGGTCAGGCAAACCGGCGGTGCCTGCCACACCGGCCGCCGGTCATGCTTCTACCGCGTCGCAGACGGCAAGACGCTCACGAAAGGCTAGCTCCACCCGCTTACCCCCAACTCGTCAAGCTGAAGGCGGCCGCAGGCCCGAAGGATGCTTATCCGCCTCATTCCCGCCATGTACGGCCAGCAATCTCCCCTGGTCATTGGGAGGGTTGGCCATGCTGCTTCGCGCCACGCTTTTCGCCGTCATGCTTGGGACGCCGGTTCTTGCGCAGGAAACGCCAGAAAACGCGCTACCAGAATTGGTTCTCGAACCCCTACCTCCCGAAATCCTGCAGGCGGCCCCCGCCATCCCGCCATCCTCCACGTTTCAACTGCAAAATGAGCCATCGCTGGAAACAGATCACGGCTGTATCCAGCGCATCAATCAGCTCGATACGCAGTGCCATACCAAGAGCTTTGCTATGCGGGTCTTCAAGCCGGCCAAACCGGCCAAGTCCTGCGATCGTGTGGATTCGTTCGGCCGACCCGCAGGCTGCCTCTACCTGCTGGTCCCATAAGCTCGATCGAGCGTTCTACTGCGTGAGCGGACATGCAATTCGCCAAGCATAGAAGGGCTGGAAAGCCCGTCCCGGCATGCCATGATCCGCGCAACATCTGCCCGCCGGAGGATACGTCATGGCCGAGAAAAAATGGCGCAAACGCCAGATCGGTGACCACGCGCTGTCCCCTGAAACCCTGATGATGGGTTACGGCTACGACCCGATGCTCTCGGAAGGCGCGCTCAAGCCGCCGCAATTTTCCACCTCGACGTTCGTTTTCAGGTCAGCCCAGGACGGCAAGGACTTCTTCGCCACCGCGCAGGGCCGCCGCCAGCTCGGCCCCGATGAAGACCCCGGCCTGATCTATTCGCGCTTCAACAACCCCAACCTCGAAGTCCTCGAAGACCGCCTCGCCATCTGGGATCACGCCGACGCCAGCCTCGCCTTCGCCTCCGGCATGGCCGCCATCTCCACCTGTTTCTGGGCCTTCCTCCGCCCCGGCGATGTCGTGCTGCAATCCCAGCCCGTCTACGGCGGCACCGAAACCCTGTTAAACTCCATGCTCCCCGAATTCGGCGTCCACCGCGCCGAGTTCAACGCCGAGCACGGCAAGGCCGAAATGCAGGAAGCCGCCGCCGAAGCTGCCAGCCTCGGCCGCATCGCGATGATCTACATCGAGACGCCCGCCAACCCGACCAACGCCCTCGTCGACATCGCAGCCGCGCGCGAAATATCTGACAGCCTCGCCGTCGACGACTTCCGCCCGCCCGTTATCGTCGACAACACCATGCTCGGCCCCGTCTTCTCCTCGCCGCTGGACCACGGCGCAGACATCGTCGTCACCTCGCTCACCAAGTATGTCGGCGGCCACTCGGACCTCATCGCCGGCGGCGCATCCGGCTCAAAGGAGATGCTGGCGCCCGTCCGAAAGTTCCGCTCCTACCTCGGCACGATGTGCGACCCGCACACCGCCTGGCTGCTGATGCGCTCGCTCGAAACCTTGAAGCTGCGCATGGAAGCCGCCGCAGCAAACGCCGCAAAGGTCGCCGCCTTCCTGCGCGATCATCCCGCCGTAAAGGATGTCTGGTTCCTCGATTTCCTCCCCGCCGACCACCCCGATCGCGAGATCCACGAAATGCAGAACCGCTCCGCCGGCTCCACCTTCTCGTTCGAAGTGAAGGGCGGCGAAGCCGAAGCCTTCAAGGTGCTCGACAGCCTGCAGATCGCCAAACTGGCTGTCAGCCTCGGCGGCACAGAAACGCTGGCGTCCCACCCGGCTTCGATGACCCATTCCGGCCTGCCGCAAGAAGAGCTCGACCGGATATCCATCACCTCGGCGATGATCCGCCTCTCGGTCGGCGTCGAAAATGCCGACGACCTCATCGCCGATCTCCGCCAGGCGCTGGATGCAATCGCCTAGACTTCAGCGAGCCGGCCCATAAAACTTAGCCATTCCCCTAACTTTTCCCTTGCGCACAAGGTCCAGCCCAGATACTTAGGCATATGCCTAACCAAAACGCGACGCTCGACAACGCCTTTTATGCCCTCAGCGATGCAACCCGCCGTGCCGTGGTCCAGCAGCTCGCCATGGGCCCGTCCACGGTCAGCGAACTCGCCGAGCCGTTCGACATGGCGATGCCGTCCTTCCTCCAGCACATCCGCGTGCTGGAATCCTGCGGCCTGATACGCACCCGGAAAGAGGGCCGCACCCGCCACTGCGAATTCGCACCCGCCCAGCTCAGCCAGGCCCAGGACTGGTTGGGGAAACAACGAAAGATCTGGGAAGGCCGGCTCGACCGGCTGGAATCCTACCTCGAAACGCTGAACGCGTCCGAACCGGAAAAGCCCTCCCGAAAGGAGAAGAAAACATGATCGAAGATTTCAATCCGAAGCTTGACCTCAAGCTGGAACGCAAGCTGAAGGCCAGCCCGGAACTCGTCTGGAAATGCTGGACCACGCCCGAGCACCTCATGCCGTGGTTCTGCCCGCAACCGTGGAAGACCACCGAATGTCGCATCGACCTGCGACCCGGCGGCGAATTCTTCACCCGCATGGAAGGCCCGAACGGAGAGAACAATCCCAATTCCGGTTGCTACCTTGAAGTCGAGCCGACCCGCAAACTGGTGTGGACCTCATCCCTCCTGCCGGCCTACCGGCCTGTGAAGGACGGCTTCCTCCCCTTCACCGCCTTTCTCTTCATCGAGCCCGACGGCAAGGGCGGCACGGACTACACCGCCTTCGCCCGCCACGGCGACCCGGACACACACAAGCAACACGAAGAGATGGGCTTCCACGAAGGTTGGGGAACCGTCGCCGGCCAGCTCGACGACTACGCACAAAAACTGAAGACTTGATCGCTGCGAAAGGCGCCAAGAATCCTCAGAAGCGGAGACACCAATGACCGACACTTTCGACCCCGCCCTGGATCTGAAGATCGAACGCAAGCTGAACGCCAGCCCGGAACTTGTCTGGGAATGCTGGACCAACCCGAAACACTTCAAACATTGGTGGTGCCCGCGCCCGTGGCAAACGCCCGAAGTCGTCATCGACCTACGCCCCGGCGGGCGGTTCTTCACCCGCATGACCGGTCCTGAAGATGGCGAGAGCGTCAACGAAGGCTGCTATCTGGAGATCGTGCCAGAACGGAAGCTTGTCTGGACCAGCTGTCTTTCGGAAGACTACAGGCCCCACCTTTCCACCTGGCTGCCCTTCACGGGCATACTGATGATTAGCGAAGACAGCGCTGGGACGGCCTACACGGCGATTGCCCGGCACGGCGACCCCAAGACACACAAGCAACACGAAGAGATGGGCTTCCACGAAGGCTGGGGAACCGTCGCCGACCAGCTCGAGGAGTACGCGCAAGAACTGAAGAAGTGATCGCCACCCCCCGCCTCGTCCCGCGCTTGCCGAAGGACAGGGCCGGCGGCTACGCTGCCCGGACAGCCTGGGGAGCAAGCGATCATGTCCATCACCCGCCGCGTCCTTTTGGCCGCTGTCACGTTGCTCGCTGTCGGCTGCTCGACTCCCGACACCGGGAGCCATCGCAGCACCCCAGCTTGGGATGAAACAGCCCTCGCTCAAGTGGTCGCCTACGCCGAGGCCCAGAACACAACCGGCCTTCTCATCATCCAGAACGGCGCGACCATAGCCGAACACAACTGGCCGCTCCCCGACAGCGCCGCCCAGTTCAAGGCCAACTTCACCTACGGAACCACCTCGACCGGCGCCCTGCTGGAAGATGTCGCCTCACAGCAGAAAAGCTTCATCGCCATCCTCATCGCGGTCGCCGTCGACAAGGGCCTGCTCGACCTCGATGCTCCGGTCGCCAGCATCATCGGCCCAGGCTGGACGAGCGCCCCCGA
>JACLAD010007337.1_pt1 | contig 11527 bp, 8 predicted proteins | sample 8027901 | NCBI WGS metagenome assembly JACLAD01 (sample SAMN15725071, study PRJNA655200) | protist metagenome | isolation source: fluorescence activated cell sorting (FACS) single amplified genomes of... | place: Spain: Blaines Bay Microbial Observatory, Mediterranean Sea | collected 2016-07-05
TATAATCTGAGAAATACACTAAAAAGAAGTACTAAGGCATTCATTATATGATTGCACAGAGATGTTTTGCTAGAGATAGTCCTGATGTATAATTTGATGCTAAACCAATTTTTCTGATAGCAATCCAATTTTGTTCTGAAAATAAAATATCAAATTTCTTAAAGTGTTGACAATCCAATCTACCATTTAAACCCCAGAATATCTCAATTATTTCTAATTTTGTTGCTGCATTTACCGAACATATTATATTTAACAATAAATTCAAATATTCTGATGTTATGTTTCCAGGAATTATACATTTCACCATTTTACAATTTTTAAATATTTTCCCTATATAATCAAATAAAACTAAATTATCACAATCTGAATGAATAAAATATTTACAAAATCGATGATACTGCGATTTCATTAAATTTACATGAATCATTATTTCTGTTTTATCATTACAAAATTTAGAAAAACATTGATTAATATATTTTGGAAATTTATTATTTTTTTCATTTAATTCTTGTTTAATTAAACCAAATATTATTTTATAATCACTCTTTTTTAGTTTATATTTAATCTCTTTGCCATGAATTACATCATCAAATAATACCAAAGCTTTGATAAAAGATTGATAATTTTCATTCTTTGATATCAATCGTATTGATCTAAATTGTAATGGTTGAAATCCACCAAAAAATAACCTCTCACCTTTAATTTGTTTAGAAAACGAAGGAATTATTAATTTACAAATTAAAAATATAACAAATAAATATATATTAACCTTCATTTCCATACACACTCAATAATGAGCAATCAAAATACTTCAAATTATATCCACCAAAACCAGCATATTGTTCCAACTCCAAAATAACACCATTTTCATCTGCAAATATAGCAGCTACCTCAATCTGTGATGTTGTGGATGTCGGACAGTTAAAATTAGCAACAAATGAATTAAAATAAACCATAGAGACACCATGATAAAATATTTTTGTGTTTGATTTCCATATTTCAGTTCCATAGCATTCCACTGTTTCTCTTAATATTTTACTCCAATGATAAAACTCTCTGTTTCTTAATTTCATGGTATTGATAGTATCCGATGATGTTAATTTTCTGAACGTTTTACTAAATTGATATGATAATTGATCATAGTCAGTATAAAATATTATGGCCATTATATTCTCCATTTTTAATAATATTCCCATACCAATATCATATTTTAGATAATCTTTACTCTTCATAGATTTTAAAATATCTGAATTATTTATAAATTTTTGTGCTTTGATGAATGTATGACAATATTTTATTATATCGATCTTGAATATATTGTTATTTATTAATTCATCTTTTAAATTTAAATACTTTCTATCTACATACCAGGCATTTGAATATTTTCTATTTTTGTAGAAATCCCAATAACTATATCGATTACCAAAATTATATTGATTCGGACCAATCGCATTTATTAATGGTTTCTCAATATGGACATTCTCATGTTGTTTATTTTCATGGTCATTACAAGAGATTGCTATCTGTTTATCATTTGAATGGATTTTAGTTAAAAATTTATTGTTTGAAATTCGATTTAGACCGCGGACTGTGACTAAATGCTGACGTTTATTATTCAAAGACGATTTTAATTGTTCCATCTCTTTATCATAATAAAGTTGTTTTGGTTTAATGTCAGCATTATTAGTCATAGTAAATTTTGATCTGAATCCAACATGATAAGAATGTAAAAAATGACAATGAATATTATCTAATAAATCAATATAAAATAAAACGTTCTCATCCTTAATGTGTTTGGTTGTTTCGTCAATATTTTCTCTATTTCTGCTATAACGAATATACTGTTTACATTTATTTACATTGCATTTTATATATTTACCTATTTCTTGATCAATTAATCTGAATTTATGATTGTTTTTTGATGCTGTTGATGAATTCAAATGTTTTACGGTAATATGGTGATAATCATTTATTAAATGTTTGTAACCTTCAAAATATTCTAATATCAATTCAGAATGTTCATCATTGATGTTATCATTTTCATTGATCATTTGATAAAACTTTAAGACCATAATTATTCTTTGAATACATTTGCATTTTGCTGTAGGATCAGAACAATCTGATATATAAATATAATGTGACGGTATACCGTCAAACAAAAACATTACAGGAAAACAAACCATTATTTTGTTGATGCACGAATTTAGCCGCTGTCTTACTTTGATTGTCACCCATTGCGATAAATGAATCAATGTCTACCAATTCATACACGTGTCCGATGACAACAACAGTATGTAACTTTGGGTTTTCAGTTGCATTGATAGTAAAATCATTACACTATAGTTTCTGAGCGTTTTATCTGTACATCTATGGACTGGTATATCTGTACACTCCGGCCATTGGGAAATGATTCAGTAAAAAATGTTTTATTTAAGGTGCAAAAAAGGTAATCATTATTGAGCAATATTTGTTCTACAAATTGGACACTCTCTCTTTATACTCAACCATGTAATTTATTATCTGAATGGTAGTATTATCAATTTGTAAGATGACAGAGATAGTTATGGGAGAAACCAATGAATGATTCAAATGAATGTTATGAAGTAAATATTGTCCAGTTAATCAGGATTATATCTATGTAAATGTGCAATTGATAGAATGTATGGTAAGTTATGTTTGTAATTCTGATTTATATGTAACTAAAATTACGAGATAATGTTCGGTCTTTGCTTTTTTTGTTTGTTCAGATTTGCCAACTCGACCACTGTAGAACATCCTCGCGTGTTGAAGGCAACCCATTAGACGATGATGAATAAATATTTATTTCTGATAATTATCAAATTAGTCACCTCTCAAAATCAAACAAATAATACCACACCAGCTCCAACGATAGGAATCGTAGATTGTAGTAGATGGAAACGTCCGGCGACATGTTATTATGCAAATATTGAACCAATTCCTGACATGCAAACATCTGTAACATACACTATTCAAGGTGTAGTGGAATTGTTAGATACGTTTTATGAAGTTTATTTGACTCCCATTGGATATCCTTGTGTTAATCCATTACTCTCCATATTATATGAACCAAATGATCACGATGATAGTTCAGAACGTATCATTGTTACTAAAGGGAATAACGACTTAATAACACATTGTGGTGGAGTATCAACGGCATGCAATACATTTGCAACCTGTCTTTCTAATTATTATCTTGGTATAGATCAAATTGCTAGAGATCAACCATCAAAAGTAGTAATATTGGAAAATCCTTTACAAAGTGTTGCTAATTGTAAATCATATCATAATTGGGCCATTAATGTAAAATTAACAATCACATGTTCAGCTAAAACAGCGTATCCAACTAAAGATCCAACCAAAGAGCCTACACTTCATCCAACAACATCGGATCCTTCCTCTTCACCAACACAAGTAACAACAACTCCAACTAATATACCATCTGTATCACCAACCATGGTACCAACTGCACCAATAATTACACAATGTGGAACAGATAGAGAGTGTTATTATATCAATGTGTCACCGATACCTGGAGTTGCAATTAGTTTAACATTTTTTGCTGTTGTCTATGATATATATCGTCCTGCATTATATCCAAGTCCTACCATTGATGTTTATTTTACACCAAATGGATATCCATGTACTGATCCGTCAGTTACTGTATTATACGAAAGAATTGGTATGTTCAACAGTTGTTAACTGTTTCGTTTTCTTTTGTCTGTATGCATTTATCAGATATATTCTAATTCAAAAATATAATACGTATATGTTTCAATGCAAAATTATCTGTTTTATGTACTATATCGGATAATATATATAGATAATGACCAAGATGGAGAAGTATTGGTTATTACAAATGAATTAAACAATCAGAGAATTGCATATTGTGGAGGTCTGACTGGTTCCAGTCCATCAAATAGATGTGGTGAATTTGCAACATGTGTTCAAGATTATAGTTTTGGTGTTGATCAATTAAAGAGGAATCAGGAGATACATTTATTAAATATACTAAAAGCATACGATGTGAACGCTATATGTGGTCAGCGAACGATATCGATGAATGCAAAAGTTACAATAACATGCTCTGTCAAAACAGCCAATCCAACGAGTGATCCAACCAGAGAACCAACACATATACCGACTGCAGTAAGTGATAGTCCATCTGTTGCTCCTTCATCAGCACCAACATCGACCAGCGAATATCCAACAGCTGTTCCAACATATAATCCATCATATACTCCAACATCTGATCCATCAATAGATCCAACATCAAATCCATCAGCAAATCCATCAGCAAATCCATCAACAAATCCATCAGCAAATCCATCAGCAAATCCATCAGCAAATCCAACAACTAATCCAACAGTTATTCCAACAGTTTATCCAACAGTCAATCCATCGGTTGATCCATCGGTTGACCCAAGTTTTCAACCAACGCAGTCTCCAATGACGAAAACACCAGAACCTTCCAAAAAACCAACAACAACAAGTGGAAATAATGCACCTTTATCACCAAGAACAAGTAGCTTGCGTCCAAGTGAACCTCCTGTTTTAGCCAATGGGAATAATGCAGGTGCTATAGATACAATTCATGTATTTATTGCGATTGGGCTAGCTACCTTTTGTACTATTTAACAATTCTTATCGTTACTATATTGACCTAAATATGTATATACAGAAAGCGAACCATATTATATTTTTTATTTCTCTGTAATATTGTTTTTGGTTCAGATTCATAATTGTTTTTCGTATGAACGTCACTTCAGCACACTTTCTCTGTTCCGGCGAAAATAAGAAGTACCACATTATGGTAAGTTTGCCAACAACGTAGGACTTAACGAATGGAACTTCACTTTACCGATATGGCGCTGCCATAAATAATGACCCTAATCCGTTACCGTCTGTGTATACCGTCCCAGCATCAGCAATGATGGGTGTTCTGCATATCAAACTGTCCCAAATCCCAAATAAAGGTAGGTTTAGCAACGTATTTTGTTCAGCTTGAAAAAAATAGTGAGAAACAACAAAAAGTAATTTTATGTATTCAATAGTTCAAGTTCATTATCATCATCTATATGAAGATTTGTATTATAATTTTTATTATGTCTAAATTTAGTATATTCCAATTGATTATTATTATATTTTACATCCATTACCTGTTTATTATCATATGCTAACAATAGCTCTTGAGTTTGGTCCAATATTTGAGATAAAAATAATTGATCAGCTTTTTTTATATTTGCTCCCATTTTGCTTATAAATCTTCGTATAACAAAAGATCCCTTTTCTTGCAATTTAGCGGATGCATTGACAACAATTAATTTAGAATCTACATTTATTTGTTCATCATCACTCTCATCAATATCTGAACCATAACGATGATATACATACATAAATATTGCAGGGATTTGTCTTAATGTTGGATAATTAACAAAAAATATTTTCTCAATTATATTTTTATTAATCTTTTTTTTATCTGATGTAACAATAAATTTTTTATCACCATAACTTGATACAACCAAAATCAATCCATCATATTCATCTATATTTTTATCTAAATGTTTTGCCTGTTCTTGTAATAAACTAATTATCTCCTTTTGTTTCTAATGTGTTTTCATATTCATATTATCAGTAAAATGTGAATATATTTTATATCTTAATATATTATCACCAAATAATGCTCTTATATTTTTAATATCCACTGTTGCTCCCATTAAATCCAGATCATCTTCATCATATTTACTAATTGCAATTGATATTACTAACGCTGATTTAATATATGTGGTTAATGGATCTTCTTTCTGTGTTTTATAAAAAAACAATATAATAACAATAATAATCATGATTATCATTAATATGACAATAATAACAATTATCATCCATCCTATTTTATCTTGCATTTTATCTGAATATATTTCTCTCGTTGTTATATTTGGTATATTCTGACATGGATCATTTACAGTCTGACTGCAAAGTATGCTTCCAATGCTTGATGGATTAGATGACCACATAATATTTGCATGTTTGCAGGCATCATCCGTAACACATGACACATGACAATCGCCATATAATGGACAATTAATTGTTGCCTATCATTCCATATTAATTTAATTTATATATATATTATGGATGTATGGATATATTGATATAAATGTACATAATTATACCTCTTCACACGATCCATATCCACTGCATATGATATCGCATGAAGCATTTGATGGACAGTTAATAATTGCGTTTTTACATTCTTCTGAATTCTTACAGTGCTCAGTATACGCTTCATTAGCTGTAGGAACAGGAAATTTCACGAAATAACAAGCTTCATCTCCATAACAATTAATATTTCCTAAACCAATATCTCTCGGCCAATGGATATTGGTCTGAATCGTGAATTGAATTTATATAACAATACATCTTTTATATACAATTAGATCTTAACTCGCCAACAGGATTGATTTGCTATGCATGATATGTTATAATATGTAAATTCTGGACAAATGATATTCATTCCAGAGCATTTCATAATTTCATCACAAACGAGTGAGAAATCTTTGTAATCATCAATCAGATTTACAGGATATGTAACATTAAACAATGAGAAAAAGCCATTCCATGATAAATTAAGAAATTCAGCAGTTTGTGGAGGAATGATTTTTATGTAAGAGCATGATTTACGGCCAATACATGAGATGCTACATACATTATTGATAGGACAATTAATTTTAGATAAATAACAGCTCTGTTCATTGTTACATTTAATAATACATGATGAATTAAATGATGAATTAAATGGACATGTTATGACTGATTCCAAACATGAATGAGTCTCATCACAAATGATTGTGCATGATTCATTTCTGTTACAAATTATATTCGTATCACTGTATTGGAATATATACTCTGTATCAAATAAATTACCACCAACTTCTCGCTCTCCTTTCGTTTCTTATAATATATATATATTATGTATATAATTTATAAACATTAAATTCAAGAGAGTACCAAATAGCAAATTGATTGTGAGAAGTTGACTAATCAGCAACGCTGACATGAACAAATTAGCTAAAACTGGTTTAAAGGTGACCTTTCGTTCAACATCTTTTCAGTTCGTTTCTCTGCTGTATAATAACAATGTATCTATTTTAATGGAAATACAAATGATGAAAATAGCTTTATGGATCTTGTGATGAGTCATCAATGAAAATTATACGGGCAAATTCCCATATTTTGTTAAATTATAACACAAAATATAAATACTATACACGTACTATTAAATATCTACAATTCACACAAAGAGAGCAAGCCTACGATTGCCTCATTTGATATTGTTTTGTTCCAATAATCCTTCTAAAATTAAAGAACAATAAAGAAAATTTTGAATGATATTGAAAATGAAATAATATAAAATATAAATTCTTAACTGCTCCTTTATTATATTGCTCATCGATAGTTTTTGGATATTTATAAGACTGAATTTCTTTTAACTTAGTTTTATTTAATTTTAATGAATTTACCATAAATTTATTAATTTGAATATTATGTATTTTATTCATCCAATATATTATACGAAATAATATTTGTTTATCATTGGAACATTTATCTCTTATATCATTAAATGACATTATATATTGTATTATTTCTATATTTGCGCTTCTTATACAATATTCGATTGAATTCATATTCCATCCATTTGGTATCAATACATGATGAATAAATAATTTATCACCAATAATTGATATAAATTGTTTTAATGAATTAACAGAATGATTATTCCAAATAATTCGATCTAAAATACCGATATTACTGTAATTCCAACAATTTTTTGTAAATTGTTCTAAATTCTCTGTTTCGATATAATTATAATTCATGAATTGAATGATTTCTTCATTGGTTATATTTAATACTTTGATTAAATATTTATGCATTTCCTCTCTTTGTAACATAAATATCCATAAAATTATACGGTATCGCTGATTTTTATCATTTAAATATCTATTTTTTACAGAATTAAAGGATAATAAATATTTAACAATTTCATATTTATTTAATTCTAAACCTCTTTCGATTGAATTAATATTCCAACCATTTGGAACAAATAATAATTCAACAAATTCATTTTCCCCAATGAATAATGCTAATTTTTTTAATATATTTACATCATTTCCTGCGGCTCCTGTCATTGCATAAAATCTTCTTTTTTCTGGTCGATGATATAATAATTTTAAAAATTTCTCTTTTGTTACATTTAGTTTATTCATTATATAATTAATTTTTGCCTCATTACCTTTCCATAATTTACCTAAACATCGAAATAATTGATCTTCATCATTTCGATATTTTTCTTGAATCACTTTCATTGAGAATGTATCTTTAAGCATTGATAATGGCCATTTTTCTAACATTAAATCCATAGGAGATGTCCCATTACGATTTGATGTAAATAATCGGGCCATAAACAAATCAGAATCAACAAAATTCTTTAAAAATTCAAATGCTTTATACTTCCTTAAATTAGCAATTTGAAGTAATATCGATTCATGGTGAACATTATCAACTCTTAATATTTCTTGTTCTGTTTTGTTACTAATTACCATTAAATCCCATAATGATTCAACATTCCCCAGATTTCCAGCGATAAATATTTGTTTTTCTTCATTTAATAACATCGGCAAAATGGATGGGACAGAATTTTCAATATATTCCTTTTGTCGATTTATTGCGTTTAAACCATTAGTTTTACCCTCAAAATCTTGCATATTTTTTAATAAAAATTGAATCTCTCCCACGATGTTATTGGTTCTTCCATGAATCAATACATTTAACTTAATATCGCTGAATTGGATTCTTTTAACATAGTCTTTAAATCCATTTTTAACACTAATTATAGATATTATATCTCCAGATTCATAATATCTAATTTTATTTGTAAATAATTTTAATGCCGATAATAATGTGGATATATCATTAAATATAAGAACACATCGATTTAAATCTACTATACATGCAGAATTTGGATATGTTTCATGTCTGTATTCATTTTGAGCCTTAGATTTAGCACTTTTCATTGATTGAACGGGACATCGGATATATTCAACTACCCCATCTCCTGTATGTTGGTTCTCTTTTTTTTCATATTCAACTATTCCAATATTTGTCAATGAATCAATATTAAATACCTTTTGCACTGATTGTTGAAATGAATTATCCACACTTTGTGCTAATAATATTAACTCAGATAAATATTGATTGTGACTGTAAAATGAAAATACATTAAATGTTGGTGCTAAATCTGTATGTTCTGCTAACTGTTTATAATTATATTTTGGCACAATTCCATTTGGAATATAATTTTGTCGGATTTTATCATATTTGTCGGGTATATCCCATTTTATTAATTGTTTCCATGCTGAATTATTTTCATTTGCTATGACATTCATATCTTCTTTTAATTTATTTAACTGATTATTTGATTCTCCTTCAATTAATTTCATTAATTCATAATATAGATATGACGGTGGACTATATCTTGGAGTTCCTGTCCGTTTTGGAGTCCCTGTACCTTTAGGAGTCCCTGGATATATAGGAGTCCCTGCAGATATTGGAAACATTCCATTTCTCGGTGATATTGTTCCTGTAATTTTTGGAGACCATGTCTTATTTCTTGTAATTTTTGCAATCTCTATATATTCTATTTTTTGTTCCTCATTCTTTTTATTGTCAACATTATTTGTATCTATTTTTTTGAACCAAATCTGTCATAAAAAACAGTATAAAAACAATGTTTGCTGTAAACCACAAACTATACAAATTGAATTAACTAAAGATGGTATAATAAATGTTTTGAACCAATGCCAATCCCTATGATTGAAATCTTTAATAATATCGGTGGATACTTTGGATATTGTTTCCCATAGATTTGATTCTAAATAATTAATTTGATTTTTTATTTCAAATTCCCAGCATAAATTTAATAAAATATCTGGAAATGATAATTTATCATTAATTGTATTTATCATTATATCAATCATTGTATCTTGAAAAAATTGCCTTGTCGTATCATCATATTTTGATAATTGTTTTATTATATTCTCAATGATTCCTTTTTGTTTTTTTATTTGATTCGATGTCTCATGTATTCTATCACCAATATTTGCATTTAATTGATTAAATAGTAATAATTGCTCTATATGATACCATGCCCCATCACGTGCTAATTGTAATGCTGTTCTATTATTTGTATCCCTATGATTTATATTGGCCCCTAAATTTAAGCAAAGCTGAGTAATTTCATATGATCCAGATTGTGCTGCAATTAATAATAATGTACGATTCTTACTATTTGTATCATCCATTGTTAATATTTTCTGTTTAATCAATGATTTGACATAATCTGGATTTGTCTTGCATTGTCTATATATTGTCCCCCAAAACTCATTTGAATGTTTATTGTTGGTATTCGTATTGGATATATTTTGTTTGATTAATATATTATAATTTTCTCTCAATTGATCGTGTTTATTGGTGATATCTTTTAATTTCCTTTCAAGCTGTTTAATTGTTTCGTCTTTGTCATCCATAATTGTTGTATTTGTCATTCAATTAATATATAGAGAAACGCGGACAGCATGATGGAAGAAGAAAGTTTTTTAGATATATGTTCAGTTCAATGTTATACCCAAAGCCTTTGGTATTTTGTATTGTATCCCAACTCTCAAAGATTCCACACAAACCCTGCTGAGGTACATTAAAGCAGCAGTAACCTTTTGTCTGTGGTAAAACTGGTAATATATATCGATGCATAATATGAATGCAATGTCAACGACAGAAAAGATAATGGTATACGTGCAAAGTTTAATTGGTGTTTGATGGTATAAGGGGATAAAAAAGTATTGATGCTACGAATGTAGAGCAAACGTGGAACGAATTCTATTGATCAAACGTGTACGTTTATACTATATTAGAAAAGAAGAAAATGGATATATTATGATGTTTTCGTGCCACAGAAACAGTGATCGCATATATTACGAACATATATCCATCATGGACTGATTGCAATAAAATGAATAAAAAAAAATATTTGCATCATATAAATTTTTGCATCATAAAATACTGTTTTGATCACATCATTTGTGTATGACTTTTTGATTGGTGAAATCGCATTTCTTTTATGTTGTCAAACGATGTTAATTGATGCATTGTGTTGATAGTCCCTGAAGAGAGTTTGGAGACATGATTCTCCTCTAAAACAACAAAAGAATAAAGCTAAAAACGCCACTGCGAAATGAGATCAAAGATGTGTGACTTATGACTAAGTCATGTTTTTTTACTTCATCTGCTCCAAACCCTAGGATTTGGTGAATCGTTGAAATGCGATGGAGTTACTGTTATTAACAACGTTGCTCGTATTTACTCTAAACTACCTTCAACGAAACAGATTGCAGAAACAGAAAGAAGATGAATTTAATGGTATAGGATCGATGGATTGTATTAAATGAAATAGAACATA
>JACLAD010015508.1_pt1 | contig 11522 bp, 7 predicted proteins | sample 8027901 | NCBI WGS metagenome assembly JACLAD01 (sample SAMN15725071, study PRJNA655200) | protist metagenome | isolation source: fluorescence activated cell sorting (FACS) single amplified genomes of... | place: Spain: Blaines Bay Microbial Observatory, Mediterranean Sea | collected 2016-07-05
GATCTTGCATCAGAGGCTTGGTCGCTGGGCTATGATTGCCTCGCGGTGGCGGATCTGAACACTTTGGCGGGCGTCGTGCGCATCTGGGGGGAGGCGCGCAAGGCAAAGCTGCGTCCGCTTGTGGGCGCGCGGATTGAACTGATCACAGGTGAGGCCTTTCTGGCCTATCCCCGCGATCGTGCCGCCTATGGGCGGTTGTCACAGCTGATTTCCAAGGGCCGGATGACCGACCGAGATGGCAACTGGCAGGCCAAGGGCGCCTGTGATCTGACACTGGGCGATCTGGCCGCCCATCAAGAGGGGATGATCCTGATTGCAGTACCCTCTGAGGATGTGCAGCTGTACGGGCGCGGGTTGGCACGGTTGTGCAAGACCTTGCCCAGCCTGCAGTATCTGGCGGCGTCCTACCTTTACCGAGGCGATGATGTGCTGCGCATCAACCGGATCGATGCGCTGGCGCGGCGCCATAGGCTGCGCCTGTTGGCCACCAATGACGTGCTGTATCACGCGCCGGATCGTCGCCCCTTGCAAGATATCATGACCTGCATCCGCGACCATTGCACCCTTACCGAGGCTGGCAGCCGGTTGGAGCCCAACGCCGAACGCCACCTCAAATCCCCCACGGAAATGGCGCGCCTGTTCCGCCAGTGGCCCCATGCCATTCAAGCCACCCGCGCCGTGGCCGATGCGATCACGTTTGATCTGGGCGAGCTGGCCTATGAATACCCCCGTGAGGTCATCCCCACAGACATGACACCCCAGGCCTATCTGGAGAAACTGACGTGGGAAGGGGCCGCCTGGCGCTATCCGGACGGCGTGGCGGAGGCGACGAAGGCCGTTTTGGCCAAGGAACTGGCGATGATCGAAAAACTTGATATCGCGCGCTATTTTCTGACCATTCACGACATCATCCACTATGCCCGCCACGTCGCACAGCCCGAAATCCTGTGTCAGGGGCGCGGGTCGGCGGCCAATTCGGCCGTCTGCTATGTGCTGGGGATCACGGCCGTAGATCCCGCCCAACATTCCTTGCTGTTTGAGAGGTTCATCAGCGAAGAACGCAAAGAGCCGCCTGATATCGACGTCGATTTCGAACATGAACGCCGCGAAGAGGTGATCCAGCATATCTATCAGAAATACGGCCGCGACCGTGCGGGGCTTTGTGCCACAGTGATCCACTACCGCCCCAGGTCCGCCATCCGTGAGGTGGGTAAGGTCATGGGCCTGTCCGAGGATGTGACCGGCGCGCTGGCCAAGACGATCTGGGGCAGCTGGGGCAAGGATGTGGACGGGGACCACGCCAAGGAGGCCGGTCTTGATATGTCCGACCCGCTGCTCAGGCGGACGATCCTGCTGGCGGGGCAACTCATCGGGATGCCGCGCCATCTGGGCCAGCATGTGGGCGGGTTTATCCTGACCGAACGGCCCCTGACGGAAACCGTGCCCATCGGCAACGGGGCCATGGCGGACCGCACGTTCATTGAATGGGACAAGGACGATATTGATGCGCTCGGCATCCTGAAGGTCGACATTCTGGCGCTGGGGATGCTGACCTGTATCCGCAAATGTTTTGATATGATATCAAAGCAGTATGGCCGTGACTTGACGCTGGCCACCACCCCGCAAGAGGACCCGCGGGTCTATGACATGCTGTGCCGCGGCGACAGCATCGGGGTCTTTCAGGTGGAAAGCCGCGCCCAGATCAACATGCTGCCGCGTCTGCGCCCGCGCCAGTTTTATGATCTGGTGATCGAGGTCGCCATCGTCCGCCCGGGCCCCATTCAGGGCGACATGGTCCACCCCTATCTGCGCCGCCGCAACGGGGAGGAACAGGTGATCTACCCCGCACCAGGCCCCCCTCATGATCCGGCTGAGCTGAAGAACATCCTTGGTCGCACCTTGGGCGTGCCGATCTTTCAGGAACAGGCCATGAAAATCGCCATTGAGGCGGCAGAATTCTCCCCTGCGGAGGCAAATGAGCTGCGCAAGGCCATGGCGACCTTCCGGTCACGCGGTACGATTGAACTGTTGCAGGAAAAAATGGTGGGCCGGATGATGCGGCGCGGCTACGACGAGGATTTCGCGCGGCGCTGTTTTGACCAGATCAAAGGCTTTGGCGAATACGGCTTTCCCGAAAGCCATGCGGCCTCTTTTGCGCAATTGGTCTATGTGTCCAGCTGGCTGAAATGCCACTATCCCGATGCCTTTTGCGCAGCTTTGCTGAATTCGCAACCCATGGGGTTTTATGCCCCCGCCCAACTGGTCCGCGATGCGAAAGACCACGGGGTTGAGGTCCGCCCGCCGGATGTGAATTACTCCCAATGGAACAGCACGCTGGAGCCGTTGACCGGATACCACCTCCCCTCTTCATCTGGCCAAGAAAACTCAAATCCCACAGATGCCACCGGGCGCTACGCCCTCAGGCTGGGCCTGCGCCAGATCACAGGCTTCCGCGAAGACGCCGCCGTCCGCCTGATTGCTGCCCGTGACGCCCCCTTCCGCGACCTCAAAGAGCTGCAAGAGCGCGCAGGGCTGACCGCCCCCCACGTGCGCCGACTGGCCGAAGCCGATGCCCTGCGGTCCATGTTTCTCGACCGCCGTCAAGCGCTCTGGGATGCCAAAGCCCTGCGTGACGCACCTGATTTGCCGCTCTTTCAAGAGGCCCGTGATGAAGGGGTCGAGGCCCCCGTGGCCCTTCCGGAAATGCCTGTCAGCGAACAGGTGGTGGCTGACTATCAGACCCTGCGGCTGAGCCTGAAAAAACACCCCATGGCGTTTTTGCGCCGGTCTTTGGCGGGGCAAGGTTACACCGATTGCGGGCAGCTCAAACACATGCGCGGTTGGCAGAAGGTGTCGATGGCAGGTCTGGTGCTGATCCGCCAACGGCCCGGATCGGCCAAGGGGGTGTGTTTCATCACCATCGAGGACGAACACGGGGTGGCCAATCTGGTGATCTGGCCCAAGGTGATGGAGGCTTACCGCAAAATCATCATGCAATCGCGCCTCATTGTCATCCATGGCTATGTGCAGCGCGATGTGGATGTGATCCATGTGGTGGCAGAACGTCTGGAGGACCGCTCCGACGCGCTTCTGGCCTTGTCGGCAGATGCCATGCCCACCGCGATGGCCCATGCGGATGAGGTCAACCGCCCCCTGCCTGCGCCATCCTCACGTCATCCTCGCGACGTGCGGATCATCCCCAAAAGCCGTGACTTCCACTGAGGGCGCCCCAAAATCTCAAGGAGATTTTGAATACAAATTCTCTCACGAGAATTTGGCCTCCGGCGGAGGTATTTAAGAACCAGAGAGATCAGGCCGTGGCGTTCACGACCCTTTGGGCGCCATCCAACGCCAGCGGGCTAAGGCCGTCACCGCCTGCATCAAGATATGCGGCCAGCTGGTCCAGCATTCGAGGTTCCCAGAATTCTTTCAGGTGATCGGCCACACGCTGCGCCTTGTCGGCGTCAGGCTGGGTTTCGAAAAACGTGGCGATCTGGTTGGCCATGCGGACCATTTTGTCAGGCGACATCGGTGGCGTCCTCGGTGTGAATGCGGTGGGGATGGGCGAAGATTTCAAAGGTGTCGGCGCGCGCAAGGGCGACGAGGGTGATATTGGCGGCCTCGGCCGTCTCGACGGCCAAAGTTGTAGGAGCCGAAACAGCGAGGATCACGGGCGCACCAGCCATTGCCGCTTTTTGCACCATTTCGATGGAGACGCGCGAGGTTAGAACAATCGCCCCCACTGTTGTATCCGCAACAGCGCCGATCAGCTTGTCCAGCGCATTGTGGCGCCCGACGTCTTCGCGAACAGTCACAAGCCCCTGATCTGGTTCGAAAAAGCCCGCGCCATGCACCGCACGGGTCCGATCATGCAAGGCTTGCCCCGCCCGAAGATCCGCCATGGCCTTCGCGATTTGAGGCGCGGTCAGCGTCAACTCAGCTGTGACCTTTGGCACAGCGCGGTCCGCCTCCTCAAGGCTGTCGATCCCGCACAGGCCACACCCCACAGGGCCCGCCATAGCCCGCCTGCGGCTGGCCAGTGCCTCGGCCTGCGCGTCCGGCAGCCACATCTGCACCTCGATGCCCTTGGGATGGGTCACGACCTCAATACTTACAACCTCACGCAGCCCTTCGGTACGGGTAAACCCGCGTCCGAAATCCTCCAGATCACTGGGGGTGGCCATCATCACCGCCTGCGTTGTGCCGTTATAGACCAGTGCCACAGGCACCTCCTCCGGCAGCGCGCGGCTGGCCTCGCGCGCGCGACCGTTGCTCACGATGTGAGCGGTGGTTGCGCGCGCGCCGTTCACTCGGCTGCCGGAAGGATGCGGCGCGATTGCTCGGCCTGTTCGGCGTAGTCTTCCTGCCATTCGGACGGCCCGTTGGACAGGGCCACCTGCACCGCTGTCACCTTATACTCAGGGCAGTTTGTAGCCCAGTCGGAGTAGTCCGTGGTAATGACATTGGCCTGTGTGTCAGGGTGGTGGAAGGTCGTATAGACCACACCGGGCGAAACCCGGTCCGTGACAGTGGCCTTCAAAGACGTCTCACCTGCGCGGCTGGCCAAACGCACGTATTGGCCATCACGAATGCCGCGCACTTCCGCGTCGTGGGGGTGGATTTCCAACAGGTCTTCTTCATGCCAGACAGTATTGTCCGTCCGCCGGGTCTGCGCGCCCACGTTGTACTGGGACAGGATGCGACCGGTGGTCAGCAGCAACGGGAAACGCGGACCAGTACGTTCGTCCGTCGCCACATATTCGGTGATGATGAACTGCCCCTTACCGCGTGCGAACCCGTCGATGTGCATGATGGGCGATCCATCGGGTTTGTCGTCGTTGCAGGGCCATTGCACGGACCCGCGAACCTCCAACATCTCATAGTTCACATTGGCAAACCCAGGCGTGGTGGCTGCGATTTCGTCCATGATCTGGGACGGATGGGTGTAGGTCCAACCGGAGCCCATGGCATTGGCCAGCATCATCGTGATTTCCCAATCCGCATAGCCGTTCTTGGGGGCCATTACCTTACGCACGCGGTTGATGCGGCGTTCGGCGTTGGTGAACGTGCCGTCCTTTTCGAGGAAGGTAGACCCAGGCAGGAAGACATGGGCGTAATTCGCGGTCTCGTTCAGGAACAGATCGTGGACGATGACACACTCCATCGCTTCCAAACCGGCCTTCACATGCTTGGTGTCAGGATCGGACTGAAGGATGTCTTCGCCCTGAATGTAGATGCCTTTAAAGGTGCCATCGACGGCGGCGTCCAACATGTTGGGGATGCGCAGGCCCGGTTCGGGATCGACCTTAGTGCCCCAGATCGCCTCGAACACCTCGCGCGTGGCATCATCAGACACATGGCGGTAGCCGGGCAATTCGTGCGGGAAGGACCCCATATCGCAAGCGCCCTGCACGTTGTTCTGCCCACGCAGCGGGTTCACGCCCACGCCGTTGCGGCCCAGATTGCCGGTCATCATCGCAAGGTTCGCGATGGCCATCACTGTGGTGGACCCTTGGGAGTGTTCCGTCACGCCCAACCCGTAATAAATCGACCCGTTGCCACCTGTGGCGAACAATTTGGCCGCCGCGCGCAGCTCCCCTGCATCCACGCCAGTCAACATGGCCGTCGCTTCAGGCGCATGGCGCGGGTCTGAGATAAACTCCGCATAATGCGCAAACTCGTCCCAATCGCAACGTTCGCGGATGAACGCCTCATCCATCAGGCCTTCGGTCACGATCACATGGGCGATCGAGGACAAGACAGCCACGTTCGTGCCCGGCAACAGCGGCAGGTGATGTTGCGCCTCGATATGGGCGCTGCGCACGATGTCCGTGCGGCGCGGGTCGATCACGATCAGCTTCGCGCCCTGACGCAGACGTTTCTTCAGTCGGGATGCAAACACCGGATGGCCATCGGTGGGGTTCGCGCCGATGATGATGACCACATCGGTTTCTTCAACGGAATCAAAGTTTTGCGTACCAGCAGAGGTGCCGAACGTCGTCTTCAACCCGTAACCTGTGGGCGAATGACAGACCCGCGCGCAGGTGTCGGTGTTGTTGTTCCCAAAGGTGCTGCGGATCATCTTTTGCACCAAATAGGTCTCTTCGTTGGTGCAGCGCGACGATGTGATCCCGCCGATGGATTTCACGCCATGCTTGGCCTGCAGATCACGCAGTTTATTGGCGGTGTAGCTGATCGCCTCCTCCCATGACACTTCGCGCCACGGGTCAGTGACCTTCTCGCGGATCATCGGGTTCAGAATGCGGTCAGAATGGTTCGCATAACCCCAAGCAAAGCGGCCCTTGACGCAGGAATGGCCACGGTTCGCCTCGCCATGCTTATACGGCACCATGCGGACCAGTTCGTCCCCGTTCAGCTCCGCCTTGAACGAACAGCCCACCCCGCAATAGGCGCAGGTGGTCACGACAGACCGTTCCGGCGTGCCCATCTCAATCACGGATTTTTCCTGCAAGGTCGCCGTCGGGCAGGCCTGCACGCAGGCCCCGCAGGACACACAATCGGACGCCATGAAATCATCGCCCGCAGCCCCGGCAGACACGCGGCTGTTGAACCCGCTGCCTTCAATGGTCAGAGCAAATGTCCCCTGCACTTCCTCACAGGCGCGCACGCAGCGGCTACAGACAATGCACTTGGCTGGATCATAGGTGAAATACGGGTTGCTGTCGTCCTTGGGAATAAACTGCGCATTGGGCGCACCCGCATCGGACCGCGCCTCAAAATGGTTCGCCAAAGACCCACCCTGCGGGGCCTCATACCGCACATCACGCAGGCCAACCATGCCGGCCATGTCCTGCAATTCACAATCGCCATTGGCCGCACAGGTCAGACAATCCAGCGGGTGATCAGAGATATAAAGCTCCATCACACCCTTGCGGATCTTCTTCACCTTGCTCGATTGCGTGGTCACAACCATGCCGTCCGCCACAGGCGTGGTACAGGACGCAGGCGTACCGCGGCGGCCTTCAATCTCGACCACACACAACCGGCAGGACCCGAAGGCCTCCAGATTGTCTGACGCACACAGCTTGGGCACCTGTATCCCCGCCTCGGCAGAGGCCCGCATCACTGACGTCCCCTCAGGCACGGTGACATCAAAGCCATCAATCGTCAGCGTCACCATCACATCGGATTTTGACGCAGGCGTACCCATGTCAATGTCGCCATTGGCCAAACGGGTCGGAAGAATAAAGTCTTTCATGTCAAAGCGCCCTTTGTCTTTGTCTCATAAATATCCTGGGGTCTGGGGTGAAACCCCAGCGGGTCGGACGGGCGAAGCCCGTTCGATCCAAACATCACTCCGCCGCCTCACGCACCATGTTGAAGTCTTCGGGAAACGCCCGCAGCGCCGACAACACCGGATAGGGTGTGAACCCACCCAACGCACACAGGCTGCCGTCCTTCATGGTCTCACAGAGGTCTTCCAACAACTCAACGGCCGCCGCATCCCCCTGCCCGATCCGGTCAATCGTCTCGACCCCGCGCACGGCACCAATGCGGCAGGGCGTGCACTTGCCACAGCTTTCAACGGCGCAGAATTCCATGGCGAACCGCGCCATGCCGCGCATGTCGGCACTGTCATCGAACACCACCAAGCCCGCATGGCCAATCAACCCGCCCTGACCGTCAAATTCTTCATAGCCAAACGGCGTGTCGAATTTCTCACGCGGCATGTAGGCGCCCAAAGGCCCGCCCACCTGCACCGCTTTCACCGGACGGCCCGTCAGCGTGCCACCTGCCACCTTGTCCACCAGATCGCCCAAGGGCATCCCGAATGCGGTCTCATAGAGCCCGCCAAATTTCACATTGCCTGCAATCTGAATGGGGATCGTGCCCTTGGACCGGCCCAACCCGAACTCCGCATAATGCTGCGCGCCTTTTTCCAAAATCACCGGCACGGTGGCCAAAGAAATCACGTTGTTTACAACAGTGGGCTTGCCCAAAAACCCCTCCAACGCGGGCAATGGCGGCTTGGCACGCACGACGCCGCGTTTGCCTTCCAGCGAATTGAGCAGCGACGTTTCCTCACCACACACGTAAGCCCCCGCGCCCACGCGGATTTCCATATCAAACGCGCGACTGGACCCCAGAACATCGGCCCCCAACACACCCGCCGCCCGCGCGATGCGCACGGCCTCTTCCATCACATCAATGGCGTCGGGGTATTCGGACCGCAGATAGACATAGCCGCGTGTCGCCTCGACGGCGAGACCCGCAATCACCATGCCTTCGATCAAGGTGAAGGGATCGCCCTCCATGATCATCCGGTCCGCAAAAGTGCCGCTGTCGCCCTCGTCCGCATTACAGACGATGTATTTCTGATCGGCCTGCGCGCCCAGTACCGTGTTCCACTTGATCCCCGTGGGGAACCCTGCCCCGCCGCGCCCGCGCAGGCCGGAGGTCGTGACTTCTTCCACCACCTCCGCCGCCGTCATGGCAATGGCGCGGCGCAGACCGGCCAACCCGCCGTGGGCTTCATAATCGCTCAATGACAGCGGGTTGATCACGCCGCAGCGCTGGAACGTCAGACGGGTCTGACCCTTCATCCAGTCCAGTTCGTCCACCAGACCGAGGCTGGCCAATTTGCCGTCCAGCAACGCCGGCACATCGGCCACATCCACCGCGCCGTAGCCCACACGGCCTGCGTCCGTTTCGACTTCAACCAACGGCTCCAGCCAGATCATGCCGCGCGTGCCGTTGCGGATAATCTCAACATCCAAGCCGCGGGTCGCAGCTTCGCTGCGGATCGTGGCGGCCACATCGTCGGCACCCAGCGCCTTGGCGGCACTGTCGAGGGGGACGTAAATCTTCATGCGCCTGCCTCCTGCAAAAGCCTGTCCAGCTTGTCGGCATCCACGCGGCCCACGACTTTGTTGTCGACCATCGCGGCCGGACCGCAGGCGCACAGGCCAAGACAATAGACAGGCTCCAACGTCACGGCCCCATTGGTCGTGGTGCCATGCCAGCCCACACCCAGCTTTTCGAACGCACGTTCTGAAATCGCGTTGCCGCCCACGGCCTGACAGGCCTCAGCGCGGCAAATCTTGACGATATGTTTGCCTGCGGGGGCATCGCGGAAGTCGTGGTAAAAGGTGATGACGCCATGCACTTCGGCGCGGGTGATGTTCAGATCATCGGCAATGATCTGCACCACATCGCCGGGGATAAAGCCAAACTCTGCCTGCACCGAATGCAGGATCGGCAGCAAAGGCCCCTCTTGGCCCTTATGGCGTGCAAGAATGTCCTGCATGGTGTGCTTGATCTGGGTGTCGGCCATGGCGGGCGGTCCTTTGCTGTGCGTGCCGCCTTAATGGGTTTTTTCACAGGGGTAATCAATATCGTTATTTCGTGAAACGATAGACGGAATCTATCGTCCAGTCGGAATCGCCGCTGGAATATCCGACAAAGTCCGCGCGCGGTCCAAAAGTGCTGTCAGAACAGGGGTAAACGGCTCTCTATGGGGGGCCACAAGGCCCACGGTGTGGCTCGCATCCGGTCTGACCAAGGGAACCGATCCCAGATCATCGCCCGCCAGAAAAATCTCAGCCGCGCGGACAGGCAAAATCGTGGCCCAGTTGGACCGCAAAACATGGCTGACCAACACCACGACAGAGGTTGATTCGATCTGGGGTTCTACCGCGACGCCCGCCTCGGCCATGTGCTGGTTGATGATCCGGCGGTTCTGCATATCGGGCGTCAGCAGACACAGCGGGACCTCCCCCAGATCGCCCCACGCGACCGGCCCCGCCAGCAGCGGATGACCGGAGCGTGCCACCAAAACATAGCGTTCCGCATAGACGGGCACCGTGGTCACACGGCCCAACGGTTCATTGTCGAGGTACGTAAGCCCTGCGTCGATCTCCAAGTTCTCCAACATCTCCAATATCTCGGTGGAGGTTTTGGATTGCACCGAAAAGCGCACGTTGGGGTGTTTGTCGGTGAACCCTTCGGTCAGATCGGCCACCACCGTGAGCGCTGTGGGGATCACCGCCAGACGAATGTCGCCCGACAGCCCTTCGCGCGCGGCGCGCATTTCTTGCCTCAAGGACCGCGCATCCCCCACAATCCGCCGCGCCCAATCCAGTGCGCGCTGGCCTTCTGGCGTCAGCCCTTGATAGCGCGATCCGCGCCAGACCAGCATCACACCCAACTGGTCTTCAAGCTGTTTGATCGCCGCCGACAAGGTGGGCTGGGTCACCCCTTGGGCGGCAGCGGCACGGCCAAAGTGTTCCTCCCGTGCCAGCGCAATAAACATTTCCAGTTTGTCGATCATGACGGCGCCCCTAAATAGATGTTACCTATCAAACCGTGACGACACCGCAGGCGCAAGCCACCTGTCGCCGCCCAACCAATCCCGCTATAAAGACCCATGACCACGCAAACGCCCCTTGATCTGGACACGTTGATTGGCTGCCCGCAGTGCGACGCGACCTATACCTTGGCCGTGCCCAAATCCGGTGAAACCGCCCATTGCGCGCGCTGTGGATACCGTCTGATCGCGCCGCGCCGCAAGGCGGGGATGCAGATCATCATGTTGTCGGTCACCATCGCCGTTCTGGTCATCGCGGCCTCTGTCTTTCCGTTTTTGACGATTTCCGCCGCAGGGCGCAGCAATTCGGTGTCGATCCTGCAGGCCGCTTTGGTTTTTAGTGACGGCATTCTGGTGGTGCTGGCGCTGGCCACGGCGGCCTTGATCATCTTCATCCCGTTGCTGCGCGTGTTGCTGTCGCTTTATGTGCTGACGCCTGTGGTCTTTGACCGCCCGCCCGCGCGCGGCGCTGTCAAAGCGTTCCGCCTGTCTGAGGCCTTGCGCCCGTGGTCAATGGCCGAAATTTTCGCCATCGGCTGTGCTGTGGCACTGGTCAAGGTCACGGACCTTGCGGACGTGGAATTCGGCCCGGCCTTCTGGATGTTCACGATCCTTGTCTTTCTCGTTGTCCTTCAGGACACATTCCTATGTAGATGGTCTGTATGGAACTCTCTGGACAAAACGCGGACATAAAAAGCGCCAAGGACCTGCACCTTGTGACCTGCCGTCGGTGCAGCCGTGTCTGGCCTTTGGACACAGAGGTCTGCGGCCGCTGTGGCCATGCCATCCAAAGCCGCGACACCACCAGCCTGCAGCGGGTCTGGGCGTTCTGGTTTGTGGGACTGCTGTGCTACATCCCCGCCAATATGTACCCGATGTTGCAGACCCGCACGCTGTTGCAGGTACAAGAGGACACGATCATCGGCGGCGCGGTGGAGTTGTTCCACTACGGCTCCCCCGGGATTGCCGCGATCATCCTGTTTGCCAGTGTGGTCATTCCGGTGGCCAAATTCATGGCGATTGCGTTTTTGGCGGTCTCGGTGAAACGCCCGTCCAGAGTATCCCCCCACCAGCGCACCGTGCTTTATGAGGTGGTGGAGTATATTGGGCGCTGGTCCATGATCGACATCTTTGTCGTTGCGATTATGGCGTCCTTGGTGCAATTGAACACGCTCGCTGCGATCAATCCGGGCAG
>JACLAD010010399.1_pt1 | contig 11513 bp, 7 predicted proteins | sample 8027901 | NCBI WGS metagenome assembly JACLAD01 (sample SAMN15725071, study PRJNA655200) | protist metagenome | isolation source: fluorescence activated cell sorting (FACS) single amplified genomes of... | place: Spain: Blaines Bay Microbial Observatory, Mediterranean Sea | collected 2016-07-05
GAAAACACTTTTAAAAAAATTTTTTACTATATTAAAAATGAGGCAAAAAAAGTCCTATTCCTAACACAATATATTGCAATATATTGCAATAGTATTGTGGCTACCTCCCCCCCCCATACCTATTGCAATACCTTTTAGTTCTAGTTCCCCCCATCAATACAATACTATTGCAATACCTATTGCAGTATATTGCAATACAATATATTGTTCCCTATCTCTGCTTCGTATCGCTGTCTACCTAGCTAGAAATTAATCATATATTATAGAAGTAGTAAAGCAAAATGGTTTTGTGTAAGTATATGATAATCATACTACATTTCTAGTTTCCAGCCCAAGTAGAATATGAAAGTCCAAATATCGGTAATAACGTCGTGTTCTATAGTATTCTGATATATTTCACGGGATATTGTTGGCAGTCTCATGAATTTGACAGTCCCCTCTAGTATCCCTAAGATCTGATATAGCTCCATGGCTCACTTCAAACTTCATCACCGCACACCTAAAATAGATGATGTGGAAAGGTTCTGACTTCTATCTTGACCTCTATCTTCGCAGGCAGTATCAATCATGCATTCAAAATGGAATCATTTGATTTCGATGCGTCCGTACAGTATTCTTGGTATTGAGATATCAATATCATACATGCAGAGATTAAATAGATTACTTCGTAACCAAAGCAACTTCAACATCGTATATTATGATGAAATCTTATCAATCAATAGGGAATCCATTCTTCCAGGGTTTCAATATATGGATCGTCTATTGCCATTGTTATATCGAATTCGTCTGCATATTTTCGTTCATTTTCTTTCATAGTTTTGATCAATTTCCACTTTTCCTCAATCGTTATGGGATTTATGACAAAGGTTACGATTGTCATCAAATGCTTTTACTAGAAGGCGTATCAGAAGTACGTTATTCCCCTCATTTAGAAAGTTGTCTGTCAATTGTTATACCAGTCCCAATTACAGTAAGAGCAATACCAAGACCAATGATAATGTAGTTCATTGAAATTTCTAAATTGTTCTCACTTCCTGATTTCACCCGATTTTTTTTCGAATTTTGAATGGTCATAATCGCAGGAACAATAAACATTAGAGAGCATCCAAATAATGAACCACTTAGGCTGACGACAAATCCTACATCCTTTAACAAGAGTGCCATGACTGTGATGATAGATAGGAGCCCAACAGTGAGAGGCTTCACAGCCTTTTTCCTTCTGTCTTCACTGAAATTCATCAAATCCAGTAATCCTTCGCGTAAAGCTGAGAATGTAAATGGATAACCAGTCAAAATGGCTGCTCCAATCGCCACCCGGGCGTAAGTTGCAAGTGTATCCTGTCCAGAGTAATTATTTAACACTAATCCCAATGAACTTCCACCAAATGTCAAGTATCCAATACACATGATATATAAATTGAAAAGAATTGATAATCCGAAACCTGCAGCAACTACTTTGTTAAACTTAGCGGTATCAGGATTTTTTAGTTCACCATAAAATTTTGGAGCATTGTAATGTGCAATGAAACTTGTGCTTAACATTGAAAGCAAAACGAAAACTCTGTTATTCCAGTTCAACGGAACCCTATTGAAAGACGGTTTCACAACGACATCAGCAAAATATCTTCCTGCTGGAGAGTAACTGCCTTGGGCATAGCGTACAGTCATGAAAAAAGCTGTGTACAATATACCAACCAAGCCTAAAATACTGAAGGGGGCGAGTGTGCTGAGACTTTCCAGGGAGCACAATGGTAATAAAATCGTCGAAGTTAAAAGCATGATAATATTTCTCCTGTTCCGAAAAAATGAAGAAAATCCAAAGGTTTGTGCGAGGGATGAAAATGTGTCACCAATGATTATAGAACAGGCCAAAGATGCCATGAGACATTTTGCTGTTATCCCAGCTGATACCATCCATGCAGTTCGTGCACTTACAGATTTTGCCCAGACATCTTGGAATGATTTAGATTGATGCATATCACATGCTTTACCAATGGAGCTAAATGAATAGGCCGCCAGTGTACCCATGAGTGCTCCAACGAGACAAGCTGGCACCAATGTTATTGGACTGTCCGACAAAAAAGCAGCACCACCCGGAAGCGATAAAACCCCGATACCAACTACACTTTTCGCTAGATTAAAGATTGAGGATAGGACTGAGGCCTCGCCCCCCAACTTTTCTGTATCAGCAACAAGAGTAGTCGTGGAAATATCGGAGCGCAATCTTGTGATTTGTTTTGTTTTTCCTGGACGATGATGATCAACACTGTTACTCCTGACGTGAGCAGGCAGATTGGAAAGTTTCGTCGCAACAACGAAAGGTTGCGCCATGAAAAAAAGGAGAAACGATAGTGAGAGAAAAAAGTTTAACTTGCGTAACATTTTCAATTCAGCACTTGAAACCCTCTACTCACTCACCCAATATTCCAAACCTCCACAAAGTATCTCGCAGATGGTGTAATAATACCGCGGCAAGTCAGCATGATATGAGATGGAACAGAAATAAATGTTGTAAAATGCAAGTATTGTAAGTACCTACTAGGGACCAGAAATATGAACACCTTTTTTATATCTAATAAAACTACGAATTTGTAAATCATAATTCGTAGTTTTATTAGATGTCATCACCTCTCCAATACCTTACCATGTATTTACAGACGGTAACATGGATTTGGCGTGATTGATTCATATGGAAGGAAACTTAAATAAGGGTTTTCCACGTCAACTGTGTACAAGCTGGACATACTACATCGATTGAGCTATTATTTGCCTATGACAATACGAGTATTGCCCAAAATAATTAACATTAAAGATTTGGGAGTTTTTAGGGGCGCTATTTTGACTGAAATCTGGGATTAATTTTTCACAGAGTAAATTTTTTGTTCCAAGTAAGCTGTTAAAATGTCAACAAGAGCAAGAACTATCGATTGTTATATATATGTCTTGATAGATTCGGCCATTTAGGCTATTAATTTCCCTCTTCAGCGATGTTTAGGAAATAGTAGGTAATGTGGAAAGTAGCTACATTTTAAGGTTGCGGTTACGTAACATTTCAAGGAAGCTTAAATAAGGGTTTTCCACATCAACCGTGTACAAACTCTCTATTCTCTACAAGTCTATATAATTACTGTCCTTGTAGGACTTATACTTCGCTACTTATGGCGCTCAATTTTTAGAGTTTGTATTTCTGGTATCCATAAATTGCGCCTACTATAGAGCAATTTAGCAGCGCTTTATCTATGTATCCAGCGCCCAATATACGTTCTTTGAACCCTTTATACCTCATAAATGATCAAAAACAGCTAGAAATAACCATGTGGGCTTCTCAAATCTACATACTAAAACGCTTCTCTTGGCCCACTTTCGAAACGATCGACGTCTGAGATCGTTCCATTCTGGGATGATTATCGCGCAATCTACCCACTCTTTTCTACAAACTTCTTACAATGCTCACTAGCCGATATCCTAGGACATTTAGTATTCACTGTGACCAAAGAAATGTCCCCAACAGGTGGGAGGTAAGTGATTCGTAGCGCGAAGTTTTACATACACCTGCGATGCCATAAATACATAACTTAGCCCCCTGCCCGAGGGTTGTATCGCTCCAGGATGCGTCACTGAGCACTGGAATGTGAAAATCTCACGAAGAAACTACCATCTTTATCGTTTTCCTTGGCCAAATGTAAGAAATAGGAGGCATATTCTTAGTCGACAGAAAAGGCGACTTTCTTTCCTTGTTTCTTGGTCGAATTCCCTGTTTATTGTGTCAATGATGACAAGCAGAAGATTTCACGTCGAACTGCATGCTTCAGCACTGTCGTAGGTGTAGTCGATGTCACGTTTGTGATATGCTTACTGGGACCTACCCAAGTTCTTTCCCAACCCAACATCAATTTTTTTTGACCTTCAAATCTGCTTGGTTGCCACCTTACTTGGTAGAATACTACCTACTCTGCTGCGCGTGTGTAGGCTCGTTAACCAGTTTCTCTCTCGAAAAGCTAGGATGGACACATCTTCGTGTCGAAGATTCAAGTTATGAGGGTCTGAGCAAAACCAAAAGAGTTTTCGAGCGTTAACGAGACTATCCTGCCAATGCCTAGAAACCACATTCCAACTTTATGGAAAATTGATAATCGTGCCCAACAACAAAGCAATATCCTACTTCAATTGAGATAACTCAGGTAGGATCCCTTTGGATTTGAAATTATTGAATTTCAAGATTTTACTTATATTATTTGCTACCAATTTTCGCAATCTTCATCGGGGCATTGCAATTTACCTTTGTTGTAGGTGCTAGCCCTTTGGATATATGTCGTGCGCACCTTCTTTCTACACTAGTCAAGACGTTGTGCAGAAAGTGGAGGGTATTCTGAGAGATAGTGAGGCAACTGGTAGTGGTAAGTAGGATAGAATTCTAAATGTCACATAACATTTCATACATAATGTTTACCACTGCAACAGATTTGAGAGATGCAGTAGAATTACTCCTACGCAGTGAGGTTACAGATAATGAAACTAAAAGACCGCGGAAGGACGCTGGGAGTCTTCTTCAAGAAGGATTGAATGCACTCGCCTGCGCTCCGCACCGTGCTTTAGGTATTGATGTAGGAGCGAGAACGCAAGTAAGTAAAAAGAACTGTTAATAGCCGTATTCTATCTTATTTTTGGTATTAATTTTTTAAGGATGCACGTACAATTTTGTTTGCTCTCTCCTTTCGCAGGATATTAGGAAAGCCTACAAGAAACTCGCACTGAAGTATCACCCGGACAAAAATCCTAAAACAACGCCCTTATTCCAAGCGATACAGATTGCAAGCGAAAAGTTATCTGACCGCTCTCAACGGTATTGTTTTGTTTTTCAAAATTTAGCAAAATTCCTGTATCTCATTGTGTACTTATTGAACGATCATGCTGCACAAACCCTTTTCGATGTTAGTAAATTTATAGAGAATGCTACACGCAAAAATGGGAAAAAAACTAGTAATAACTGCGATCAGCCACAATCCAGACCCATGGGTCAAGAAGTTCGCAAAAACCGACACAATGTGGATGAAAATATGGGCAATGATAGTCGTGGTTCGAAAGGAACAGCGCACGCATATCAACGGTACATGAATAAACAAAAACAAAGATATGGTAATTATACCAGTAAAAATGTCTTCACTGATTACAAAGCTGCGTCACCTTCAGAGCCTCCACAACGTCCACATAGATTCAAGAGTGGAAACTCTAGAGCTCCTTTTTGCAGGGTAGGGCATACATATTTTAATTTTTTTTGCCAATTACGTTAAGTAAAGATATTGTTTTAATTTATGATTATCTTGATAATAATGTGCAGGGAGATTGGGAAAGACGAAGTGCAGAGGATGACTACAGGAAACATATGCGTGAAGAGGTACAAAGAAGTGAAGATTATTCTAGAGAGTTACGGAATACCAGGCAACTTCAGGTTTTCATCATTCTATTACATTTGTGCTTTTATGCAATGGGTTGGATCCTATGAAATGAAGATTATTCGATCGAATCGATTAAATTTATTTAGGAAGAAGCACGGAGGCGTATTCATGAAGAAGCTGAAAATTTGAGGGCGACTAAAGAAAATGTGGGAAGAAGACAAGAATTTGGACACGATCAAGGAAGCTACCAGCAGAGAAATGACCGAATAAGATTTCAAAATCCACTTAGAAGTGGTATAGATAAAGAAACTGCAGCGGCATACGCAGCAACTGCTGACAAACGAGCAAAATATTCGCGAAGCAGGAATGTAGAATACTTTGAAATCGCTGGGAATCCTACCCACAAAATTTCCACCGAGAATGAGGATTTTATTCATGTTATTCATAGAGATTGTTCCATTGATAAACGGGAAAACATGAAGTATGCGACCGACAAAATTAAGAGAGCGAAAGATGAAAATATTTGTACGACTCCCAGTAGACTCAACTGTAATGATATGTCTTTCAATGAAGACGGAAAAGTAAGTGTCGAGTTGACCTGGTGCTCCGATGAATTGTCCTTTAAGCTCAGGTGGAGAGAAATCAATGACTTTGAGTGGCACACTTCATCAATAATATCGGGTACCAGGGTGCGAAAGAAGAATTTGAATAGTGGTAACACATACGAGTTTCGTGTGAGAAGTGTCTGTAATTCAAAAGAACACGGCGCATGGAGCGAATCTCTTGTAATCGTAATCCCGTTGATAGCATCAAAAAGAGAGTTCTCAAGCACGGAAGTAGAAGAAAGTGGTATAGGTGGACAGTATGTGCATCAAATTTATCTGGATCCTGGGGTAGATGGCTCCACTTCAAATGATTTCGTGGAAAATTCCACTAAAACTGCAAGTTCAATAGAGAATTCACGTGAAAGTGTGTCTGCTGATGAAACACACAGCAACTTGCCCCAAACTGAAAGTTTGTCAAATACAATATTTTCACCTGTTTCTTTCGAAAAGACTATCGTGGATAATAGATTGAAAATTGATACAAATCAAGACGTGGAAGTTGAAGGCGACGTAAGAAAATTTCAGTGGTCTCCTCTCGCAAGCAAGAAAGTAATAGAAAGGACTAGCGCCTGTGATAAAGACAGTGTATTTCGGAAGAGTGGTGCTGATTTTAATATTGATACACTGGACGATGATACATCTAGTTCTTTTCATGTGAATGATGGAAAAAAGAACGAAAATAAGTTCATAGGAACATGGATGAACAAGAAAATGGTATCCACCGAGTCCATCTTTAGAAAACGATTTGTATGGATTGATTGCCACTCGAAGCGTTTATATTGGTCAAAACAAGATGATAAGTTGAGTAGAGACAAGAAATTTTTTGATTTACAAGTGGATGTAGCAGATGTGAAGATCAGTTCGGATAGAAGAGGTTTCGTATGTTCTAGCTGGAAAAAACCAACACGAGATGATTCGAGGTCACAAATTTTATTTCAATTAGCATCGAAAGAAAAAAGAGAATCTGAGGTTGCAGAATGGGTGAAGTTTATTAAACAAATGATGAATGCTTCAGATATTGCAACTGATGAGGAATATGATCCTAATGAGATAAAAAATATGAAGCATCCTGAGAAAAAATCCCGCGGAAAGCAGCCCACAGTGTATAGGATTATTGCACCTAGTAGTCATCAAAATTATCAGCATCCAGTCAAATTTGAACCTAAGCTTGATAGGTGTGTAATTCTTTACACATTCCTTTTGTGTACTTCATTTTGATGCATTATGTATGCAAAAAGTTATTCATATCACGTATTATTAACTTCCTATTTTTTAGTCCAATTGTTGGGTATTTAATGAATGGCTTGGATGTCGAAGGAGTCACAAGAAAGGATAATTGGTTGTTGGTTCGTATTCACAGGAGAAATGTACATATACAAGATGTAAAAAGGGAGAGAGCCCCAACTTATGAATGGGGCTGGAGTATTTTTGAAGAGCATGGGCATCGATATTTTGTACCTCATGAAGAGAAGAAAGGACTCAGACAGAAAATAAACAAGATTCACAAAATTCGCCCTGTTGATTCAAAAGAGTCTGTGCCAGATGGAAAGCTCCCTAAAGCTGATAATAATGATTCGACCATAAATTCGTCTTTTCATCGCACGTTTTCCTTTAAACCATCCAGAGAGACTATCGAATGGACGCAATGTGCTGATGAACGAGGAAGAATATATTATTTCAACCCCGTTACTTCGGACTCGAGGAAAGTAATATTGAAAGCATTATTCTTGACATGACTTCAGATCAAATATTGCAATTCCATGTTGCTAGCACTTATATCTCCCAACGAAACTAATTTTATAGGTGGGAGCCTCCTGAGTGGGTTGAGGAGACCGACCCGAATTCTGGAGTCAACTATTATGTACAGTTGGCTAAAGATGCTACCCCGTTACGTTCAACATGGAGTGCACCCAAATCTTTTGCTAGGTTGTTGAGACCCTACATTTCTTCCGATAGTGACCATGAGAGGTGCTTTCAATCTCATGGGGTAGAAATCATCGAGGAGGAATTGGGGAAAAGAAAAGCTGTGACTGATGATATTCCAGAGGAAATCGATATCAATGAATTAGGGGATGATCGCAATTATCGAGTTGAACTTGAAAGTAATAAACTGACTCTTCATACTTAGTCCTCGAATTGTTGACATTTATGAAAGCACTCATTAGTTGGGAGAAGTGGTACTGTGTATACAAATCTACTATGCTTTTACTGTATCCTATTTTAACTATTGTTGATAACACATGATCACATTTTTTTTGATGCAATGAGAAGGAAGAACCAGTGCACAATTCACGTCACACGGCATCACCGATGTTCATCTCTAGATTTCAGGAATAGCATCAATTAACTTTGTATGAACGTCCCTTACATTGCATCGACGAGGAGTGCGAAACGTATGTATATGATGAGGATGTTAGAAAACTAGGAAAAGCGAAGAAAAATATATTTGGAGGAATGCAAGAAGCTAACGCAAAGGGATGCAGTCTGAAACTGACGGATTGAAAGAATTACTATCCAGAACTCAACAACATAGTTTCTGGTTTTATACTTCTATACTGGGGCATGTGTATGCATTGTATTAAAAGAAGTGACGAATTTACAATTTTTTAGCCTATTACTAGATACGATCATCTCCTATTCCTATTCAAAAGAAAGGGGTGAATGGGAGAGACGCCCCTGTAAAACATGTACCTAAATGAACACACTTGAGGGGTTTGTGTTGTCGTAGAATGATATAGTACTATTGGATAAAGTGGTTTCCTCGATGCCGCATCAGATTTGGGATGGAGCTCTTATAGTAAAGGAAAGAGTATTACCTGATTTGCTTCCTTGCTTGAAGAAGATGAACGCAGGGGAGGGACTAACACATTGATTTTTACCTATTTACCAACCAAGAGAGGTACTATGGAGATGTTAGGGGCAGTTCTACCGTCTAGCCATCTTTGACTTCTGTCGTCGCTTGACTCCTCGGGGCCGAGACATGACGACATCATCTTGTTTGGTCGCAAGGTGGGTAGTAAGATGCGTTTTGGAGGTACATGTAGGTGCGCGACTGATTAGAGGGCAAGGGCAAAAAATGTCGTCAGCGGACACCCTGGTAGGTAATAGTAAGGTGGTACATACTAGATACTAGAACTAGAAGTACTTTAATATAACAGAATAACAGCATTGCATGTGCTGCTTTACCTAAGGGCGATTACTAAGGGGAGCTGCATTTTTGCATCGCACATATGACGATGCAGGCACTTTTTTGGGTTTTGCATTCACTAAGCGCTGCATCTGATGCCGGGCTGCATCCAAAAAATGCCTGCATCCTCATATCCCTGACTATTTTTCAATTGGGGCAAAAAATCGACGTAATTATGACGCGCGTCATAGTCATAGTGTCATAGTCATAGTCATAGTTATGACGCGTTATAAGGAAAACAACTTGGCTGGATGCAACTCTCATATAGCTGTTACCCTGTCGGGTTGCGTTTACAATCCGAGAGTAGATAGATTTGTTGTAGATGGGGTGCTCACTTCGGTAGGTAGTACCTACCTACCTATTTCACAAGAAGTCACTTAACCCTTTCATCGTAGGCCTAGTGTCCCCATACGGGACAAACAAAAATGATCATAACTCAAAAAGTAACGATCTATTTCAAATACTTTTAACAGATTCTTAACGACCATACAACTCTCTTTTTGCGCGTATTTCAACGGAAAATAATTATCAATATACGTTGAGATATGACAGTTGTAAAATGCGGTTTTTTTGCCAGCGCCTAGGGAGCGATAAAATTCTACTTTTCCGCAGATGTCATAACTTTCGACCAAAACCTCTTATAGACGCCAAAGTTGGCGCAAATGAAACACAGTTCCTAGTTTGACTATATCTAAAAAGCACTTGCACTTAATTCAGAATTCTTAAAAAGTTATAAAGTGTTAGCTACTGCATAAAATAGCCTCCCGAGCGGGGAAAAAAGGACCGTACCGCTCTTCGCTTTTTGAGGCTGTCTCGGGGTGAGGAGATAACGAGCTCATTTCTGAGCACTGTGAATGATATCAGAAGGCAAAATCATTCAAATATATGCTTGGATTATCGAAAGAAGGTGGATTGTGCCCCTTTTTGAGACCTTACCATGGTTTTTACAGCCTCCGCGAGGCGCCGAATCTTCAAATTCAGGGACATGATGAAGTGAAAAGACATATATGATATATGCTGTACATAAGGCAATACAACTAAGTAAGTGAATCCAAATGGACCTATTTTGATAAATAATGAAGATCTGTGAGATGAGTTATGCTCGCTTTAGTGAGAACAAAAACAGGCTCATAGCGGGCTTGAGCCGATCACGGACATGTCGCTGAAATGAGCATAACTCATCTCACAGATCTTCGTTATTTATCAAAATAGGTCCATTTGAATTCACTTACTTAGCTGTATTACCTTATATGCAGCATTTCGGTCTTCTCACTTCATCATGTCCCTAAATTTGAAGATTCGGCGCCTCAAATTGAGGCCTTACCATCGCTATTACAGCCCCTGTGAGGCGCCGAATCTTCAAATTTAGGGACATGATGAAGCGAGAAGACAGAAATGCTGCACATAAGGTAATACAGCTAAGTAAAAGAATTCAAATGGACCTATTTTGATAAATAACGAAGATCTGTGAGATGAGTCCTGCTCATTTCAGCGACATGTCCATGATCGGCTCAAGCCCGCCAATGATGTGATGAGACTAGGCATGTCAAATTCCAATTTTCCAATTTTTTTTTGTCTCCTCCTCACCACTCGCTTTTAGCGATGGAAAAAAAAAAGTACCCAACTGCATACACCAATTGACTTCCATAGTAACTTTGGTCAAGCATTGCGCTGGGTTCCCGCAACCTACGCCCCCCCTGCTTTTAACCTTATCACATAATTCATTGGTTGTCGAATTGCACAAAGTAGATTGGAAGTCATATCTAATCTGCTTTTTCAGATAAGGGCTCCTCAACGCAAGATATTTCCTTATCGCCGAAGCGACGGAACGTCCATTCAATCAAAGTTTTCACAGTTGCAAATTTGCTGAATGGGACTCGTTTGTGCAATTCGGTAAAGATGTGAGTGATGGAAGGTAATAAGAGACACATGTTCGTTTTAGTCTCCTTTCATAAGATATGATTGACCAAAGTATTTTTATCATAGTCGTGTATGATACATGCATCAGTAGTTTGTGTTGGAATAACATGTTGGTGAGGATCCGCAAGTAGAAGAGGCGAGCAATAATACGCAAGCAGCAAAGTACGTAGCTTGCTGCTACAAATTTCTATTGTCTAAGGAAAATATGTTCCATAATGTATCAGGCGATATGCACCATATGAAGTTACGAATAGATATTTTGGTCGTTCAACCGATGACGACGATGAGAATGATGACGATGCTGCGTTGACGGGTCAGGACATACACTATGGACCCCCTTGGGTTAGGGTTAGGGTTAGGGTTTCATGGAAGGTTGCCCTTAGCGCTTCATGAAATGAATGTACC
>JACLAD010012244.1_pt1 | contig 11510 bp, 9 predicted proteins | sample 8027901 | NCBI WGS metagenome assembly JACLAD01 (sample SAMN15725071, study PRJNA655200) | protist metagenome | isolation source: fluorescence activated cell sorting (FACS) single amplified genomes of... | place: Spain: Blaines Bay Microbial Observatory, Mediterranean Sea | collected 2016-07-05
GTTGGGGAGGTACTCGAACGTCTGCCCGGGGACGAGTTCCATGTGCGGCAGGCGGCGGGTGAACTCGTCGAGGAAGATCCGCATCTCCATCCGGGCGAGGTTGCGGCCCATGCACTGGTGGCTGCCGTAGCCGAAGGAGAGGTGGTCGGCGGCGGTGTCGCGGTGGATGTCGAGCTCGTCCGGGTTCTCGAAGTGGCGGCCGTCGTGGTTCGCCGAGGTCATCACGATGAGGAGGCGCTGGCCGGCGGGGATCGGCACGCCGCCGACCTCGGTGTCGGCGGTGGTGAGGCGGCGCCAGGCGATGATGGACGGCGAGAGGCGCAGGCACTCCTCGACGGCGCCGGGGATGAGGGAGGGGTCGGCGACGATCTCGTCCCACACGTCGCGCCGTTCGAGGAGCAGGCGGAACATGTTCGCCGAGGCGTGGGCGGTGGTCTCGTGCGCGGCGACGAGACCGGCCATCATCATCGAGTGGAGGTAGCTGTCGGTGACGACGTCGGGCAGCTCCTTCTGGCGGCGGATGGCGTACTCCATCCAGCCGTGGCCGGACGGGTCCTCGCGCATCTTGCCGAGCACCTTGCCGGCGTACTGCCAGAACTTGCCGACGTTCTCCGCGACGGTGAGCTGCTCCGTGGGCGACGGGCGGCCCCAGGTGTTGACGGTGTGGGCGACGGAGTAGCGGCGCAGCGTCGCCATGTCGTCCTCGGGCACGCCGAGGAAGTGGAGGGCGACGGTGAGCGGGATCTCGTAGAGCATCTCGTTCACGAGGTCCGCTTCGCCGCCGGCGATGAAGCGGTCCATGAACTCGGCGGCGAGACGGCGCACCATCGGGACGTGGTGGGCGAGCTCCTCCGGCTCGAACGAGTGGAGGAGCGCGCGGCGGCGCGGCATGTGCGCCGGCTCGTCCTCGTTCACGAGGGTCCGGTTCATGGCGTAGCCGTGCGCCTTCAGGATCGCCTCGGCCTCCGGCGGGGAGGGGGTCAGCTTTTCGAGCGCCACGGCGGGCGAGAAGGTGATGTTGTCGCGGAAGACCGCCTTCACGTCGTCGTAGCGCGTGACCACCCAGTAGCCGAGCTTGGGCGCATAGAAGACGGGCGCCTCGTCGCGCGACCAGCGGAGCGCCTCGGCGGGGTCGAGCTGATAGGGCGCGTCGAACGGGTCGAACGCTTCGGCGGCGGGGTGGAACGGGCAGGCGCGGGCGGTGTCGGCGGCGGACGAGATGGACATCGGCGCTCCCCAACCGGTTGACTCATAGCGCACACAGGTGTGCGGTGGGTGGCCGGGACACTAGCGGTGGAGAGGGGCGTGTCAAGCGGAGGCGAGGGCCGGCGGCCAGGCACGCTGCAGACTTTGGCGCGCGGCATCGCGGCGCTGGAGGCAGTGGCGGAGCGGGACGACGGGATGACGGTCGCCGAGATTGCCGGGCGGCTCGGCGTCGACCGGGCGATCGCCTATCGCATCGTCGCGACGCTGGAGGCGGCCGCCTTGGTGGCCCGCGGCGCGGACGGGCGGGTCTACCTCGGCGGCGGCGTGCTGGTGCTCGCCATGCGGCTCGAACCGCAGCTTCGCTCCCAGGCCGAGCCGCTATTGCGTGCGTTGGCGGCAGAGACGCGGGCGACGGCGTTTCTGTCGGTCGCCCGCGGTGACGAGGCGGTGGCGGTGATGGTGGCCGAGGCGGAGGCGGGGCTCATCCGCGTCGGCTACCGGCCGGGGAGCCGGCATCCGCTGGAGCGGGGCGCGGCGGGGATCGCCATCCTCTCGGCCCGGCCGGAGCGGGACGGCGACGCGGCGGAGGTGCGTGAGGCGAGGGCGGCGGGGTATTCGATCACGCGCGGGCAGCTGCAGAAAGGGGCGGTCGGGATCGCCGCGCCGCTCGCGAGGGGCTGGGGCGGCGCGGGGATCGAGGGATGCGTCGGCGTCGTCGCGCTAGACGATCTCGACCAGGCGGCGGTGGCGCCGCGGGTCGTGCGCTGCGCCGGGGCGGTGTCGGCGCTGCTGGCGGGGTGAGCGGCACGCCTGCTCGTGCTGCAGGAAGCGGTCGGCCATTCGAGTTGCCGATGAGGGGCGCCCGCAAACCATGGCAACCCGGCGAGGCGTCAGCTGGCCGCGAGCGCTTCGATGATCGGGCACTCCGGCCGGCCGTCGCCGTGGCAGCGGGAGGCGAGGGTCGCGAGGGTGTCGCGCAGGGTGGCGAGCTCGGCGATCTTGGCGTCGATCTCGGCCACCTTCTCGAGCGCGATCTCCTTCACCTCGGCGCTGGTGCGCGTCTCGTCGTTCGAGAGGGAGAGGAGGAGGCGGCACTCGGCGATCGAGAAGCCGAGCGCGCGGGCGCGAGCGAGGAAGCGGAGGCGGCGCACCTGCGCCTCGCCGTAGTCGCGGTAGCCGTTGCCGGCGCGGCCCGGCGCGACGAGGCCGATCTCCTCGTAGTAGCGGATCGTCTTCGCCGGGAGGCCGGAGCGGACGGCAGCATCGGAGATGTTCACAGCCGCACGCCCCGCAGCCGCAGCGCGTTGCCGATGACGGAGACGGACGAGAGGCTCATCGCCGCGGCGGCCAACATCGGCGACAGGAGGAGGCCGAAGATGGGGAAGAGGATGCCGGCCGCGATCGGGATGCCGGCGCCGTTGTAGGCGAAGGCGAAGAAGAGGTTCTGCTTGATGTTGCGGAGCGTCGCCTGGGCGAGGTGGCGGGCGCGGACGATGCCCATGAGGTCGCCCTTGAGGAGGGTGAGGCCGGCGCTTTCCATCGCGACGTCGGCGCCGGTGCCCATCGCGAGGCCGACATCGGCGGCGGCGAGGGCTGGGGCGTCGTTGATGCCGTCGCCCGCCATGGCGACGCGGTGGCCTTTTCCGCGGAGCTCGTCGACGAGGGCCTTCTTGTCCTCCGGGAGGACGCCGGCGCGGACGTCGTCGATGCCGAGCTTGGCGCCGACGGCGCGGGCGGTGCGCTCGTTTTCGCCGGTCGCCATGATGATGGTGAGGCCCGCCTCGTGGAGCGCCTTCACGGCGGCGGCGCTGCCCTCCTTGATCGGGTCGGCCACAGCGACCAGGCCGGCGAGGGCGCCGTCGGCGGCGAGGAACATCACCGTCTTTCCCTCTTCGCGCAGAGCGTCGGCGCGGGCCTCGGCGTCTGCGGTGTCCAGCCCGGCTTCGCGCATCATCGCCGCGTTGCCGAGGGCGACGGCGGTGCCCTCGACGGTGCCGCGGACGCCCTTGCCGGTGACCGCCTCGAAGTCGGCCGAGGCGGGGATGGCGACGCCGCGGGCCTCCGCCCCGGCGACGATCGCCTCGGCGAGGGGGTGCTCGGAGCCCTTCTCCAGGGCGGCGGCGAGGGCGAGGACGCGGGTCTCGTCCGCGCCGAGGGGGACGATGTCGGTGAGCTTGGGGCGGCCTTCCGTCAGGGTGCCGGTCTTGTCGACCACCACCGTGTCGACCTTCGCCATCCGCTCCAGCGCCTCGGCATCGCGGACGAGGACGCCCGCCTGCGCACCGCGGCCGGTGGCGATCATGATCGACATCGGCGTCGCGAGCCCCAGCGCACAGGGGCAGGCGATGATGAGGACCGAGACGGCGGCGACGATCGCGTGGGCGAAGGCGGGCTCGGGGCCGACCACCATCCACACGACGAAGGCGACGAGGGCGGCGACGACGACGGCCGGGACGAAGTAGGACGCGACGCGGTCGGCGAGGCCCTGGATCGGGGCGCGGCTGCGCTGGGCGGCGGAGACCATCTCGACGATCTTGGCGAGCATCGTCTCGCCGCCGACGCGGGCCGCCTCTATGACGAGGCCGCCGTTCTTGTTGAGGGTGCCGCCCGTCACGGTGTCGCCTTCGGTCTTCTCCACCGGGACTGCCTCGCCGGTGATCATGCTCTCGTCGACCGCGGAGCGGCCCTCGCGGACGATGCCGTCGACCGGCACGCTCTCGCCCGGGCGGATGCGGAGGCGGTCGCCGACGAGGATGTTCTCGATGGGCGCGTCGGTCTCCGTCCCGTCGGCGTTGATGCGGCGGGCGGTCTTCGGAGCGAGGTTGAGGAGGGCGCGGATGGCGTCGCCGGTCTTCTCGCGGGCGCGCAGCTCGAGCACCTGGCCGACGAAGACGAGGGCGACGATCACCACCGCCGCCTCGTAGTAGACGCCGACGTGGCCGCCGTGACTGCGCAGGCTGGCCGGGAAGATGCCCGGCAGGAAGGTCGCGACGACGCTGTAGACGTAGGCGACGCCGACACCCAGCGCGATGAGCGTCCACATGTTGAGGTTGCCTGTGACGACGCTCGTCCACCCGCGCTGGAAGAAGGGGAGTGCGGCCCAGAGGACCACCGGAGTTGCCAGCGCGAACTCGACGTAGACGGTCCACGACGGGAGGGGGAGGCCGAGCATCGGCCCCATGGCGATGATGACGAGCGGGATGGCGGCGACGGCGCTCACCCAGAGGCGGCGGGTGAAGTCGATCAGCTCGTGGTTGGGGCCTTCGGCGACGCCGGACATCGGCTCCAGCGCCATGCCGCAGATCGGGCACGAGCCAGGGCCGTCCTTCACGATCTCCGGGTGCATGGGGCAGGTGAACTGCACGTTCTTCGGCGCCGCCTTGGGCCGGTCCTTGTGGCGGCCGGAGAGGTAGAAGGTCGGGTCGGCGGCGAAGCGGTCGTGGCAGCGCTGGCTGCAGAAATGGTACTCGGCGCCGGCGTGGGTGAGGTGCGGCTTGCCCTTGCCGAGCGTCACCGTCATCCCGCAGACGGGGTCGATGACGGTGCCCGGCGCAGGCTCGGCGGCGGCGGGATGGTGCCCGTGGTCGTGCCCGGCGCCGCCGCAGCAGCCCTTGGCCTTCGCGTCTTCGGTCATCGCCGCTCTCCCTTGGTGCCACTCACTTGCGACTTTGGAATGGGGGTTCCAGTCACTGGAAGGTCAAGGTGCTTATGCAACCAATCTGGAGCGATTCCATTTCGCTGCTATCGGCGGTCCCCCGCCCTGTCTCCCCGGCAACGAAAGGACGGCCATGACGACCCTCACCGTCAACGGCGAGTCCCGTCGGCTCGACGCCGACGTCAGGACCTCCCTCCTCGACGCGCTGCGCGACCACTTCGGCCTGTTCGGCACCAAGAAGGGCTGCGACCACGGCCAGTGCGGCGCCTGTACGGTGCTGGTGAACGGCCGGCGCATCAACGCGTGCCTGACGCTCGCGGTGATGCACGACGACGACGAGGTGACGACCATCGAGGGGCTCGGCGGGCCGGATTCGATGCACAGGATGCAGGAGGCGTTCCTGCACCACGACGGCTACCAGTGCGGCTACTGCACGCCGGGGCAGATCATGTCGTCGGTGGCGATGCTGGAGGAGGCGCGGCTCGGCTGGCCGAGCTACGTGACGGACGACCTCGGCTCGGCGCCGGACCTTTCGCGGCAGGAGATCTCCGAGCGGATGAGCGGCAACCTCTGCCGCTGCTCGGCTTACCCCAACATCGTCGACGCGATTTGCGATGGCGGCGGGATCGGGGGTGAGAAATGAGGCCGTTCGAGTACGCCCGCGCCGGCGGCGTTGAGGAGGCGGGGCGGCTCGCGATGGGCTCCGCCGCGGCGCGGTTCATTGCCGGGGGGACGAACCTCCTCGACCTCATGAAGATCGAGGTGGAGCGGCCGGATACGATCATCGACATCAACCGCCTGCCGCTGACGGGGGTCGAGGACCTCGAGGACGGCGGGCTTCGGGTCGGGGCGCTGGTGACGAACTCCGATCTCGCGGCGCATCCGCGGGTGCGGCAGGACTATCCGGTGCTGTCGCGGGCGCTGCTCGCCGGCGCGTCCGGCCAGCTCCGCAACAAGGCGACGACGGGGGGCAACCTCCTCCAGCGGACGCGCTGCTACTATTTTTACGACACCACCCAGCCCTGCAACAAACGTGAGCCCGGGTCTGGCTGCGGCGCCATCGGCGGGTTCAACCGCATCCACGCGATCCTCGGCGCGAGCGACAAGTGCATCGCGACGCATCCGTCGGACATGGCGGTGGCGATGCGGGCGCTCGGCGCGGTGGTGGAGACGCTGCGGCCGGACGGGACGCGGCGCGACCTCGACCTTGCCGAGTTCTACCGCCTGCCGGGCGATACGCCGGAACGGGAGACGAACCTTGCCCCGGGCGAGCTCATCACCGCGGTGCGGCTGCCGGCGCCACCGCGCGGGCGGCAGGTATATCGCAAGGTGCGGGACCGGGCGTCGTATGCGTTCGCGCTCGTCTCGATGGCGGCGATCGTGTCAGTCGAGGACGGGGTGATCGGCACCGCGCAGATCGCGTTCGGCGGGCTGGCGCACATGCCGTGGCGCGACCTGGAGGTGGAGCGGGCGCTGGTCGGCAAGCGGCCGGGGCCGGAGACGTTTGCGGCGGCGGCGGACGTGCTGCTGCGGGACGCCCGCGGGCAGGGCGAGAACGACTTCAAGATCCCGCTCGCCCGGCGCGTCGTCGCCGCGGTGCTGGCGGACGCCACGCGGGAGGACGTGCGATGAACCTTCATGTGATGGACCAGCCGATCGGCGACACGCGACTCGACCGGCACCAGATGGACATCCTCGGCAAGCCCGTCGACCGCTACGAGGGGCCGCTGAAGGTGACGGGCCGCGCGCCCTACGCCTACGAGCACGACGTCCCGAACTGCGCCTACGGGTTCGTGGTGACGGCGGCGATCGGCAAAGGCGTCGTCGACACGGTGGACCTGTCGGAGGCGGAGAACGCGCGGGGCGTCCTCGCCGTCATCACCGGTGAGAAGTTCCCGCGTGCCGCCTCGCAGCCGCAGGCGGACGCGGCGCAGACGATGGATGGGGAAATCTTCCACTACGCGCAGCCGGTCGCCTTCGTGGTGGCGGAGAGCTATGAGGCGGCGCGGCATGCGGCAACGCTCGTCCACGTCCGCTACCGCGTGGAGGAGGGGCGGTTCGACCTCGACGAGGTGAAGGACCAGGGCACTCCGTCGGAAGAGGGCAGCATGCCGGCCGACGTGACGCGTGGCGACTTCGACACGGCGTTCGCGGCGGCCGAGGTGCAGTTCGACGCGACCTACACGACGCCGAGCCAGCATTCGGCGGCGATGGAGCCGCACGCCTCGATCGCCAAGTGGGACGGCGACTATTTGACCGTGTGGTCGTCGTGCCAGCTCGCCGAGCACGGGGTGAAGCAGATCGCCAACGGGCTCGGCGTGCCGGTCGAGAAGGTGCGGCTCATCACGCCGTACCTCGGCGGCGGGTTCGGCAACAAGCTCGGCATCGGGCCGGATGCGATCATGGCCGCGATGGCGGCGAAGGTGGTCGGGCAGCCGGTGAAGGTGGCGCTGACGCGGCAGCAGGACCTGCAGATCACCTCGCGGCGGGCCGAGACGATCCAGCGCATCCGGATCGGCACCACGAAGGACGGGCGGATCACGGCGCTGGCGCACGAGACGTGGTGCGCCAACTCGCCGGGCAACGGCTTCTTCGAGCCGGCGGGGATTTCGACGGTGTTCCTCTACGCCGGCGAGAACCGGGCAATCCGCCACCGGCTGTCGACGACGGACGTGCTGATGACGTCGTCGGTCCGCGCGCCGGGCGAGGCGGTCGGGATGCTGGCGCTCGAGAACGCGATGGACGAGATGGCCGAGACGCTCGGCATCGACCCGATCGAATTTCGCAAGCGGAACGAGCCGGAGGTGTCGCCCCAGGACGACACGCCCTTCTCCACGCGCAAGCTGATCCCGTGCATCGACGACGGCGCGCGCCGCTTCGGCTGGGCGGACCGGCCGAAGGGCGGGCGGCACGAAGGCGGCCGGCGTGAGGGGGAGTGGCTGATCGGGACCGGGTTCGCGGTCGCGTCCCGCTCCAACAAGATCGGCGAATCCCACGCGACGGTGACGCTCGGCACCGACGGGCGCGCGATGGTGAAGACCTCGATGACCGACATCGGCACCGGGAGCTACACGATCCTGCAGCAGATCGCGGCGGAAATGCTGGGCCTGCCGCTCGACCGGGTGGACGTGACGCTCGGCGATACGGCGCTGCCGCCGTCGGCGGGCTCGGGCGGGTCGTGGGGGGCGAACAGCTCCGGGTCGAGCGTGTGGGCGGCGGCGAAGGACGTGATCGAGACGCTCGCCGACCGGATGGGCGCGGACCCCGAGCAGGTGACGCTCCGGAACGGTGAGGCGATCACCGGCAACCGGCGCGTGCCGATCACCGAGCTGCTGGCGGCGGGGCCGATCGAGGGGAAGGGCATGATCAAGCCCGGCAAGACCGCCGACGACACGGAGCAGGCGAGTTACGGTGCGCACTTCTGCGAGGTGGCGGTGAACGCCGTGACCGGCGAGACGCGCGTGCGGAAGTTCCTGTCGGTGATGGCGGCCGGGCGGATCTTCAACCTGAAGACAGCGACGTCGCAGGCCTATGGTGGGCAGATCTGGGGCATTGGCGCCGCGCTGATGGAGGAGCTCGTCATCGACAAGCGCTCGGGGCTCCTCGTGAACCACGACCTTGCCGAGTATCACGTGCCGGTGAACGCCGACGTGCCGGACCTCGAGGTGGTGTTTCTCGAGGAGGAGGACCCGTTCGCGAGCCCGCTGAAGGGAAAAGGGCTCGGCGAGCTCGGGATATCCGGCGCGGGGGCGGCGGTGACGAACGCCATTTACGACGCCTGCGGCGTGCGCGTGCGCGACTACCCGATGACGCCGGACAAGGTGCTCGCCGGGCTGCCCGCAATGTGAGCTTGCATTTTCCCACGCCGGCGCACTGACGTTCCCCGCGGCCCTTCCTATCTGCGGGGGCGTCGCCGTCGCGGCCCCTCGGTCCGGGGAGCGCGCGGCGAGAAACGGTAAGGCGGAGCGTTGGGATGGCGGTGACATTGAACCGGCGGCATGTGGTCGCCGGGATGGCGGCGACGGCCGTGGCGGCGGGTGCGGCGAAGCGTGCCTTCGCGGCGGTGCCGCAGGCGGTCCTCGGCGAGCCGGAGCCGTTCTCGTTCGACGGGCTGATCGCGGCGGCGCGGGCGGCGGCGGCACGCCCCTTCGTGCCGGCCACCACTGCGGACCCCGAGATCCTCGACCGGCTCGACTATGACGCGGTCTGGAAGATCGCCTTCCGCAACGATGCCTCGATGCAGGCGGGCGGACTGCCGCTTCAGTTTTTCCATGTCGGCAAGTACGCGCGGGAGGGGGTGCGGATGCACATCCTCGAAGGCGGGATGAGCCGCGTCGTCCACTATAGCCGCGATTTCTTCACGATGCCGAAGGACAGCCCGGCGCGGGCGCTGACCGGCGACCCGGGCTTTGCGGGCTTCCGCATCATGCGGCCGGACATGAAGCCGGACTGGATCTCCTTCCTCGGCGCCTCCTACTTCCGCTGCGACGGGCCGGAGATGCAGTACGGGCTCTCCGCGCGGGGTCTCGCGGTGGACACCGGGCTCGCGATTCCCGAGGAGTTTCCGCGCTTCTCGGACTTCTGGATCGGCGACCCGGAGCGGCCGGACGAGGAGGCGGTGGTCTACGCCGCGTTGTCGTCGGCGCGGGTGACGGGCGCGTACCGCTTCGGCGTCGGCCGCGGCCAGGTGGAGGAGCCGCAGCACTGCAACGTGGAATGCCGGCTGTTCTTCCGCGACGGGGTGGAGCGGGTTGGCATCGCGCCGCTCACCTCGATGTTCTGGTACAACGAGATGAACCGGCCGGAGGGGCGCGACTGGCGGCCGGAGATCCACGATTCGGACGGGCTGGCGCTCCACATGTCGACCGGGGAGCGGCTGTGGCGGCCGCTCCGCAACCCATCGGGCGTGACGGCGACGAGCTTCTTCGACGCCAACGTTCGCGGCTTCGGGCTGATCCAGCGCGACCGCGCGTTCGACAACTATCAAGACGACGGCGTGTTCTACAACCGCCGGCCGAGCGCCTGGGTGGTGCCGCAGGGCGACTGGGGCGAGGGCGCGGTGCAGCTCGTCGAGATCCCGACGGCGGACGAGACGTTCGACAACATCGTCGCCTACTGGACGCCGCTGACGCAGCCGGTGGCGGGGACGGCGCTCTCCTACGACTACCGGCTCGAGTGGCGCGAGCGCGACCCCGAGCCCGCGGTGGCGCACACCGTCAACACCTTCCGCGGCATGGGCGGCGTGCCTGGGCAGCCGCGGCCGCCGGGCGTGCAGAAGTACGTGATCGACTTCACGGGCGGGGCGCTCGATGCTGTCGCGAAGAAGGAAGGCGAAGTGGAGGTCTCGATCGACGCGCGGCCCGGGCGGGTGCTGCTGCCCTCGATCCGCCCGGTGGTGGGGACCGACCGCTGGCGGGTGTCGTTCGACCTCGAAGGGGCAGCCGAACAGCCGGTGGAGCTTCGCGTCTACGCCCATAAGGAGGGCGTGCCGCTGACCGAGACCTGGACGCTGCTCGCCGAAGCGTGAGGCGCGCTCGGCGCCTCAACGCATGATGATGGTGGCGTTTTCGCCGTCGATGGTGACGACGCGAGCGGGGCCGACGGCATCGGGGTCGGCGAGGCAGGACCGCGACACGTAGGGCCACACCTCGTCCGAGCATGTCCCGGTGTGGGGCAGGCGGTCCCCCTTGGCGCCGGCGATCACCGGGGGGGCGTCAGCTCCGGGCGAGGTCGCGGCGACGGCGAGCGGAACCGCCGCCGCGAGGAATGCCGCGGGGACGAGGATAAGCGCGAGGCGCGGGATGGGCATGGGGGGCCTCCTCACGCCTGCCAGAACCACTTCGCGCACTCCATCTCGGCCTCGAACCGGGTGAGGCCGACGGCGTGGAGCGACCGCGCATCGAGGCGCGAGAGGTCCGCCCGTGTGCTCGAGCGGCGGTGCCAGAGCAGGAGCGTGCTCAGGAAGCTGCGGCGGCGCTGGTCGGGCTGCTGCAGGGGAACGAACAACGGTGCGTCGGTGACGTGCGTCATGGTGGTGCCCTGGGGATGCCGGAGCGCGTCCGCAGCGCTCCATTCGATGACGGCGCTTATGAACCTGTTCGCTTCAGGTCGGCATCTCCCGGACGGGAAGGTGTTTCAGATGTGTTTCGGTTGGCTTGCGTTTCGGGTTGCTGGTGGGATGGGGGTTGGCCAGCGGTTGTGTCGCCGGTGGGACGGGGTTGGCCAGCGTTTGGGTCGGCGGTGGGGCGGCGACGCGCAGGGCTGGTGAGCGCCTTACGACGTGTCTTACCGATCCGTCGATCTGCGCCTGATCCGAACGTCTTCCTCGGGGGCGCCGACCCGTCAGTCGACCACCGCCTCGGCGTCGATCTCGACCTTGTAGTCGCCGATGAGGGCGCCGACCGCGTAGAGCGTGTTGGCGGGGCGGATGTCGCCGAAGACGCGGCCGTGCGCGCGGGAGACGGCTTCGACGTCGGCCGGGTCGGCGAGGGCGACGCGGGTGCGCACGATGTCCTCCGGCGCGCCGCCGAGGGCGCGGACGGCGGCGACGATCTTGTCGAGGACGTAGGTGGTTTGCGCGCCGGCGTCGCCCGGGGCGACGACGCGATCGGTGCCGTGGGTCGCGGTGGTGCCGGAGACCAGGATGCGG